>Ga0163159_1003441_pt1 | contig 11942 bp, 9 predicted proteins | sample BioMet9_FD_108702 | JGI IMG/M metagenome (GOLD analysis project Ga0163159, IMG submission 108702) | Microbial communities from bioreactor (seeded with sewage sludge) at Lawrence Berkeley National Lab, California, USA - Biofuel... | ecosystem: Engineered > Bioreactor > Anaerobic > Unclassified ... | reverse complement strand
CTTTGACATTCAAAGGTATTTCAAATGTTTTTTCACAAATGGGATATCAAACTCCTGCAGTTATTTTTATCAAATAATATAATACTTATTTATATTATATTTTTAATATAATAACTTACCCATCTGAAACGACGAAGAGCCTTATTTTTTGGGTCTAGAATACAAATCTTTGGTACCTATTAATGTATTTTATTTTCTTGGAAACATGACCTTACAAAATGGAACAATTAGTGAAAATGTTCAAGGTTGTGGTTAAGCTAGAGTAGAACCATGTAAAAATACATGCCATTTGGTACAAAGAAATTGAAAACCATACAGCCACACTGTTGAATATTTATTTATATGTTTGATGTCTATTATCTAGCGAGTTTAATGTTTTATGCGCTAATTTTGCAGTTAAACTGAATAAATTAAACAGAGATGTTAGGGATATGCATAAGGAACATGAACTAAAAGAAGAAGCTGGTAAAGCAACCAAGAGAGTAAAAACCGAAGTCAAGAAGAATCAAGGAATGAATGAGAAGTCTGACTCCAGATCCCATTACGTCCCTGGCTCCTGGAAAGGGACAAAAATAAATTCAAAAATAAGTAAGATCAGCTACAGGCAGCGTTATGTACCAGGATATTGGAAGGGAACCGTAGAGACCTCAAGGGTAGAGAAGCCCGGCTATAAGCCTAAATACATACCTGGATTCTGGAAAGCGGCAAAAGAGAATCCAAAGCTTGAGGAAATCAGGTACAAACAGCGGTACGTTCCCGGACTCTGGAAAGGAACTGAAGAGACTCCAGAAACAAAAAAAGGTGACCACAAGCCGCGTTATATTCCTGGTTCCTGGAAAGGAACAAAAATGAATCCGAAAATTGGGAAGATCAGGTACAGACAGCGATACATTCCCGGATTTTGGAGAGGAAAATCCGATACTCCAAAAACAGATAAATTCAGTCACAAGCCAAAATATGTACCCGGATTCTGGAAAGGAACAAAAGAGAACCCAAAAATAAGTAAGATCAGGTACAAACAGCGGTACATTCCCGGATTATGGAAAGGAACCGTCGAGACCCCAGAAACAAAGAAAGTTGACCACAAGCCGCGTTATATTCCTGGCTCATGGAAAGGGACAATAAAGAATCCGAAAATAGGGAAGATGAGATACAAACAGCGATACATTCCCGGATTATGGAAAGGAAACGCGAAGAAGGATAGCTACAGACCTCGTTATGTGCCTGGCTCCTGGAAAGGAACAAAAGAAGCTCCTAAGAAAAGTGAGAAGTTTATCTACAAGCCTCGCTATGTACCCGGGTCATGGAAAAGAATACCGGAAATCTGAAGGTTAGGTACCTGAGAAGCAAAATAAAACACTGACAGCCTATAATAGATATAATAATCGAAACTGATTAGGATTGAAGCTGATTAGGATTAAAACTGATTAGGATTGAATCTGATTGAAGTCTTATAATACTGTTTCTCAGTTCAGTTGCATAAGTCTGATAGTCTCTTGAAGCAAATAAGTACCTTAAATGAGGAAACTAGTACTAATGAAAAGATCAAGGCTAAAAATTAGTGGGAGTCTTTAGCCAAACCTGAAAAATGCGCACACTTACTTGTATAATCGGATTTGAGAGCCTTCATCTTGATTACGAGGTCACAGGAAATGACTCCCACAACCCAAATTTTATACCTTTTGTATAATGAGTTCGTTTTAGTCTCTTATTATTAGATCATCCGGGCTTTTAACAATCAACAAATCTCAAAAATAGTCTTTGATTTCTGTTTTTGATCCCGGTTTTTGATTTCTGTTTTTGATCCCCGATTTTAACCCCTTTTAACCCCTATTTTTAACTGTGCAGTCTTGAATACACGTGTGCCTGCCTGCGAAACACCTGCAGAGTTTAAGCTGTACAAGTTCCCGGAGAAATGCAAAGGTATTCAAATCCTCGTTTTGTGGGGGATAATGCCTAAATATTACCAGCAATTCCACGGGTTGCCTGGAAAATTTTAAAAAATTATACATTTCCTGAGACTGCATTCCGCAGGCAGGTTTCCCAGTCTTCAGGGTTGTCCATATTGTCGCACTGCCACTCAAATTCACGTCTTGCAAGCCTGATGGTTGCACGTGCTTTTTTGAGTGGAACCAGCTCTTTTCCGACATCGCCAACTCCCCCGACTTCCAGGCAGCTTACGATATCGATCATAAACTTTTCCAGGATCTCTGGCGGTATCGATTCGTTCCTTGCATGGATTTCTGTGCATTTTGCAAGATACTCTGCAAGTACTCGGATCAGTTTCGTGTCACGCATGATTGTAACTCCTTTATACGATAAGTGGGGCAATTCACTTCGTCACACTGGGCTTTAGATTTGATAATCACAACAATTATGACATTAATAAAAATGCAGACATATCTTCCTGAATTCAGCCCAGGATCCCTTCAATCCTGAATTTCCAGGGACAGTACCTCAAACAGCAATTAAAAATATGTATTTTCGAAGCTTAAAGCTTTCTAAATAATCGTATTTGAGAGAAATTATGTACAGTTGGACACCAGCCGAAAGTTTATAAAGTAGTATAAAGTGTCTTTTCTACCACTTTCTACTATTTTCTACTAATGCAGTTATAAAATATATTTACAAGTGGGACGCTTAATCTGATTATTTAGCATAAATTGTTCTTTATTCTCCATCTGATTATCCAAGATACCCAAATATCTGGCATGAATAAAAATTTGACTTGCCTGAGTATTAATGTTAAAGAAATATTAAACCGCAAATCTCTACAAATCCCTAGTGTCGAGTCAAACACAAAATGTCGTATAAAATCGATTGCAATTACTCGGGATCATTGAATCCTTGATGATTGACTCGACACTAGACATATCAACTGATTATTAAGAAAAAAACAGAAAGAAAAAACAATAATAGCTGCCTATTTTTGACTAATTTGAATATAGCGCGGTTAAAAATCCGGAGTGATCTAAAATGCCGAAAATAGATTTAAAAAAAGAGAATAAAGAAATGTACAATCCATCTGCAAAAGAAGTATCAATTGTAGACGTTCCTGAAATGAGTTTTCTAATGATAGACGGCGAAGGCGACCCCAATACATCACAGGAATATCAGGATTCCATAGAAGCGTTGTTTTCAGTATCTTATAAAGTTAAATTTATCTCTGAAAAAGAGAACTCGCAGGATTATGTGGTAATGCCTCTTGAAGGGCTCTGGTGGGTTGAAAATCTGGCGGATTTCAACATTCAAGATAAAAGTGGCTGGAAATGGACTGCAATGATAAGACAGCCCGACTTTATCACGAAAGACATGATAAAAAAGGCCATACAGGAAGTCGAAAAAAAGAAAAACCTACCTGCACTTCCCAGAATAAAATTTCAAAGCCTGCATGAAGGCTTATCAGCCCAGATAATGTACATTGGCCCATATTCTCAGGAAGGCCCGACGGTAGAGAAATTACATAATTTTATTGAAGAAAAAGGATATGAGTTTAATGGCAGCCTGCCTGGTGAGAAACACCATGAGATATACATAAGTGATATGCGCAGAACAAAGCCGGAAAAACTTAAAACTATAATAAGACAACCCATGAAAAGAAAAAATTAAAATAACGAACAGATAACGATATAAGTAACAGATAACAAAAGAAGTAACAGATAACAAAAGAAGTAACAGATAACAAAAGAAGTAACAGATAACAAAAGAAGTAACAGATAACAAAAGAAGTAACAGATACAAAAGAAGTAACAGATAACAAAAGAAGTAACAGATAACAAAATAATGAACAGATAACGAAATAATGAACAGATAACGAAATAATGAACAGAGATTCGAAACTCATCGAGAACTGCTTAAGATACTTTTTTATTCGGGTTCTTCAAGTTTATGTTTTCCTTATTTTTCAATAATTATTAAACTTAAGGAAAATTTATTCTATTATACTTATTTAGTTACCAACTATCTAATAAATGATTAGATGGGAGTAAAATTTGTTTTGTAAAATTTGTTTTTATCATAAAACAATATCTGTTGAACTCAATCAATATGTAAAATTTTAATAAATTTTGACAATTTGAAGGAACTGAAATGTTGACTGAGGATGAAATCTTTGCCAACGAAAATTATATTCTGGATCTCTTAAATGAAGTAAAGAGAGAAGGAATTAAAGATTACATCCAGTACATTGAAAATTCCGATTTTTTTTCGGCACCTGCAAGTACAAAGTATCATAGAGATTATCCTGGCGGACTTGCGGAACATAGCCTCAATTTATTAGAGCCGCTGAAATTATCGAATGCCCGCCTTAAGAAAAAAGAGCAACTTCCTGAAGACTCTGTAATAATTATCGCTTTGTGTCACGACGTCTGTAAAGAAGGATTATATGTTGGAGACTATGGAAATTATCGGACGTTACAGGGCCATCCTGCAAATAATAAACATTCAGTTCTTTCTATCGAAAAGATTAAGAAACACATAAAACTGACACACATCGAGAGGGACATAATCCTGTATCATATGGGGCTGTTTTCATGCTATGAATATGGTATGGAGTATACCCCAGAGGATTTGATGAGAGCTATAAAAAGACATCCTCTTGTACAGATTTTTGCAGCTATTGATATGGAAGAAACTCACTGGCAGAGATAAAAAATATTTATCTTTTCGAGATAAATCTCCATATCAGTTTGAACTTTTTGGTCTTATATTCCCTTTCTGCCTTTCTTAAACAAGAAAATATAAAGGATGGGTAAAATGCCTGCAGTATTCAAAATGAGCATAGCGATGAACCAGTATTTCTGAGATTCCCGTGCTGCCTTCCATAAAGCTATACCTTTCCAGACAAGCTCCCACAGTACCAGAATGAAAATAAGGGACATATATTGCGGATTTGTTTGAAGCGAAAAAAAAGAAGTGTCTACCATTTTCCCCTCTCTAATTTTTCCTTTATAACAATATTATATTTAAAGATAAATAACTTCGCACATCAGGATTGTTATTATCAGGATTGTTATTATCAGGATTGTTATTATCAGGATTGTTATTATCAGGATTGTTATTATTACAGTTTCAACCAAAAAGTGCCGAATTGCTAGCTTAAAAACCTCTCTTTTAACAAAAGTTTGGTTTGAGTTATATTATATTAGCCTCCTCTTAACTTCTTTATTCAGAAAAGACTTGTAATTTCTTTCTCTATGATCCGACTCTTTTATGCTTTAGCACTCAATAACTCTTTTTTATACTTTATCTAGCTCTCTTTTATACTGCGTCAAGGTCTACAGCCCTGGTTTCAGGGAAACTTTCTACAAACATCTGTACGGTTTCGGGATGGCAAGTGAAGTAAAAGACCTGGTTGTCTGATGCAAGGTCCTTTATGGCTTCACAGGTGCTTTTGCAGCGTTCAGGGTCAAAATTCACCAGCACATCATCAAAAACAATCGGAAGAGATTCCGAATGCCTGCCGAATTCCCTGATGAAACCGAAGCGCAGGGAGAGATAAAGCTGTTCGGCCGTTCCCCGACTGAGTTCCTGAATGCTTTTCTGACGCCCTTCCCGGTCTTCAACATAGATTTCGGTAGAGTTGAGTGGAGAATAAATCCTCGTGTACCTGCCTCCGGTAATTTTTGAGAAAAAAGCCTGGGCTTCCACAATAACTGCAGGCTGCCTTTCCTTTTCATAGACTTTGACTGCTTTAGCAAGGATCTCACGGGCTAAAACCAGAGAAGCCCAATCCCTTGACTTTTCGTGAAGTTCTTCCAGCAGGCTTTCCTGCATTACCCTTGTCAGGGAACCTTCACTTCCACGTTCGAGCTGTTCAATCTGGTTTCGTATCGCTCCGCGCCTGTCTATAGTATCTGAGACCTCCTGTTCCAGGGATTTCAGGCATTCCTCCAGCCTGAGATTTTCGTCTTTCAGGCTTGAGAGATCAGAGGCTTGCAGTTCTTCTACGAAAATCCCATACTCCTTTTCGCCTGCGGAAACCCTCTGGATCTGCTGTTCAGCTTCTCTTTTCCTGTTTTCTAGCTCGGTTCGTTGAGCCCAGAGCCGGGCGTTTTCATAGAATTCTTCTTCGGTCTCTGCAGAACCGGAACAAAGAAGAACTGAAAGCTCTCCTGCAACTTCTTTGTATTTATCTCGGGATGCCTCAAGTTCAATTTTGAGTTCTTCAGATTTGGTTTTCAGCTGCGTGAGGCTTCTTGTCTCATTGGATGCCTTTTCAAGGTCTGAACGAAGTTTTTCAACCTGAGCGTCAAAAGAGAGTCCGGAAAGCGGACGTTCACATACTTGCAGGATCCTGGCTACCTTTACTTCATAGGCTTCTATCGATGTTCTGCTGGAAGCTATCTGTTCTTCAAGTTTTCGGATTGCCCGCTGCCTGTCAAAGCAAGTCCGGATTACCGAAAAGATTTCAAGTACACTTTCTACTGAAAGTGAAGGGTCAAGCCCATAAGTCCCAAGCCAGCCAGTCCACTTTTCTGCCAGAGCATCACGTGCTTTTTTCTCCTCAAGGAACCGGGCTTCCAGCTCTTCTTTTTTACGGTTAAGGCCTTCGGACTCAACCTCAAGTTTTCTCACTCTTTCAGCCTGGTTAAATGCAAAACTCACGTCCTCCCTGAGCTTTGCTATTTCACTTTCGAGTGCAATTCCTGAAACAGGCCTTCTGCAGGCCTCCAGAATACTACAGGCTTTTTCTTCGTACTTTTTAACAGTAGCTTCTTTGAGCTTTACCTGCTTTTCCAGTTCTCTTACATTCTTTTGTTTTTCCAGGCAGGCCCTGATTGCAGAAAAGATCTCAAGCACATGTTCAGGAGAAAGCGCCGGGCTGAGCCCTGAAGAAACAAGCCATGATTTCCATTCCTGGAGAAGTTCTTCCTGCTTTGCCTCTTGTGCCCGGATAGTATCTTTAAGTCCTATGTAACTCGCATTTAACGTATCCAGCTTTTTCTGGAGCTTTTCCTCCCTCTGGCGCAGCTCCGAGGCGGTCTTCAACTCAACCAAGGTCCTCTGCAGCTCATCGGCTTTCTGTTCCCGTACTGAGGGATCAGGGATATCTTCAAAGCCACATTTTTTTGCACGGGCTTTCATGGATGCTTTCAGTGCACCAATCTCTCTGAACAGCTTTTCCTTTGAGTCCTTTACATTTTGTTTCCGGGATTCAGTGTTTTCCAGGTGTTCTTCCCCGACAGGGGGGATTGAGGACTTGTTAGTAGCTTTCAAGAAGTATATCGCAGAAGTAGCGAAGAGGAGGGAAAATATGACAAGTCCGGAAAACATGGCGCCGTTAATGCTTTCGTATACCAGGCCAATGCAGCCTGCAAGCAGAACCATTCCTGAAGGCCAGAGGGGGAGCCCATCCTCATGTTCGGTTTCCCGAGGTCTTAAAGCTGCAAAAAACATCTCTTCTTTTTCCAGGCTTTTGAGTTCGCCTTCTTTTTCCCTCAGGAGAGGGTAGGTCACCCTGAGATAACTTACAGCTTCAAGCCCCTGCTTCAGCTCTTCAGACCTTGGAAGGGTCGAGTATACCTCAAGTTTCTCTTTTAGAGCCTCGATTTCCCCACAGACTTCTTTAATTTCCCCAAAGGCAAGTTCGAGCCTGTAGCGATATCTCTCAATTGTTTTTTCTGCCTCCTCCATTTCCCTTTGTTTTCTGAATACAGTTTCTTTTGAAGGAATTGAGTGCTCGAAAAAAGCAAGAGCACTTTCGTCCCATCCCTCCCCAAGCCCTGAAAGAGTTTCCCTGAGTTCAGCCTTTCTGTCCTGAAGTTCCTGAGTTCCGGAAAGGAGAAAATCCTTATCGGCCTGGTATTTTTCGATTCCGTTCCCAAGTTCGATAACCGGGTCTCTGTGTACAAGGAGGTTTTCTTCAAAAAGATCATTTTCCTGAAGGACTCTTTCAATGTTATTAAGGATCTGCTGGAGTTCGTTTCTGGTCTCTTTTATTTTATCCTCAATTTCCTCTACTGACCTTCGCATCTGGATAACGGCTTCCTTTGCAGGGATAGAACGGTCAAAACGCTCCAGAGCTTCCTCATTCCAGGCTGGGCCGAGTTCCAGAAGAAGCTCCGAAAGCCCGGCTTTTTCCTGCCTGAGGTTCATTTCCAGAGAAGGAAGCATTTTTTCTTCAGACCTATACTTCTCAATTCCGCTTCCCAGTTCCAGCACCGCATCTTTTTGCTTCAGAAGGTTTTCGTCCGGAAAAAGGCTTTTTTCTTTAACGGCATTTTTATCCAGGTCCTGCTGCAGCCTCGAAATGGTCTCCCTTATTTCTTCAATTCTTTCCTGGAGCCTCGTAAGCTTCTCTTCCCCTTTTTCGGGGAAACTCTCAAGCCCGGGCAAGCTTTCAAGGGCAGTTTTTGACTCACAGAGGATCTTCCAGTCTTCCCAGATGGAAAGCAGGTTTTGAATGTGGTTTAATTTTTTCCTTATATACTGAGACTTTTCTTTTAACTGGTCAATCTCCAGGGTTTTCTGTTCCAGTTCGAAATGAAGAGAATCATATTTTTTCTGGGCCCCCTTAAGTTCGGCAATTTTTACTTCAGTTTTTCCTATTTCCCTGAACAGCTCATTTATAAGGGGCTTACTGCCTCTAGGCCTATACAGGTTGTTTTCAATGCTGCTGATCGAGTTCATCAGTCCTGAAATAGAAACTCCGACTCCTGTGCCCGCACTGTAGAGTTTACTGTTGATGTTCTGGTCGTTCAGGGTCTCAAAACTCTGCAGTTCTTCAAGGCCAAAAGCATAGATATTTTCAAAGACGTTTCTGTCTGCGTGTCCCAGCAGTTTAAGGAGTTCAACCCTGCCTCCTGTGTTCCCATCTGGAAGCACAACCTTTACATCTTCTTTTCTGCCCGCATTTCTTTCTATGACCCATCGGTCTCCGGCAGAATCGAGGACGTCAAGCCTTCCCCCATGCTTTCCCCCTTCAAGTGGAGGATAGAGGTTGCAGAGCCTCATGTTAGGGATACCGAAAAACATCCTCCGGATAAAAGTAAATAATGTCGATTTTCCTGCCTCATTTGCCCCTGTAAAAACGACCAGGCCTGAAGGCAGGTCTTCCATCGACAAGCTGGAAAACTTGCCAAAACCATCAATATGGATGGCATTAATTTTCATTATCTTCCTCCGTGAGCAGGGCATCAAGCAGGAGATTTTCAGCGCGCTGAAGCAGAGAGTTCATTTCTTCATCATCAATTCTGGCAATGTGTTTTATCCCGTTTCTGGAAGCAAAAAGAGGGGAAAGGACTCCACGGAACTCATCCAGGGCCTTTTCATCGGTCTTCAGGCCCTCCACAATTTTCACCAGATCTCCCACAAAATCTTCTCTTTTCAGAAGAAGCTCCCTTTCTACGGGAAAGAGTGTTTCATCTTCAATGCGCTCTACCCAGATGAACTGCCTGCCCCGGATTTCGTCCTCCCTGAGCAACCGCAGAAGGTCTTCAAGGAATCCTTCTTTCCTGAGAGTATGATGCAGCGGCCCCCTCCCCTTAAGGACAAAACTGCAAATCACAGACCTTCCTCCGGAATTTTCTCTTATATCATCAAGCTGGTTTTGAAGACTTTCTATTAGCTCCCCTTCTTTTTTCAGGCCTTCTATGGAAATTTCCCTGATATGCCAGCGGACAGAGTCAGTCTCTGTGAATCTGGTAGAAATATCTCCTTCTGAAGAAACATCCACAACAAAGCATCCCCTGGCCCCGTTTTCGCCGGGATGCCTGCCCTGAGAGTTGCCAGGATATATCACAACGGGAACCTCTTTGCAAACTATAGAAGGAGTATGGATGTGGCCAAGCGCCCAGTAGTCATAATTGAGCGCTCTGAGGTCCTGCAGGGTACAGGGTGCATAAGGGTCATGCTCCGGGTTGCTTCCCAAGCTGCAATGCAGCAGCCCTATAGTAAACGGCCAGTTATTTTCTTTTTTTGGGAAGTTTTTCACAAGATTTTTCATTATGTGTTGTGTTGGATAGCTCATCCCCACTATAACAGCGGCAGTTACTCCTTCTTTTTTGAATTCCACAACTTCGGCCCTGTCCCCACTCATGATATGTACGTTTCCGGGCCATGTCAGGCTTGCCGACCAGCCGTCAAGAGGATCGTGGTTCCCGTGGCAGATAAAAACCTGAATCCCGGTGGTTTCGAGCTTCCTGAGCCCCTCTATAAACCTCACCTGCGCATAAAGACTCTTGTCGGCACTGTCATACACATCCCCCGCAATAAGCAGAAAGTCGACTTCTTCTTCCATACAGAGCTCTATAATTGCTTCATAAGCCTGAAAGGTAGCTTTTGCAAGTCTTTCCCCAAGTTCAGGATCAATTCCTGAAATTCCTGTAAATGGACTGTCAAGGTGTAAATCCGCAGCATGGACAAAACTCAAAGTTCCGGCCTTGCCAGAATCTGCCGACATTTTTGTTTTTTTCATTGGAGATACCACTAACATATTTATAATATTTATACCTCCAACTGTATATAAACCCAATTAAATATTCTGGTTTTAGGGCTTCAGAAACGAATTTTTAAAAATTAGTATTCATCTCATAGGTGTTTCTTAAAAGTTTAAATATTCAACTAAGAGCTTACTGGAACTCAGGATTTTTACAGATCTGGGAAGACATTAAAAACGATTCAAATTAAGAGTACGGCTTTTTTGACAGCGTTGGGCTTTACGCTTATTTGGCATGAAAGTACCTCTTATTTCGCACTCCGGACCCTCGTTTAAAATTTCTGATTATATTGAACTCCAACATCACATTTTAGGCCTCCAACATCACATTTTAGTCCTATTAAATTTGAGCCAGGGTCCGGAATGTGAACTTGAAGATTCTATATCTTCACGTAATGTCAGGTTCCTCTTTCTTTACAATAGCGTAAATTTCGCTAATTATTGAGATCCTTTCATCAACCTAGAACTCCTCACTCTCAACAATTTTCCTCTTTTGAACTTCTCCCTTTTTGTATCCCAGTTCATCTTCATACATTTCATCGTTTGTTATGAGATGCCACAATATTGTTACAATTTTCCTTGCCAGGGCAACTATTGCTTTTGAGTGACCAATTGTTTTCTTCTTCCGTTCAAAAAAGTCTTTTAACATGCTTCCATTTTTTTCTTGCTGCAGCCTGTGCAACTTGAATTAAAATCCATCTTGCAACCTTTGACTCTCTCCTGGTGATCCTCCCATTGTGGTATTTATCGGCAGATTGTTACACATTAGGTACCAGTCCAAGCCACGAAGCAAGTTTGTCACCTGATGAAAAGTCATTGAAATCACCTATTTCGGCAATTATAGTTGCGGCACTAATATTTCTGCTTCTAAGATGTTGATCTGCTCATCAATATTTTTTATAAGGCTTAAACAGGTTTGAATCATGATTGCAGCGCTTAAAGACATTTCACGATCAAGAACCTCTCTTATCTTATCACTTTTTTTGCGAACATTTGGAGAGAGGCTTCCTATGATCTGATCGACATTCTTACCGGAAGAAATTCCTGATAGAATTATTAGTCCATTTTTACCAAAAATATCGGTAAGCACATCATTGAGATGAAACATTTCAGAGGCAAGAATCGCATGAGCCACATTTTTTATATCTGTCCTTTTTTGAACAAGTTTGTGACGAAGGCGAATATATGATCTAAACTCTCTTTGATTTTTAGAAAAAACTCTTGAAGGCTTGATCATATTATTCAAAACAAGTTTTGCAATAAACTCAGAGTTTATCTTGTCCGTTTTTTGTGGGTAAAAGCCTTCATGTCACGAGCATTTCCACCTATGACATTTAAATGGTTTATAAGTGAATCATAATTGAGGCCGAATCAATATTATAATAAAACGCACATGAAATTCTTTGAATAACATGCACAAATAAATGAAAGTACTCTACTCAACCTTTTTTGACAATAGATCCCATCATTATCTTGGGCAGTAAGGTTGTACTTATTTTGGTTT
>Ga0163159_1003434_pt1 | contig 11980 bp, 10 predicted proteins | sample BioMet9_FD_108702 | JGI IMG/M metagenome (GOLD analysis project Ga0163159, IMG submission 108702) | Microbial communities from bioreactor (seeded with sewage sludge) at Lawrence Berkeley National Lab, California, USA - Biofuel... | ecosystem: Engineered > Bioreactor > Anaerobic > Unclassified ... | reverse complement strand
GGTCACCTGCACGCCGCCGCGGAAGACCTCGTCGGTCACGGGGTCGCCCGTGAGGTCGCGCACCTCGCCGGCCTTCACGGTGAACGCGACGGAGGCGTCGCTGGCGTCGTAGCCCTCGGGCGCGCCGGACTCGACGATGCGGTAATTGCCCGCGGGCAGGGCGTCGGTGCCGGTCGCGGCGACGTGCGACCCGTCCTCGGGCGCGGTCTTGATCGTGGCGCATACCTCGCCGTCGGCGTAGTACTTGCTGCCGACCAGCACGTAGCAGCCGGTCTCGTTAACGACGGAGAAGCTCGCGCCGTCGAGCGAGGCGTCGCCCTGGGGCTCCGCGCCCGCCTCGGAGTCCGTTTTGGCGACCTTGACTCCGCCCGTGGACCAGCTGAAGCTCACGAGCGTCTGGGAGCCGCCGCCGGTCCTGACGCAGAACGCCTCGAACCCGGCGGATACCTTGCCAGCGCCCGCCTTCATCTTGGCGAAGGTCCCGCCGATCAGCTCGGATTTCGCCCAGGAGGCGAACTCAGCGCTCGTGCCGTGCGTGGCAGCCGACTCGGACCCAGAGTAGGCGTAGGCGATGAGCACATGGCTCGCCGCGGCGTACTTCGCGTCGTCCCAGCCGCCGCCGTCGTACCAGCTACTCGGGAACATCGACGCGTCGAAGCCGGGAGAGCCGAACGAGAACCATATCGCCGCTGTCACGTCGCCGCTCGGCACGGGGCTCGTCGAGTAGGAGCCCGGCGCGGGCGTCGGGGACGAGGGCTCGGCGCAGTAGGCGATGTTCCCGTCGGCGCTCATCCACGTGGTGGCGAAGCCGCCGTAGGGGATCTTGCCGCCGATGGACACGTCGACCGTGCTCGGCGCGGCGTAGGCGGGCGAGGCCGCCACGGAGGCGAGCAGCGCTCCCGCCGCCAGGATGAGCGCCATGGCGCATCGGAGGAGCTTTTCCTGCAGGGTGCAGTCTTTCGCTGCGTTCATCTTTCCGCCCCCCTATCTCTCGACGCTTCGCTGTGCGCGGGGCGCCTCGTGCTCGGCGGCGCGGCTCGCCTGGCGAGCGTGCTCGACGCGCTCCGCGAGGTAGCGCGAGCGCCCTGCGTCAACGGCCTCCTTGAGCTGCGCCGGCATGACCTTCACGGTGTCCTTGACCGCGCGGCCGCCCTCGTCGAGCTCGGGCTGGCCGTCCGGGCCCATCACCGTCTTCCTCAGCCACACCTCGCGGTTCGCGAGCAGCGGTATGTCCCGGAAGTCGGACCCCTTGAAGCGGCTCTCGTTAACGAACATGGGGCTGAACTCGTAACCTCCGACGTCCATGCCGTCGACGACAGTGCCCTTGGGAAGGGTCGCCGAGTTGAAGGTCCTGGCCTCGCCGGTCGCGCGGTCGGTGTACTCGATGCCCTCGCGCACGAAGCTCTTGTGCAGCGAGAGGTACACGTTCTTCCTCTCTTCCATGTCTTTCCTCCTTTTCGTTTTCAATCGGTCCTTGTCTTCATCCGCCGGGACGCGTGCCCCGGCGCGGTGCCCCTATCTCATGGCGACCGCCCCCTTCCTCGCTTTTCCGCTAGAAGCCGCTCACGATGTCGCGCGCCCAGGAGCCGCTCTTCACGAGGGCCAGGATGAGCAGCACGCACATGGCCAGGTACTGCAGCGCGTAGGTGAGCCCGTTTGCGACCGCGTCGGCCGGGGTGCCCGTCCCGGGGTTCGCCCCGGTGAGCCCGCCGAGCACGAGCGGGAACGATATGAGCAGCACGAAGATGATGACGCCGGCGATGCAGACCGCCCCGAAGCTCTTCAGGTAGCCAAGGCCTATCTGGCGCGTGGCGTCCATGCCGAGGAACGCCAGCGGGATCGGGGCGAACGCGGCCATGATGTAGAGCTGGAGCGCGCGGGCCCAGCAGACCACGAGGGCGACGACGTAGGCCGCCAGCACCACGACCCAGCTGATGAGGCTCACGACGAGCATGGCGATGAGCGACGGGATGTCGTCGTCGGTGGTAACGACGGACACCTCGGGCAGGTCGAGCGCGCCTCCGGCGCCGAAGAGCGCCTCGACTCGGTCGATGGCGAGCCCGCAGACCTCGTAGATCGACGCCATCAGGTCGAAGCTGTTCTGTATGAGGAACAGGAACACGGCGAAGAACACGAGGAGGAAAACGACCTCCTTGACGCCGGGAAGGCTCTGGCTGCCGTCCATGCGCTGGGAGATCTCGATGAGCTTCAGGGTGAAGACCAGGCCGAGCACCCCGCACCCGATCGGCAGGATGGCAACCTGCCATACGCCCCGGGCGACGTCGTGCATGGTCAGGTCGCTCGAGCTCGTGAGCATGTGCGCGAAGTCGGCCGAGAGGATCCCGTTCGCGCCGATCGACCCGAGCACGCCCGTCTGAGCCTTGAACATCCAGTTGCAGCAGTCGCGCAGGAGGCCGCACAGCCAATCGTTGACGTCCCCGGCTATGTCGGCGTATGCCGGCTGCGCGGGGACGAGCAGGAGCGCGCAGAGGGCGAACGCCGTCGCGGCGGAGATGGCGAACGCCCTTCGGCGTCGCGATTCAAGCGCCCGCACGGCTACATCGCCTCCAGCGAGCCGCCGCGCGAAACCACGGTGACCACCGTCGAGGCGGGGTCGTCGAGCGTGAAGGTCGTCGACGCGACGTTCCCGGCGTAGTCGAGCCACACCTCCTTGTCCCAGGTGGCTCCCATCGCCTGCGGGGACACCTCCGCCGCCTTCCCGGCGACGGCCTCCTCGATGGCGGCGACGTCTGCGCCAAGCGCCTCGGAGAGGCGGCCGTCGGTGCCGGTCACGGAGAACGCTCCGTCTTGCGCCTTCTGGGGCACGTAGGCCTGCGTCAGAAGGTCGCATGCCAGGGTGCGGTTGTCCCCGTCGCCCGAGACCTGGATGAGCGACAAGCCTCCCGCCTTATCGCCGGTTCCCTTGACCTCGATGGGCACGCTTAGCACGCCGCCGGCCTCGGAGGGCTCCTCGGCCGAGAAGAACCAGGCGCGCTCGGTGCCGCCCGCGCTCTCCGCCATGGCGCCCTCGACGATCCGCAGCGTGGCCGTCGGGTCGTCGGCGCCCGTCCATGCGGTGTTCCAGAGCGCCTCGGCGCCCGAGGCGGCCTTCCCGGTTGCCACGTCGGCGCCTGCAGCCGCGGGCTGCTCTTGCTCCTGGGGACTATCCTGCGCGCCTTCCTGCGGGGCGATGGCGCAGCGCGCCGCGCCCGCGCCGAGCGCCACGACGAGCGCGCCTGCCGCGACGGCGGCCATGACCCTTGACTTTCCCTGCATTGGTTTCTCCTATCTCGCGGTGAGCGCGCAGCTGAAGCTGCCGATGCCGCTCGCTATGCGGCACACGTCGCCCGTTCGCGGCTCGTGTATGTACCTGTCGTCGCCGATGTAGATGGCCACGTGGCCCGAGCGGTAGAGGATGTCGCCGGGCTTCGCCTCCGAGAGCGGTATGCGCCTGAGCTCCTCGTACTGGGAACCCGTGTAGTGGCTTATGCGGATGCCCGCCTGCGCGTAGCAGTACTGCGTGAGCCCGCTGCAGTCGAGCGCCTTGCCGGGGGTCGAGCCTCCCCACACGTAGGGCACGCCGAGCTGGCTGTACGCCGCCTCGACGATCGCGTTCCCGTTCGCGGTCGAGTCCTTCAGGTCCTCGACCGTCATGGAGTCGAGCCGGTAGAGGCCCCATTGCGCCATGATCGACTTCAGGGACTCGACGTAGGACGAGTCGGTCGCCCAGCCGGCGTCCTTGAGCCCCTCGGCCATCCTGTCCGAGTCGCGCTTCTCGATCGCCTCGCGGATGAGGGCGTTGCCCGAGTAGCGCTCCGCCTGCAGGAAGACCCTGCTGCGGAAGCGGATGCACTCGGCGTCGCCGGTGAAGCGGATGAAGCTCGCCGTGATCTGGGTGCGCTCGCCGGGCACGTACTCCTCGCTGGTGGCCCAGTTCGCCTTGCCGGCCACCTCGGGGCAGCCCGCGTAGCCCGACCACCACTTCATGCCGAAGAGGTTGTGGTCGCGCTCTGCGAGCTGGCTCATGCGGTCGCCCTGGCCGGACTCCTGGATGATCTGCGCGATGGTGCAGCCCGCCGGGTGCCCGTACTCCTCCTGGCACTCGAGCGCCGCCTCGACCATCTCGTAGGTGATGTAGGGCGGCAGCCCCTCGAGGCCCTGCTTGGAGGCCGCGTCGTCCCAGAAGCCGAACAGCGCGCTCAGCAGCTGCGCGACGGCGAGCGCGCAGGCGACGAAGGCCACGATGCCGGCCACCGCCCCGAGCAGGGCGGGCGCTGCGCCCGAGACCGCGCCCGCGATCGCGGAGGCGGCGCCCTTCGACCCCGCAGCGCGGGCCGCCTCGCCCGACGCCTGCGCCGCCGCCTGGGCCGCCTGGTGCTTGGCCGGGGCGGTCGCGCCGGCTGCCTCGGGGCCGCGCGCGCCTCCCTTTGGGGCGCCGAGGGCGGTCGCCGCCTTGCGGCTGCCTTGGGCTGCTTTCTTCGCCTTCCTCTGCCGCAGCCCTCCCGCGGCCTTCTTGGCCGCACGCCCCGCGTCGTACATGCCCGAGGCGCCCTCGAGCTCCTCCGAGTCGTCGAGCTGGGAGACGGCCTCCCGGGCGATCGCCAGCTTCGCCGCATCGACGCGCGAGCGCATCGCGGCCGCCGCGCGCCGGTCGCCGGCTGGTTGGGACAATTTGTCCCCGAGCCCGCCTTCCGGCGCGTCGGGCCTGGAAGGGCGCCCCTTCGCCGTTGCGGCGGGGCCTCCCGCCTCGTCGAGCGGGCCGGCACCCTCCGAGACGTTTCCCAGGGCGTCGCGCTCGGTTTCCGCGACGTCGCCCGCGGTGAGCACGTCGCGGCGCTGCGCCCCGACCACCTCGAGCATCCCGCCGCCCTCGCTCGGGCCAGCCATTCCTATTCCTCCGCCTCTCGCGCCGCCCGGCGCATCTCGCGCTCGGCGACCTCTGCGGGCTTGGTGTTCCACAGGTCGTAGAGCGAGCCTTTCGGGAAGTCGTCGGTGATGGGCACGCGGATCCCGGCGCTGATGAGCAGACCCTCGCCGGGCTTGACGGCGTCGCCGATGTAGCCGCGCTCCGTGGCGGAGAGCTGGAGCATCTCCGCACATGCGTCGAGGTCGGCGGTGGATTGCTTGTGCAGCAGGAAGAACTCGGAGTTGAGCACCATGTCGCGGGCCTCGGCGTTGGCCAGCATGTGGCTCGTGTTCTGGCTGATGCCGGTGCAGATGAGGCCGAACTTGCGCCCCTCGCGCCACAGGCGGGCGAAGTACTCGACCACCGTCGGGTGCGCGAAGAGGCTCTGCACCTCGTCGATGTAGAGCCAGGTGTAGTTGGGGCGCGGCGGCGTTACCATCACGCGGTTGCGCACCATCTCGAGCGCCGTGATCATGCCGAACACGCGCATGTTCTGGCCGAGGCCGTGCATGTCGATGTTGGTGATGCGGTTGTCGAGCGCCACGTTGCTCTGGCCGTTGAAGAAGGAGAACGCGCCCTTCACGTAGCGCTCGTAGCGCAGCGCGATGTCGGCGGCCTCGGGCTCGGGCTGAGCGAGCAGCGCCGCGTGGAAGTCGCCGAGCGTGGGCAGGCGGCCGTCCCTCGCGCACTCCCGGTACGCCTCGCCGACGCAGCGGGCGATGATCGAGCGGTCGCGCTCAGGCAGGCCCTCGCGGCCCTCGGCCATGAGCGCGCTCGAGAGCGCGAGCACCGCGTCGGTCTTGTACGCGAGCTTGGCGGCGTCGGCGCGGTCCGCGACGTCGGCGGTGTCGAGGGGGTTGAGCACCGCCGAGCATCCCGGGGCGAGCTCGACATTCGCGCCGCCGAGCGCGCCGACGAGGTTGCCGTACTCGCCGGCCGGGTCGAAGATCACGACCTCGTCCTCGGGGTGCGCGAGAACGGTGTTGGTTATCTCGCGCTCCACCGAGAAGCTCTTGCCCGAGCCGGGCTTGCCGCACACGAAGCCCATGGGGCTCGCCAGGCGCTTGCGGTCGCACAGCACCAGGTTCCCGCTCTCCTTGGACTGCCCGTAGTAGCCTCCGCCCGCCTCGTCGAGGCTCTGGCTGGCGAAGGGCATCTGCATGGCCACCTGCCCCGTGGTGAGGTAGCGGCTCACGGTGACGTGGTTGTCCCCGAGCGGGAGCACCGAGTTGAGAGCCTGGCGCTGCCGGAAGTGGAGCGGCTCGAGGCCGATCGTGCAGCCCTGCGCGACGCTCGTCACCTGCTGGACGCGGCGGTCGAGCTCCTCGAGGCTGTCGGCCCAGGTGTAGACGAGGCCCGTGTAGACGAACAGGCGCTCGGACTTGTTGCGCAGGAAGTCGAGCAGCTCCTCGGCCTCCTCCTTCGAGAAGCGCAGCTCGGGCGGCAGGATCTGGTAGTCGTAGCCCTTCTTCACGGCGCTCATCTGCTCGTCGATGATCTCCTTGTCCATCCAGTCGATCTGGCGCTTCACGAGCGCGAGCGCCTCGCTCTGCGCGATGGGCTGCACGTGCAGCGTCACGTTGAGCGGCAGCGGCAGGTCGATGATGGAGGCGAGGTAAGTCTCCTCGATGACCGACCCGAAGCTGCGCACCGCGAGCACCGCGCCGTAGCGCCCGTCGCTGCAGAAGCAGTCGGACCTGCCTTCGGGCTTGAAGTCGAGCGTGGAGGGCATGACGAAGTCCTTCGTGCGCGCGCCCGACGTCGGGGACAATTTGTCCCAGGAGAACTCGAAGCGCGACCCCGGGCGCAGCTGCCCCTGCAAAAGCTCGAGCCTCTCGGCGCCGTCGAGGGCGCGCGACGAGCAGCGTATGCGCGCGAGCGTCTGCTCCACGTCGCCCCGGATGCGCGCGAGCTTGGGCACCGCGGCGTCGACGTCGTCGGCGCCCACGGCGTAGGTCAGATAGCGGTGGCGCACGAGGTTCGAGACGCCCTCGCGCATCTTGTCGTTGAGGATCCGGTTGTACTCTTCGGCGAGCCCGGCGGTGGCGCGCTCCCCGGGCTCGAAGAAGACCTTGCGGCCGACCTCGTCGGCGGGGATGGGCGCGTTCACTACCTGGAGCTGCACGTGGGAGTCCGCCGGGAAGTAGTTGAACAGCGAGCTCATCACGGTGAAGGCCGTCTCGCGCGCCTCCTTGCGCGCGGATTGGTAGCTGATGTCGGAGAACTCGACCGTCTGGCTGAACACCCCGGGCATCACCTGGGCGATTCCGTCCTTGTACATGGCGTCGTAGCCGACGTAGGCGGCCATCTCGCGCGAGCGGTCGCGCTCCCGGCGGCGCCTCTGCCGCTCGGCCTCCGCGCCCTTCGAGGCGTCCTTGCGCCCGCCCGTGCCGCCGAGGAGCAGCCCGAGGGTGCTCGGGCGCTTCGGCCTATTCTCCTTGTTGCTTCTTGCTCGGCTCATAGAGCTCGGCTCCTTTCTTCTTGGCCCTGCGCCTCGCGCGCCGTCCCGGGCGGCCCGGGCGCGGCGAGCCCTCGGGGAGGCTCGCGGCGAGGCAGGGCTCGTACGCGAGCAGCTGCGGGGAGAGCTCGTGTGCCGCCAGGAGAGGCAGCAGCTCCTCGGCGCGCATGCCGAAGGGCCGCCAGAACCCGGCGAGCCAGAACGGCATGCTGCAGAGCATGATCGGGAAGGCCGCGTCCGCGACGTCGGCGTGCAGGCCCAGGTGGACGAAGGCCGCCGCCCCGACCGCGCTGCCGAAGCCGAGCGACACGCACGCGAGCGTGCGCAGGCTCATCTTCCCGACGATCTTCTCCTCGTACTCGCCGATGTCCTTCTGCACCGGTATCCGGAGCGCCATCCGCGACGCCCCCTATGCCGGCAGCCAGGACGTGTCCAGCTGCCCGAAGTAGACCGACGCGGCGATGATGATCGCGCCGCCGGCGATGGTGGATATGGCGGTCGCGATCTGCGGGCCGCCCTGCTGCTCCCTGATGGCCAGGCCGAGCGAGACCGCGCCCCACACGACCAGGAAGCCGCCGAGGAAGGTCACGCAGCCCGACACGAGCTTGATGACGTTTGCGAGCATGCTGCTCTCCTTTGCTTTCGGTTGACGATGTTCCTTGCCGTTCCTCCCCCGCGGCGGGGGAGGCCCGCGCCTGGCGCGGCCCCGTCACGAGTCGCCCTCCTTACGCCTGCGGTACTCGGCGAAGTCGAACGGGCCGCGGCGGGCCGCCTCCTCGAGCAGGCGCGAGCGCGGGTGGCGCTCGAGGCGGTACTTCCGGTCCATGAGCGGCATGCACCCGTTCACGAGCACGAGCGCGTCCTCGCGCGGCATGCGCGCCACCTCGGCGGGCTGTATGAGGTCGCGCTCGGAGATGCCGCGGTTCACGGTCCGGGTCCAGCCGGCGCCCCGCGAGTCGCTCTGCGTCTCGCTCGCCACCGTCTGCTTGCCGGCCATCTTGCTGATCTCCTCGTTGGTCTCGTTGGCCTTGCCGCCCAGGTAGAGCAGCGTGTCGCAGGCGTTCACGATGGTCTCGGCGTTGTTGGCGCCGTAGGTCTCCTTCAGCTGCGAGAGCGACTGGGCGATCATCGAGACGGCGATGTTCCTGCTGCGGGTGACGGCGATGGTCCGCTCGAAGTCGGGTATGCGCCCGATGTTGGCGAACTCGTCGAAGACGAAGTGCACCGTCGTGGGCAGCGAGCCGCCGTGCGCCTCGAGCGCCTCGGCGCAAAGCGCGCTCACGGCCGTATCCATGAGCAGGGAAAACAGGAAGTCGAAGGTCGAGTCGGTGTCGCTCATCGACGCGAAGAGCGCGACCTTGGCGCCCTCGTCGCCCATGTGGGCGAGGTCGAGCTCGTCTTTGGAGGTGAGGTCACGAACGGCACGGATGGACAGCGGCTTCAGGCGGACGTTGCAGCTCGAGAGCATCGATTTCATGGTGTCGCCGGCGGCGACGCGGAACTCGCGGTAGCTCGCGAGCGCGAAGTCGTCGGGCGGCGCCGGCTCGCGGACCTTGACCCACTCCCACGCGCCGTCCTCCTCGGCGAAGCCGCGCAGCGATCCGCCCTCCGCCGAAGCGCCGCCGCGCCTGACGTAGCGCTCGCCGGTCTCCAGCTCGCGGAACACCATGTCGAGCGGGCTCATGTAGCCCGGGTCGTCGCGGGCGTCGGCGAGCGAGAGCAGCGTGAGCAGCCCGTCGAGGTTTCGGTCGGCGGGCTCGCAGTGCATGACGAGGTAGGCCGTGAGCGCGGTGTAGACCAGGCGCTCGGCCTTCTCCCAGTAGGGGTCGCCCTTGTGGTCGGCGTCGCCCTCGGTGTTGGCGACGATGCCGCGGGCGAAGCGGATGACGCCCGCCTCGTCGCGTATGTAGGCTATGGGGTTGAAGCGCATGGAGCGCGTGAAGTCGATGGTGTCGAACGCGCGGATCTCGTAGCCGAGCTCCGCCAGCGCGCCGCCCATCTCGCGGATGAGCGTGCCCTTCGGGTCGGTCACGAAGAAGCTGGCGTTGGCCTGCAGGAGGTTCGGCTTGACGTAGTAGCGCGTCTTGCCGGTGCCGGGTCCTCCAACCACGAGCACGTTGTCGTTGGTGTCGGTGGAGAGGTCGAACCTGCGGCTCACGAGGCGGATGCGCGCGTTGTCGGTGAGGATGATGTTGTTGTCGGGGTCCTTGGAGTCGCCGAAGGGCGCGATGTCCTTACGCGTGGCCCACCTGGAGCTCCCGTGCTCCTCGCCGTCGCGCCGGGCGCCATTGGACCCCAGGGAGCGCGCCCAGGCGAGGAGCGCCGCGCACGCGCAGGCCGTCCCCGTGCACAGGGGAAGCGCCTCCGCGGAGAAGACGTGCCCCGTTCGAAGCTCCGCGGGGATCGCCGCCATGGCGGCCTCCGGGTCGATGATCGGGTTGGCGCCCGACGCCGCTACGGCCGCCGCCGCGAAGTCTCCCGCGGCGAACGCCGCCGCGGCCAGCGCTGCCGCCGCCTGCCACCTCATCTCTCGGGCCCCTCGATATGTCGCGGGCCGCGCTCCCGGCCGAGGCCCTGGCTGTGGGCCCTCGACGCCTCGCGCGCCCGCTCGGCGCGCTCCGCCAGCCGCTCGGGCGCCTGGCGCCTCTCGACTATCTCGGAGAGCCGCTCCCTTGCGCGATCGGCGGCCTTGCCCGTCTCTTGTTCCAGCTGGCGGAAGGCCTCGTCGACCTCGGGGGCGTCCTCCACCTTGAAGAGCAGCCAGTCGCGGCCCTCGCCTGGGATGATGTGGTGCTCGACCGACGCGGCGCGCAGTTTGTCGGAGACGACCTCTTTGATCGTCGCGTACTCGGGAAGCCCCGAGAGCTCCTCGAGGCTGAGCTTCGCGTAGGTCGGCACGCCGTCGGCCGCGATGGCCTCGGCGCGCCCGCCGGCGATGGTCCCGCGGATTCCCGCGAGGCGCTCGGAGAGCTCCCTCGCGCTGCGCGCCATTGCCTCGGTGCCGGCCTCCTGGCCGATCCTCAGCATCCAGTCGAGCAGCTTGCCGCCCGCCTCGTCCCCGTAGTCGCTCGCCATCCCGCGCCTCCCTTCCAGTCGAGATGAAAAGGGGCGCCTTCGCGCCCCGGTCGTCCCTATTCGGCCCCGACGGCCCTCTCGCGCGCCATGGGCGCGCGGGCTTCCTGCCCGGCGTGCGCGCGGCTCGTCTCGCGGGCGGACGCGGCGCGCTGCGCCAGCGGCTCGGGCGCCTTCTCGTGCAGATGGGCCCACTCGCCGCTGCGGCACTGCTCCGGCGTCGCCTCGCACATGTCGCGCATGGCGCGCTCGAACCGCTCGGGCTCCTGGGCGATGGCGCCGAAGCTCCAGCTCTCGAAGCCGGTCCACGCGTCGCCGTCGCGTTTGAGCGTCCACCACTCGTCGCCGGCGTTCACCTGCTGGATGAACGCGAGGTCGCGGTAGCAGAACCCCTGGCGTATGGCCCAGTTGCCCGAGCCGAGCGCCTCGCGGAGCCTGTCGACGCTCTCCGTGCGGGAGAACTCGTAGGCGTACTCCTCGAGGAACGGGTCGTCCTGCCAGTCGAAGCCGCCGACCTTGAGCCAGCCGTTCTCCTGGCACTTCTCCACGAGCCCGTCGTGCTCGCGGCCGGTTATCCTCTCGAAGCCGTCCATGGGCCCTCCGCCTTTCGTTTGTTGCTTGGCGGGCGGCGTCCTCGCGATGGGGGCACGGTGCGAGTCGGAGCAGACGTGCGTGCCGGCGCGTCGGCGCCGCCCAAGACGTGTATAGCGATTTCGATTGCGGCAGAGAGCAGGGCCGCCCGCGATGGGTCGAGCTGGGTCGAGCCGTCCGCGCCTCCACGGGAAGCGCACAAGCTAGCCGAGGCGGCGCCTGTCCCTTCCGCCCAGGTAGACGGTCCTGCAGGTCTGGGAGATCCTGCTCGCGATCGCCTCTGCCGTTACGCGCTCGCCGCGCCTCGCGAGCCTGTCCGCCAGCGCGCCCGGCGCGTAGTTCGACGTGACGATGGTCGGGCGCATGTCCTCGTAGCGCGCGTCGAGCACGCTGAACACGGTGCCGACGGACCATTCCGTCGCGTCCTCCTTGCCGAGGTCGTCGAGCACGAGGACGTCGCACTTGGCGTACCGCGCGACGGCGGCCTCGGTGCCGCCCTCGTCGAACGTGGCCTTCACACGCTCGAGCATGCCCTTGGCCGTCGTGAAGGCGACGTCGTAGCCGGCCTCGGCGAACAGCCTGGCCATGGCGGAGGCGGCGTGCGTCTTGCCGGCGCCGACGCCCCCGTGTATGTAGAGCCCGGCGCCCCCGTTGCCCGCGAACGAGGCGATGTACTCGGCGAACTCGGGGCGGTCGGCCTCGGCGGCCCAGTAGCGCCTGGGGATGCCCGCGCGCGAGAGCGCCTTCTCCCGGCGGGCGGCCTCCTCCTTGGCGGCGAGGGCCGCGCGCCTTCGCGCCTCGGCCTCCCGCTCGCTGGCCGCGCCCTCGCACGGGCAGGGGGCGGCAGAGACCCAGGCGACCCTGCCCGCCAGCGCCGCGCCGAGCGGATCGAGGGCGGCGCCGCAGTGCGGGCACGCCCTCGGCTCCGGCTCGTCGAAGGAGAGCCCGGCCGC
>Ga0163159_1003431_pt1 | contig 11989 bp, 19 predicted proteins | sample BioMet9_FD_108702 | JGI IMG/M metagenome (GOLD analysis project Ga0163159, IMG submission 108702) | Microbial communities from bioreactor (seeded with sewage sludge) at Lawrence Berkeley National Lab, California, USA - Biofuel... | ecosystem: Engineered > Bioreactor > Anaerobic > Unclassified ... | reverse complement strand
TTCCCATTTCCGGTTTTCCCCGGCACGGTATATGAAAATTTTTTTTCACTCATCGTAATACTCATACCTGGCCCACCCGAAGTATTGTCAGGTGAATTTGTTATGCGAGATTCTCCCCGGAAATTATTGTGGATCGCAATCGCATTCATGATTGTTCTCTGCGGCGTCTCCCTGGCCGCTGCCTCTTCCACGAACGAGTATCCCTGTCCCTATGCGGATTTGAAACCAACCATGGCTGCATGCGAGAAGGCGTGTCTCATGCCAAACGGGATCATGGACATATCCTGCTACGAGTACTGTATCGACGAGGTCTGCCGCCACCACTGACGGGGGCAGAGTGCCGGAATGCGTGATCTGAGCCCGGCGGGATCCCCGGCCTGAACTGTCACAAAGATTGCATCTGTTCCGGCTGCAGACCGGGATACCCGCAGGTTTTTTCACGCGTACTACCCGGTGTCCCGGGACGGGGAAAAACGCTGGTATGCTGCCGGCCCGATGCTTTTTTTCTTAAAAAAAATACCGGCAGGGGGATTATTCCCCTGCCATTTTCGTTTTACCACTCCATGTGGCCGGGGACCCGGTCCCGGATGACGAGGAGGCCCGGGATGACAGGGGCACGTGCCGGTATCAGGGGTTTTCCCCATAAAAAAAGGCTGTAACCCCCCACCTCCGGGCACTGTCGTTCAGACAAACAAAACTAAGCCCGATTTGGGCTCCGATTCCCGCTTTTTTGTCCGGGCACCTGCGTAAAATACCTGCAAAACCGTGCTTTTGGGTTCCTGTGGAGAATACGCTGTAATCGTGCCCGGTTTGCCAGAATACGGCAGATTTACCCCAAAAGAAACGGCCATTAGCGGCCTTTGGACAGCCCTGGTTTTTGCCACGTATTTCAGCCCATTCGGGCACCGAAAATGCTGTAGGAACGCGAATATGGTCGTTTTTTTCCGGCTACGAAGAGACAAAAAATGCGATCGGGAAAAACCATCTGCCGGAACACAGAAAAAATTCCGGACGGGTTTGGGCTGCAGTTGCACCAGATCTGTTCTTTGCGGCGCCCCTGATCGCTGCAACCACAAAAGATTTCAGATGCGGATTATTATTTTCCGGTTTTTTGCGCGCAATTACTTTTTTTACAAAACAAATTCGTACAACGCATTTCGTACAGGGCATTTTTTGGTAAAAATGATGCGTATAACCCGCAGGTTACATTTATTTTAAATAGTTACATTCTGTTGAAGTTATTATTGCAATGATCCGCAAATTTGTCGCACGCGTAAAACAGGAGATCACCCGGGCGGTCCGGGCCATAAAAGCAGGCATCGGTTCCGTCTTTTATCGTCGGGTCACTTCAGTCCTTCCGGTGTACGATACCTTGTGCGGATTCGTTGCCACGATCGGGACAGCGGGCAGTGCCGTTCAGACATGGCTGCAAAAAAAGATCCGCAGCCACGCCCCGGTCTTTTCTCTTTTTACCTTCTTTGGTGATAGGCCGACGCCGTAATCCGGTGCCCGGGCAGAAAAGCAGTATTCATCCGACAGGGGACCTGCCGAATCCCCGTTATCGTACTGCCAGGGATCACCGGACCGGCGTACTGATTTTTGGAGGGGAACAATTGCCGGCATTTTGTTCCCGAATGAATTGCAGTACGAACAAAGAACAACACGGTGAAGATTATGCAGTATCTACCTGCCAGCGCACTCCCGGGGGTTACCCGGGGGGCAGGCACAGCCCGGAACAATTATTCGACGGGTATTACACAGGAACGACAGAAGAACACGGGCCGCCGCATCGGGGCCGCAACCAGCCGGGGAAGGGGACTATGACTTCCCTTTCCGCAGGAGAGATCCGGGCCGGAGGCGACGGGTGCGTCCATATCCTGCTTAAAGGGCAGGTATATTCCATAGGCCCTGACGATATGGGGATGCTCTTTTTTGGCGGAGCAGCGGCACCGCTCCGCATCCCCCCGGAAAAGGGCGGACCCTGCGTGAAGGCCCGGGGACATGCCCGGCTCAACCCTTCCGGCCGGTCCGTTACGATCGAACTTGGCGCCGAACGGTTCATGGTGCCACGCGACCGGTTCCTTGCCGTAGCATTCGGCGAGGATATCGCATCGCTGGTCTTTACGGTCCCTTCCGATCGGACCGTATCCTCCGGCCGGGGTGATCCTGCATGACACCGGACATCCTGCACACGATATCAAGGAAAGCCCGGAAGATCCTCGTACGCAGGGGCTATACCGTTGTACGGTCGGTTATCCCCCGGGACCGTGAGGCGAAAAAGACCCTGGTCTGCACCCGGGGTGGAAACGAAATCCTCCATGTCAGGCTCGTGCTCTCCCCCAACACGTTTACCACGGGAGCGGAGGTTGCACGCTACTGCAACTGTGCCATCCACGATCTCCGCATGCAGATGAGAAACCGTCCGGGCCCGGCCGACCGGTACGAGTGCTGGGCGGTGCTCCCCTCTGGCAGGTTTTATCCTCTTGAGGTTACAACGGACCGGCTTATCGATGTCCAATCCGGGGAAACCGTACTGACGGCTGCCGGAGGTGCCCTGCCATGACCAGCAGGCGCGGGACGGTCATCGAAGAGGGCGCACGCGAACTTCTCCAGATGCACGGGTACTCCGTAAGGATCGTTCCTTCCGGGTTTAACCGCCGGTCGCCGCCGGCCCATCTTGTTGCCTCGAAGGGAAGCGGGACCCGGTTTATCAGGATACGGAAGATCTCGCACCTGCCGGTCTGCCCCGAAACCATCGAGTACCACTGTATTCAGGACGTTGTGCAGTTCCGGAAATATCTCGCGGGACATCCCCATGGGGCCGGCCTGTGCTGCGAGATCTGGACCTATACTCTCAGCCACGGGTTCAGGTCGTTCCTGGTCACACCGGACACCGTCACGGAGATCCCAAAGACCGGCCCGTGCCGGCTGCCATCCGCTTTTCCTGCCGGAGGGTGCGTATGAGTGCCGGGCGGCGTATGGCGGTACTGGAGCGCGAGGCACAACACCTGCTGAACACGCGGGGCTACGAGGCCGTGAGCGTCAGCGATCTGTTCCAGAACTGTCGGTATATTCCCTATAACCTGATTGGCCATCGGGTCCGTGAGGGAGGGGGCGACGAAATGCTGATCGTGAAGATCAAGCTCGCCCTCCACAAGCTCGGTACCATCGATGCCGCATCATTCTGCCGTGCCGAGATTGTGCAGCTGCGAAAGATGCTTGCCGCTCTTCCCCCGGAACTGGAGGGTGCCCGGTACGAGTGCTGGATCTCGGTTCCTCCGGACATATTCCAGCAGTTTGCGATCACCGGGCAGGGAATTTGCGAGATCCTGCCGGGAGAAGCCGGCGATCCTGCCCCGGGAAACGGGGGTGAAGCATGCACAAAATAAGCGCGTTTGCTGCATTCAGGAAGCGGGCCCGGCTCCTGCTCGCTTTCCGGGGATACGAGCCGGTGGAGCCGGTCGGACGCAGTTACCTTTCGCGCCTTATCCCGCTGCACCTGATCGGCGTGAAAGGCGATTACGAGGCGCTCTGCGTGAAACTGCGGATGGCGCACGGGGCGGTGAACGTGCCGTATGCAGAAGCGCTCTGCAGGTACGAGATCTGCCAGTTCCGATCGCTTTTGCGGATGGACCCGGGCAACGCACTTCTCCGCTGCGAGGTCTGGGTCGTTTCGCCAAACGGCATCATCCATTGTTTCGAGGTAAACGACGACAGGATCCGCGAGGTGGCCGCATATGCCCGGTGAGGCAGCCTGCCCGGCGGTAGTTTCCGAAAAGGTCGAGGGCGTCCCTTTGTATTTGATCCCCCGGGTGATTGCCGATCAGATCACAAAGAGAGGCGAGACCGTCTTTTCTATCCGGGTCGAGCGCCGGTTCAATCACCGGTATATCGTTATTGTTGAGTCAAGGGTGGAGCATGAGGAAAGGGGGAAGCAGGAGGTTGGGGATACGTTGAATAGGGGGCGATTGGGACCGGAAAAGAAAACAGGAGGTGCGGGGAGGAGGGCATATTTCATTTTCACCCCCCGCCCGCCATAACATTCTTAGATATATATCCCAAATATCAGTAGGGAAATGCAGAGAACCCGGTTAAGTTACGATGAGGAAGAGGCATTCCGCAAGAAACTTATTGCGCTGTTATTGAGCGGAGCAGATACGCCAATTGCCTCAAAAGTGAACTTCCAGAAAGAGCTGTTCCTGCTGATCAAAGCAATGCCACAGTTCGAAACCCTTTTTGATTTCATGTCACACCGGCTCGGTCCATATTCGAACAGTGCAGAGCATGTTATCGAGAATAATCCGGAACTCTTTGTTGCTGATAACACCGGCATCTATCTTTCGGGTGAAGGGGAGCAATTTTCCTCTTCCGTAGAAAAAGAGATGCGACCTGAAAATTTTGAAAAACTTATGCAATCGATCAGGTTCATCCGGTCGGTTTACGATCATCTGAGTGATGACGAATTTATGTTTCTGGTCTACCGGACGTATGGATATACAGAAAAATCAGACCGGTTCGAGGCGTTGATGAAGCGCAAGAAACAGCTTGCTGATAGTCTTCTGCGGAAAAGGATAGTAACCCGCCAGCGGTACCTGGAACTGTTGAAGGGATAGCGTGAAGGTTATTCCGGATTCCTCGTTTTTCATCTGTTTCGCTGATGATCTTGAAGGTCACCTGCCAGTTAGCGACAGGATTCGGGTTCTCGCCACGATCACCGGGAAATTTAATTTTCTCGTTGTTTCAGCAGTTGAACAGGAATCCGGTCTTCAGCGTCTTCCGTCACAAATTCGGGACAAACTCGAACTTGTAAAAATTCCAGCAACGGGGACACAAAAAGATCCTTCTATAGAATTACTCCGGCCCCTGCTGGGTATGGGAGAGCATGAAGTTATTACCTGTGCGCAAATTCATTTGCAGAAAGGAGATGCCGGTTTTATTTTTATTCTTGACGATGGTGTAGCCCGCAATCTGGTGAAACGGATTCTTCCCGTACTGGTCGGCCATATGAAAGGAACTGTTGGTTTCCTTGGCTACTGCGCAATACAAAAAGTACTTGACAAGAACGGAACAATACATCTCCTAACGCTCATAGGCAAGACTAAATTCAGGGTTGACCGAGTAACGATATCAACAGTTATTACCGAAATCCACCAACGGTGCGTATAAAATGACAAATTTTCGCGTCCACCTCACAGAACAGGACGAAGAAACTCTTTTTACCAGCAAAGAGCTTTCTCTGGGACGCGTCTCATTTTCAACCCCCTGCAAACTCTTTGACCTGAACAGTTCTCCCACAGTTTCTGCATTCCAGGCGCTCGACCAGACCCGTCTTGGGAGTGTTGTGATTGCCGAGAGGAGTCGGTTTATTCATCAGGAAACGTTCATGAGGGAGGCGGATCATCCCGACGCCCGGTTCCTTGCGGATTCGTATGAAACCCTGAAACGTCCGGGTATTCTTGAAAATAAACTGGTGGTGAACTCACTAACCCTCACCTTCAATCCATTCAATATTCCCACTCCCGAGGAGTATTTGAGGAGCATTTTGCATATCTACCATGGCCGCAGTGATCTGCTCCTCATCCCAAACCTGAAAGTGAAACGGTTCGATGAACGACAGCGGCCTGAATTCCAGGTGCAGGAAGATGAGTTCAGGCGCTACGTTGACTTGGCATATGAGATCTTAAGCTTCCGGAACTCGAAGCCGATCTTTGTGCCTGTCCCGCTCAAGTACGGTGTCCGCAGGTTCCAGTCAATTCTTACGGAATATCTTGGCAACGGGTACCGGAATTTCTGGCTGGATTTCGAAGGATCGAACACAACATCGAAGGCTCCCCATATCCGGGCATTCCATGATATTGTTGATACGCAGGGTCTTGGTGAGGAAGTGATCCTGTACGGATCGAATATCCGGCGCGAGAACAACCCGCATCTTCCGGATCCGCGATGCCCGGCATCCGATTTCCTGACCGCCCCGCTCGGTGTGGATATCATCGGGGTCAACCGCGAGCCTCAGCGAGGTGGAGGGGATCCCGGCTCACGCCGTCCTTATGTCCCCCCGCCCGTTGAAGAGAGCATCCAGCATAAAGGCCGGCTGCTTGACCGTAATGACTATACCTACGTAAAATATCCGGCACATTCCCGGAGTGAGGCGTTGTTTGACAAGTACCATATCACTGAGGATCTAATCCGGGGCAATCCGAAGTTCTATGCCAACTTCATCAACACATTCGAGATCAACGAGGAACTGGCCCACCACCAGACGCTTGTTAACGAGAGCGAATCACTCCTCAGTTATCTTGGGACGAAGCCTTCGATCAATCCGAAGCTGATGAAGGCTTTCGAGAAGATTGTGCATGGGGATCCGGGAACTCAGAGAACGCTGGACGGGTTCTTTTAAGGAGTGATGCTTATTCCACTCAATAAAATTCTTTATTATCCGGATTTTGAACCTTCAAAAGGTTGGTTCCGAAGCCATTTGCTATTTTATGATACAATTCATTCCGTCGTTCCAAAAGAACTAAATTACAAACCGAGTGATCAGATTTCTGATATTACGGAAAGACTTCCCAAGTCATTTGAACCCATAGCTCCACAAAATTCAGACAAAAAACTCAACCGGTTTAATACCAAAGTATTTGACTCAGCATTTACGAGAATCGAAAAAAATCAAAAAAAATTTCCAAATGAGTTTAAAATAGAAATTTATCCAGAAAATTGGGAAATTTCCGGTAGTGCAGTCTTTTTTCACGATAGAAAAATGTCTGAAGAAATGTATGATTTGTTAGAGAGACATCATTTGCTCAATATAGATTCAAGAGATTTTCAGGGGTTAAGTGGAATTGATCTGAAAAATTACTCCGTTGTAAATCGTTATGCGGCGGATCTTATTCTTTCCTACATTGCAGAGAATATTGCGAAACGAAACCATATCAGTACAATAACAGAAAATCCATTTGCCTATTCAGTGAACACCTTAAACAGTCTCCCTCCATTGAGAGATTCCCAAAAAAGGGGTCTGCTGACTTCAACAATTATCCGCTGTATTATCCCAGAAAAAATTGAAGAATTATCAACCGACCAATTTTTACAAATTCGTGAAGAATATTCTGATATTCGTGAATCGATTCATCGCATTTCTAAAAATCTTGCAGAATTACATAGTCTGGACGAGATTCAAAATCATCAGACACTACAAAATGAGGTTGATTATATCTCAACGGATTTTACGAGGCAAGTAGCCACTTTGAAAAAGTCACTCTCACCAACGATTGCGAAAAAATTTGTGCCGATATTTTTTGGTACAACGGGTATTATATGTAGTGAGTATTTCGGTGAGCCTATACGAACCGGGGGTCAAGTGGCAGCCATTGCTTTATCTCAAATTGTACCTGATCAAATACCGTTTCCCGAGCCTGAATTGGTTCAGTTTCAAAGGAGGATTAGTTCACTGCAACATGAAATTAATTGGCAATCCGATATGAGGAGATTGTTGAAAAACGGCTGGTACTGAATGTAAAACAATACTTATTCAAGACACGATAAGAATTCCAAAATCAGGAATGCTCTAATGACATTTTCGATATTCCCGTAATCGATTGATTCGCCATGCATTATCTTATGGCGACTAAACGAGGGTAATACCTGTAATTCATCTCCATGAAATGCTGATTGAAAGAGAACATTAAGTAAAATTGTATTGGGATATTCCGAGATTGAATCAAGATCGGTCTTTATCGATTGGTAGGCTTTTTTAACACTGATTTCTTCACCATCTGGAGAAATCCACTTTTTCTTTGTTTTATCAAATTTAAATCCCTCTTTTTCAATGAAATCTGTCATGATTCCATCAATTTGTGCAATCAATGGGGGTAGGACAACATTTGACGGATTGTATCCGGGTTTCTCGTTTTTTAACGTTCGAACACAGTCATTGATGATTTCCATTCGGGTCTTGAAATAGGGATTATTATTCCATTCTTTCACCATTTTCTCTAGAGCAGAGTAATTATCTTTTGTAAAATAACGGACAAAAAATGAATTTATTTTGTTTTCGATATCTTCGCCACTATTGTAAGCATCAACGATCTCATTATAACATTCTTCCGGGATACTGAAGGAATAAAACCAGTTATATTTCAATAAAACCTTATTCAGATTGCGGAAATGGGTTACCTTTTTCTCTATGACTCCGTATAATTTTTGAACTTGTTTTGTAAGTGGCTCAAAGAATTGTTGATTCGATTGCATCAGTTTCCTGATATCATCTTCCGAAGGCTTCCAACGGGCCAGTGAATCATTCCCTTTTTCCGACATTTATTTCTCCGAAAGGGGTCTCCATCCTGTCCCACGCTTCCAGCACCAACCGCTGGGTCCGGTACTCCCCGTATTTCTTGATCTCCTTCTCCTTCAGCACCCGGAATGGGGGATTGTGGAACTCGTCAATCAATGAATCAGTAACGGAAAAACGACAGGGTAACTGGAATATTTTTTCGAGAAGGTTTCCAAAATGGAGGTCGATTATGGTATTTGTATCAAGTACATAAAATTGCTGAGCACTCAATATCTGATTCCCCGTCCACTGAACAGAATGTACTGATGCTCTGGTTTAATAATTCAGCCGCCTTCGATGTGGAAATGATCCCTTCTGCGTGAGCCCGGAGGACCGTTGCCTCCATCATGGCAGGTTTCTCACCCGTTGCGATCTCATCATCGGGCTCTTTTTGGTCCCAGCCCTTTTTTACAAAAAATTTCCGGATCCCGAGATAATTTTCCGGTGTAATGATGCCAAGGTCCATTGCCCGGTGCAGCCATGCTCCCATCGACAGACCGTATTTTTGTTTGAGGATGAGGAGCTCCCTGATGGAGAACTTATGCCTGATCTCGTCAAGTTCGAAGAGAACCATCTCGCGGGGAACCAGGAATGCACCGGCAAACCGGTGCATAGCGTTCTCTTCCTTGAGGTCCCCCTCCACAGAAAGAAGGCAGTGCCCGAGTTCGTGGGCGATGGAGAAACGCTGTCGTGCACGGGGAAGATCCTCTTTTACAACAATGACCCGGTTTCCGGCATATTCCGTAAATAACGCATCGAACCGGGTGATCCCGCTGATGATCCCGACCTTGATTCCCTTGTCCTCAAGCAGATAGACCAGGTTTACAATCGGACCGATTCCAAGATCCCATGCGATACGAAGATCCCGGGCGGCCTCCTCGGCCTCTTCATAGGATGAGATGGTTCGGGGAAATCCTTCCGGCATCACGAAATCCCGCGGCCGCCCGGTCAGCCGCTCAATCTGGAGATACCGCTCCAGCCATTCTTTTGTCTCGGCATTGATTTTTTTCTCGTCCCGCACCAGCATCTTTTTTGAACGGAACGCGATGTGATTGAGCTGGATCTGCTGGCTTTCAGGCCTTAACAGGGATGCAATGGGGATCTGCAATACTTTGCTTAACTTGATCAGGGACTGTGAATCCGGAACCTGCTTGTTTTTCTCATACCGGTCAACAGTGGTATGGGATACGCCAATCTTCTCCCCCACATCTCTCAAAGACATCTGGAGAATCTGTCTCCGGAGCTTAATGCTCTCTCCCAGGCTCATCCCCCGCACTCCAAAAACCGGTTAGTTTACAAATTAACTAACTGCACTACTATTTGTAACATGGAGTTAATAAGCGTTGTAGTTGGAGACGTGGTTGTTATGGAGAGGTGCCAGATGAATCTGGATCCTGCCGTATAACACTAATTCTCTTCTCACGTATTCCGGATTTTATCGCTTGATTTTCCTTCCCTTCAGCAAAACCTAAAAACCGAATCTTACAGAGGAATATTTTAGCCCAAAGGCGCCCGAGGGTGGGAGAAACGAAAAAACATGGCAGATTTCGTACAGAGTGCCAATGTCAAGAGTGCGGTACGCACCCTTGCAGCACCAATTGAAGACATTGCAACGTTCAATTCGATCGTCGGGTCGGTCATCGCCGACAACCCGTTTGCATGCGTAGCGTATATGACTGCAGGGGAAAACCACCCGGCGGTCGAGAAGACCAAAGAAGCATACACCGCGAAGTTCGTGTACCAGGACAACAATGCCAAGATTGTCGGTACGGGCAGCCACAAATTCGATACGCTTACCGGATTTAACACCGGCGTATCGGCACTGCTTGCCGCAACTGCGGTCAGCACGGCCCACGGGGGTATCGTAGCCCACAACACCGATGACGATACGTTCTCCGCGACCCTGAAATGCCACGACTCTAACGGCGAGATCTATACGGTGAACTTCAGCCGGGACCGCGTCACCATCACCTCGTACGAGGACGATGAGATCCGCACCAGGGTGGAGACCTGGGCAGACAGCGTTGCAGCGCTTGCCTGAAAAAAGGGACACCAAAACGGCAACAGGGAAAAGGAAAGATCCGGGGAGACAGAACCTCTCCTGTCTCCCCTGAAGTACGTTAAAATCAGTCAGCCGCCGGTGCGGTCCGGCCCGGAAGGGGATGCGGTTGTAGTCCCGAAGATTCCGGCAGACGTGTACCTGAAAGGACGGACGGATCCTCCGGCTGCCTGCCCTTTTTCCCTCGCGTCGGTTACAAAATGGAGTTTTTATGGACACAGAACTGCTGGGGATCCTTCTCGGGGCCGTGATCCCGGTCTACCCCATGCTGTTTGCCATCTACAAAAAGATTGGCGCGTACGATGAGATTGTCGAGGAATTCAAGATCCTCCGGAACGAACACCGGCGCCGCATGGAGGGTGCCCATGAACCGTAAGACCTCCCGGGGACCAAAAGCACGCAGCGTAACTTCCGGCATCCCCCACCACCCAAGAGCCCGGACACCCCATTTCCGGGAGAACGGGTGGGCGGTGCCCGGCGGGTCTCTGGTAACGGGGGACAGAAATGTTTGAAAACGAGATGCAGACCCGGGCCGCGATCTGCGGGACCGGCGTCATGCTCGCGGTTGTTTTCCTTTTCGCATGCCTTCCCCCCATCCTGTTTGTGGTACCGGTTGCAATTCTCTTCCTCGGGATCGTCGCCGATCCTTACGAGACCCATGCGGTCTGGTACGGGATGCTCTCCACGCTCGGTATCTTCGATCTAGCTGCACTGACCGGGGCAGAACGGGAAACCTACGCAGAGAAGCGGCACTACTTCTGGTTCGGCGAGGTCGGGATGGCTGCACTGCTCGCCGGTCTTTTTGCCGTCCCGCTCGGGATCTTCCTTGCGAGCCGGACAGAGATTGCCCTGGCTTTTGTCGGGGCTGCGGTACTCTTCCTTCCCCTGTTTGTGTTCCTGCCCAAGGTGATCCGGCGGGCGATGAAGACGGATGCCGACAGCGTGATCGCGGCGTTCGGGAAGAACGAACAGACAAAAAAGATCTTCTGGGCGCTGTTTGCCGCAATGGCCGGGCTCGTGCTGGCACAGGTCGTGGACCCGGCGACGGCACAGCAGATCGTCGGGCTGATTACCGGGATGGGGGGATGACTCCATTTTTCTTAAAAAAAATACAAAAGACCCTTCAAAAAAGGGGGTAAGTCTCCCCAGGTAAAATACGCCCGTTTCGGGCTCCGATTTCAATTTTCCGGTTCAGGCCGTTTCAGGATATCCCCGTAAAATCCCCGGTTTCGGTTCGCGTGGAGAATACCCTGTAATCGTGCCCGGTTTACCAGGATACGGCAGATTTACCCCAAAAGAAACGGCCATTAACGGCCTTTGGACAGCCCCGGTTTTTACCCCGTATTTCCGCCCGTCCAGGTTCCAAAAATTCATCAGGAACGCGAATACGGGCGTCTTTTTTTCCGGGAGAATGACGCACCGGCCAAAACAGTTCCCCCCACTTTTATCATTTTTATCTGAAAACCAAAAGGAAAAGGTAAAATCAACCCCTGATGAAAATTTCCTGTTACCGGGTCGGTACCCGTTATCGCGGGAAAAGATGCATCATACCAGAGTATAACAAGGGTACAAAAGAAATGCTGTCCGTACCTATCGTACCT
>Ga0163159_1003430_pt1 | contig 11993 bp, 11 predicted proteins | sample BioMet9_FD_108702 | JGI IMG/M metagenome (GOLD analysis project Ga0163159, IMG submission 108702) | Microbial communities from bioreactor (seeded with sewage sludge) at Lawrence Berkeley National Lab, California, USA - Biofuel... | ecosystem: Engineered > Bioreactor > Anaerobic > Unclassified ... | reverse complement strand
GCGGCTTCCTGAGCAGAATCGATTCGGCTGCCATTCGCCCCCGATGCGTCGTCAGTTTCGTCTCCACTTGCGTCCCGCGCGCCGTCTTGCTGGCCTGCGCCCCGCACGCTATCGGGTTGGTTCGCGCATGCGCGGTAACGATCGTAGCCTTCCGCATCGAGCACGGCGAACGCGCCGTTTGCGCTATTGAGCAGCAGGTGCTCGCCGTCTGCGCCCGCGGCTTCAACGTTGTAACGTGAGCGGAACATCCCCCGCGCCCCCCGTCTTTTACCTTTCTGCAGTGTATTTCCTACGACAACTTTCTCCGCGTCATCTTTCTCCTGCAGCATCTTCCTCCCTCGTAGTGACCGTTTCCGTCATAGATTCTTTTCCCCCGAAGGGAACGGTTTAAATCATGTTCTTATGTTAGAATACCTCTAGGACGCGGCGCTGATTGCGGGCGACGTCTCCCGTTTGCTTTAGGAGCTCACCTACGCCGGTGGGCTCCCATTTTGTAAACGGTCCTTCGCCAGGCAAGGAGATCCCGTATGAGGCCTCCCGCCAAGGCGACGCCGCCGGCGGCGGATATCACCGCGAGCAGCACGGCTAAAACAACGTCCATATGCATCAGCTCCCCTGACCACTCTTCGCCTATCCGTAAAGGAATGTAAGGGGGTTTCAGGGGAAGCGTCACGTCAACGCCGCGTCCATGGCCGTCTTTATCCTCGCCGCATCGCGAATTGTAAGCCCGCAGGTAAACCGCCTAAAATGCTTACAGGATACCAACGTGGCGCTTACAGCGGAACGGTTTACAAGACACCCAGTAAGTAAGCGCTCATCGTATAGGTGCCTAACAAATAAGTCTTGAGAACCAAGGAAACCAAGAGAGCCCAGAGTCGTAGTGGCTCCGGGCTTCTTTTGATTACATTCCGGACGCCCTCCGCTTGCAGACCAACCACTTTTCGCTTCTGCTTCAGAATCGCTTCGCTTCTGCTCCGGAGTCTCTTCGTCCTCGTCACACGCCCTGATACCTGCAAGAATCCCGTCGTGCGCGTCAGGCGCTGAGCGGTTCGATACCGCTCAGATCCAGCGAGTCGTCCGCGAGCGCGTCCCATAGGTCGATGTTACGCTGAAGGTTCAGCCAATACTCCGCCGAAGTGCCGAACAGTTTCGAGAGTCTGAGCGCCATCTCGGTGCTAACCGCCCGCCGCTCATGCACTAACTCGTTAACGCTCTGCCGCGAAACGCCAAGCTTCTTCGCCAACGACGCTACCGTCAAACCGTAATCCGGCATAAATTCCTCGCGCAACATCTCACCCGGATGCGTCGGCTTGCGTGCAAGCGCAATCATTTCGCTCTTCGCGCTCATCCGCTGTTCGCCTCCCTTTTTATAATCCCGTCAGTGGTAATCACAAAACTCGACATCGTATGCATCCGAATCTTCAAATCTGAAACATATGCGCCACAGATCGTTTACCGAAATTGCATACTGTCCTGCCCGCGTGCCCTGCAGTTGATGCAACCGGTTCCCAGGCGGCACCTTAAGATCATCGATACATACCACGCTATCGACCATGTCCAGCTTTCGGATAGCACGTTTACGCACATCAGGCGGTATCTTGCCGCTAATCCCATCGGAAAACAGTCGTTTGGTATCTCTATCTGCAAAGCTTTTAATCATGCGCTAATTGTAACGTGTAACGTGACAAAAGTCAAACAGGGCACGCAAAAACTCGGGCCGGCCGGATAGTTTCCGGTCGGCCCGAGCCAGGGGAGGGATATGTCATTTTAGCTTTGCGCCTACTCGGCGCCGTTTCCCGTTCGGCCTTGTCGCCTGCTCGGCACAATCTCCCGTTCGGCTTTGTCGCTTACTCGGTGTCCGCCCACTCCATGTCACTGCCGATGAAATCCTCCAGCAGCTGGGCGGCCGTTCCATAAAACGACGGAGAAGACGAATGGCCGTTTTCCTGCATGCGCACCTCGGACGCGAAGAGCGGCACCCACCGCGCCAGGTGGTCGCGGATGAAATCGCACTGCATGGCCTTCAGACGTCGATACTCGTCGTCGTCATGCGCGGCAAGTGCATGGGCGCTGCGCCGGCAGAGCGATTCCATGAAACCCAGTTCGACAGCCAGATGGTCTTCTGGAAGCCCGAAACCATCCTCGACGCTCAAGCCTTCGCGACGGTAGACCGCGAGGACCTCGTCGCGCTGTTCCTGCATGAGCAGGTGGTACTCGCTCATGAACACGGACTCGTACGGTGCTACCGGATGCTTGCTCATCCCCAGGAACAACCGCGCGAAGTCGCAGCGCAACTCCTGCGCAATCTCGGCGTCGGTCCTGCTCGCAACGGCGGTGAAGTACCCGCCGAAGCTCCCGTCGTCGGCGTATGCGATGCCGCGCAGGCCTTTCACCAGTGCCTCGTCGGCCTCGGTCTGGAACAGCCGCCGGTAAAACCCGTACGCGTCCGCGCGCGCCTGCATGACATCCATCTGACGTTCGTCCGTCTTGGCCATCATGGCTCCCCCTTTCCCGTTATCAAGAGATGATCTGGTAGATGCCGAGCGCGGCCTGATACGCGTCGGGACTCATCATGATCCCGTGGATTCCCGAGGAGAGAATCACGAACCTCAGCGTGAACCCGCCCACGAGCGCGCAGGCGACCGCCGCGACCTTCAGCGCACGGGACACCGAGGAGTTCTTGACGACTCCCGTCAGCCCGACGATGCCGAGCAGCCCCGGTATGCCCAGGCCCAGACCGACCACCAGACCCCAGAACGGCACCGCCAGGGAGCCCGAGAGCATGATCGACGCGGAGAGAGCCTCGCTCAGGGTGCCGCCGCTCATCGTCGTCAACAGCGCGGCGATGACCGCTCCTTCGAGCACGATCAGCACCAGCAGCGCGGCTTCGAGCCGGTTCACGTGCGACTTGCTGCCGCGTTCGTCCTTCTCCGCGAGCAGGATGGCGATGGTCACCGACGCGCCGGCATCCATGGCCGACACCGTGAACAGCGCCGGAATCAGCCACGTGTCCCACAGCGGAATCGAAGGCGCAGCCCCCAGGAGAATACCCGTGTAGAGCGCGACGAAGAAGCCGAGTACCGAACCGATGCCCATGGTAACCTTGACGATGCCCTCGGCATGGGTGCCGAACGGTTTCCACAGCTCGCCGAGCGCCGTGCAGATGCGCGGGGTGGAGAACAGCGCACAGATCAGGAACACCAGTATCGACACGAACAGCAGCCAGGCGCCGATGGCCATCCAGGAGCTGAAGTTCACGAAGCTCTTCCACATCATCATCGCCTGAAACGGCTTCTCAACCTCCGCAATCAGGCAAAGCAATCCGGCAGCCAAGGAGATGAAACTCACCCACGGCGCGATTTTCGCCAGATGGTCGTAACGGTCGCCCGACGCGAAACGCACGATCGAGGACACGAGGAACGTACCGCCGGACAAGCCACCTAGGAAGAGATAAATTGCCGGAAGCCAGCTCCAATGAGTTTGCAACGCAATCACCGGTCTGCCTCCTTTCTTAACATCCCGGTGGCGAGCATACCGCCCGCCACCGTCTATCGTTATAGGCGATCGAGCTCCGACCTAGAGCCGTCCGCCGGCGACCATGGCGGCGTTCTTCTCGTCGAGAACCTTGTTGATCTCCTCTTTCGTACCGAAGTAGAGCGCCTGCGTGGGGCATGTCTGCACGCAATGGGGCATCGGGCGTCCGTTCTCGTCCGTGCCCAAGCTCAGGCACATGTCGCACTTGTCCATACCGCCATCGTCGTAGTCCGGAATGCCATAGGGGCAGGCGAAGAAGCAGTAGTGGCAGCCGATGCACTTGTCGCGGTCGACCGTGACGATGCCGTCTTCCACGCGTTTGGAGATGGCGCCCGCCGGGCAGACCTCCATGCACGCCGACTTCTCGCAGTGCATGCACGAGAGCGAATAGAACACGCGCTTGACGTCGGGGAACGTGCCCGAGGTGTCCTCGATCACACGGCGCCGCGTGATGGTGCCGGCCTTGATCTCGTGCCACTGCTTGCAGGCGACCTGGCAAGCCCAGCACTTGATGCAACGATCGGGATCTGCAAAGATCATCAGTTGATTCGACATGACTAACCCTCCCACTTGCTGATGTTGACGAGCGTCTGCTTCGCGGCCGCGGTCGAGAACTTATCCCAGTTTTCGGGCGTGCAGTCGTACAGGACGTTGCATTCGGATCCGCCGTCTTCAAAGCCGTAACCGGGAAGCCCCAGCTCCTGGCAATCCTCCCACCAGCCGCGGCGCGACATCAGCACGTCGGGAGCGATGCCCTCGAAGTACTCGGCCGTCAGCAGACACCAGCCGTGCGGGGACTCCACCTTCATCCAGTCACCGTCTGCGATGCCGTACTTCTGCGCCGTCGCCGGGTTGATCTTGCACCAAGGATAGGGCAGGATCTCACGGCACCAGGGCAGGTTGTTGCGATGGCTGTGCTCCGCCAGTCGATGACCGTGCACGTCGGAGAACACCAGCGGATACTTGTCCACGAGGTCCTTGCTGGCCATGCTTTCCGGCGGGCCCACATACACGGGGAGGTAGCCGAGGGTACCCTTGTCGGTGTTGTCGGCCTTGCCGCCGAACAGCTCGTGATAGCACTGCACCTTGTTGTTTGGAAGCGTCGAGAACAGGTCCTTGTACCGACGATACTCGGGCTCCTTTACCACACGCTGCTCCGCCGGACGTTCCACCGCAATGCCCTCGTCGGCCGCGCGAAGCTGCTCCAGCGTGAAGCCCGAGCCTTCGAGTAGCTGGTCGAGCATGCCGTCCGTCTCGCCGTTCCACCAATCCTTCTCAAAGCCCATGCGCTTTGCCAGTTCCGCATACACCTTGTAGTCCGACATGGACTCGCCTATTGGCTCAACGAGCTTGTGGTTGACCGAGATGAACGTGTGCGCCAATAGGTCGATCATGTGTACCTGGTCGCTCGCCTCATACTGCGTGCATGCCGGCAGCACGATGTCGCAGAAGTCGCACGTGGGGTTCCAGTGCGTGTCCATGATGAAGTGGAAGTCGCACTTCTTGAGCAGTTCCTTGACGCGCTTGGGCTGGCGCAGGCAGGAAAGCGAGTTGGTCTGATGGGAGAAGATGACGTGCGGCTTGACCGCGCTGTCGGAATCGAGCAACTCCAGGACGCGCGGGTTGCACGATGACAGGGAGTACGTGAACTTGCCGTACGCCCAGCGCGGGAACTCGGGGGCTATGAGCTTGCTCGTGCCCGGCTGCCAGCCATTCTTGAGGTCTTCATCCGACGCGGGCAGCTTGTCGAACTCGTGCAGCGTGGGGAAGAACCAGTCCATGTCGCTGAGCTTGAACATCGGGTCGGGGCTCTTCAGACCGGCACCGTTGCCGCCCGGAACGTCGAGGTTGCCCGTGATCGCCTGGATGAGGAAGATGGAGACCGAGGTCCACGTGCCGTCGTTGGTCTGGTCGCCGAAGCCGTTGCCGTCCATGAGGGCCATGGGCTTTATGGTGCCCATCATGCGGGCCACCTTGTAGATCTGCTCGGCGGGCACGCCTGTGATGTCGCTTGCCCACTCGGGCGTAAACTGCTTCACGTGCTCGACGAGCTTGTCGAAGCCGTTGCACCAGTTGGCCGTGAAGTCGTGATCGTAGAGGTCTTCCCCGATGATGACATGCAGGATGGCTAGTGCCAGCGCGCCATCGGTGCCGGGACGCACGGGGACCCACACGTCGGAATGCGCCGTCATGGGCTCGTACATCGGGCGGATGTCAATGGTCACCATACCGCGCTCTGACTGACGGATGCGGTCGTAGTTCTTGCCACGCGTCTGGTTGACGCCGGTGTTCTCCTTGTTAGTGCCCCAGGTGACCAGCAGGTTGGTCTTGTCAATCTGTCCGGGGAACGTCGAGGCCTTGCCGATCGTGCACGCCTTCGTCGTCTCGCGCTGGTCCCAGCAGAGGCCGTCATGGCACCAGTTGGGGCTCCCGTAGAGGTTGAGGAAACGCATGCCAAGCGTATCGACGACCTCGGCCGACTGCCCGGAGAAGATGCAGAACGACTCGGGGCCGTATTCGTCCTTGCACTTCTTCAACTTGTCCGCGATGGTATCGAGCGCCTCATCCCACGTGATGCGCTCGAACTTGCCGCTCCCCTTCTCGCCGACGAGCTTCATCGGATATGTGATGCGCGAAGGATCGTAGACGAGCTGCGGCGCGGAGTTGCCCTTCGCGCACAGCGTGCGACCGCCATGGCCGCAGTTGTTGCCCGCCAGAGGATTGCCCTCGACGTGCACGAACTTGCCGTCCTTGACCGTGCAGAGCGTACCACAGTACGTCTCGGTCAGACCGCACATCTGACACCAGACGTGCTGCTTCTTGACATTGGGTGTGCTGCTCTCCGTGGCATCGGCTCGCTGCACCAGCGGTGACGAGACGCCGCCCACAGCCGCGAGCGCACCCAAAGCCGCGAACCCTGCCACAAAACCGCGTCTTGAAATATTGCCGTCGTTACCCATTGTTCCCCCTCATCTACCTTCCGTGGCTGCCGCATGGCGCAGTCAGCCCTATTGCTTTTCGAAATCATTACGCACGTTACGCGTTGCATAATAACATAGTTGACTAGTTCAATACAACATTGATTCATATTCTCTTTAGAGCATAATGAGAGGAAAGAGATGCGAGGGCGCGCGCCGATATTGGCACACGCCCTCGTTTTGTGGACTTGACTTGCGGTCGAGCGGTCCGTTGACCGGCGGCCGAACGGTCCGTGAGCCTACGGTTGAGCGGTCCTTTGGCCTGCGGTCGAGATGCCCGCCAGCTTGAAGCCCGGCACTCCCCGAACTGCAGTCGAGCAGTCCGCCGGCCCGCAGGTATATGATTATTTGCCGAGACTTCCGGTGTTGAATCCTTCGGCTAGGGCGGAAGGCAGGACCAGTGTCCCCTTGCCGTCCTTCGCCCCTTCGTAGGCCAGGTTCATCGCGCGGAGTTTCATGGCGTTGGGGTTGCGATCGTACATGTCGGCCGCTTCCACGTACATCTCCGAGATATCCTTCTCGATCTCGGCCAGAATGACGCGTGCGTTCTTCTCGCGCTCCGCCTGCGCCTCCTTCGAGAGGGAATTCTGCAGTTCCTTGGGCACCATGATGTCGCGGATCTCGACCGAGAGCACCGTGATGCCCCAGTCCTCGCATTTCTCGGCCAGGCGGATGCCGAGGTCACGGTCGATCTCCTTGCGGCGCAGCGAGATATCGCCGAGCGGAAGCATGCCGATAGCGTCGCGCATCGCGGTTTGCGCCGAATAGAGCACCGCCTTCGGATAGTCCTCGACTTCCAGGCAGGCTTTCTTTGCGTCCCAGACCATCCAGAACAGCACCGCGTCGACGTCGACCGGCACCAGATCCGCCGTCAAGGCCGCCTCTGCGGAAAACGACGAGGTGATGATGCGCTGGTCGACATGTATGGAAACATGCTCGATGAACGGGATGCAGCAGAAGAACCCCGGCCCGGCAATCCGGTTGAACTTGCCCAGCCGCAAGATCACGACCCGTTCCCACTGCGGCGTGACCCTGAAAGTGTACCCAAAGATAAAGCCCGCCACGACGCCGAGCACGATGCGCAGCGGCAACGCGAGCGACGACGCCGCAAAGAAAGTGCCGAAGCCGGCGAGCGCGAACACGAGCCAGTAGAACGTGTAGACGCCGCCCTTCGATGCCTTATTGTCCTTGATCTCCGTCGTGGCGACGCGATGCGCGTTTTCCTGTTCCTTATCCTCTGATTCCTGCCGTTTCTTCCCCCACATTCGTGGCCCCCTTTCACGAAGTTTTCCCAAGAAACCTTAACGCGGCAAACAGCGGCAGACGCGTTAGTCCCGCAGCTGGCGTTCCACAAGCTCGACGATCTGTTTGGGCTGCATGCCCAGCTCCTTGCACTGGCGGATGAAGTCGTCCGCCAGATAGACCGCCCCGCCTATCGGGTCGTCGTCGGCACCGGAAGGGATCACGTCCGGGATGAACGTGCCCTTCCCCTGCCGCAGAACGATGTAGCCGTCCCGCTCGAGACCCTGGTAGACCTTGCCTACGGTGTTGTAGTTAATGCCGAGGTCGACGGACATCTCCCGAATGGTCGGTAGCTTCTCGCCCGGCTGGTAGGCACCTGCGCAGATCAGATAGATCAGCTGGTTTCTCAGCTGCAACCAGATTGGGATGCCGCTTCCGCTGTCGATGGCAATTCCCTTGTCTTCGCGGGTTCCATCCACCGGCAAAGCCTCGTTTCTCCAATTGTTTCTGTGTTGTAAACGACTAGTACAATAACTCATAAGTCGGAGTTAGCGCAATATGCGAGCCACGATTATCGCGGGATTACACGCATCGCCGCCATGCAGGGCCTCCGGGCAGCAGGACGCGGGTGGAGAGATTCACCCACGGAGGGGAGATAGTTCATCGGTCATGCCCGGATGCGCCGCATCGAAGAGAGATTCGCCCACAGAGGGGAGATAGGGTCAAGATATCGGACTTTTGTACACTATTTTCGCTGTTTCCCGCGCCTCCGGCAGGCATCGAAGATGCCCTCCACGCATCAGTGCTGGTCAGAGGCCTGTGCCTGTTAACGCCCCGCCGGAGGCAGTGCGCAAAAGTCCGGAATCTTGTCCCTATCTACCTCCCAGGCGGGATTCTTACCGCCACGCCCGCAGCGGACGCGCAGACCGCCGTCGCGGCATCCCCAGCCGCAGGTCGCCGTCGCGGTATCCCCTGCCGCAGGCCGCTGTCGCGGTATCCCCTCCTGCGGGCCTCCGTCGCGGCGGGGGCTTCCTCGCTGCCTCGGCACGCAGCGCCGCCCGCAAATTCCCCGTGCGCGCCCGGCCGCGTTGCGGCGGCTCGCCTCCCGGGCGGCGTCGAAGGCAGCCGCCTGACCTTACCCGGTTTTCGTGTCCCAAAACTTGACACATATCAAACCCTCAGCACCCTGCCACGTCGCTGGAACGGCCGTGACCAGAACGCGCGACCCATCTGGCGTGCGCGATGTTTCGACCGGTGCGGATTTTGCTTATACTGGAAGCGCACGGAACCCCCTCGGCCAAGCAGGTGATGAGGCGCATGACGTCGAAGAAGCAGAGACGCAAGGACATCCAGAAGCGCAGGGCCGCCGCTGCGCGCGCTGCGCAGAAGTCCATCGAGAATTCCGAGCCCGCGCCCAAGCCCGCGCCCGCACCGCTACCGCGGAAAACGCTGGTCGCGCTGATTGTCGCCGATGCTGCCGTAGTCGTCGTCATCGTGATCGGCATCGTCTATGCGAGAAACCTTATGGGCGTTGAGGCAACGCGCACGCAGGGTCTGATTCTTTGCGTGGTGATGTTCGTGCTTGCCTTCCTCTGCATCGCCCTCACCCAACGCGTGACGAGAAGGATGGGCAAAGGTCCGAAGAAGTAGCTGCGTCGCGTCCTGCGTTGCTCCCCCGCGTCGCGGCACGGCGGTTAACACCCCTCGGGCAGCTTGAGCATGTCGCGGGTTAGCCGCGTATGCGGTGGAACGATCAGGCAGTCATCGCCCCAAGGACCGGTGAGCAGGTCTCGAATATAGCGGGTCGTGCCTGAAACAACCTCCGTCTCGAGTTTTAACGCTGAAGCGATCATCTCGCATTGCGCGAGAATGTCGTTCACGTCATAGCACCCGCAATCAAGAACGCCGAGACGCACGTAGTTGCCGAACATCAGGTCAAAGACCTGCTTCGACGTGTCGGGACCGTATTTAGCGAGGCAGTAGTTATACTCGATCCAAATGTTGTCCTTGCTGTTGAGCCACCCCTGCGTGAGGAAGTACGTAGGCTTGTCGTCGCACGCCAACTGCTTGCGGTCGAAGCCCATCAGGAGCGAGATGCAATCGTCGACACGTGGGATGACCAGTTCGAAATCGCCCGTTTCGAGCCCTTCGACACCACCACCGCAGAAGCCCATCACCAGTAGGACCCGGTCGCATTCAAGTCCGTCGAGAATCCCCTGCAGTACCCCTTTGAGTTTCCCGGGCGCATTGTGCAACTCCGAATCCGTGTAATGCGTCGGATAGTTCACGCCACATGCTGCCATGGCGTGTCCGAGTTCGATCTCGAGTGTGCGGCAGCTGACAATCTCCGTGGTCATGCTTCATTCACCCCATGCATTTCCCGAACTGCCCTTCAGCGGACCGTAGTCGTTGGTCATGTACTTGATGCCGAAGCCGATGGGGCGGTTGTCGCGGTCGATGAGGAATCGTTTCGACACGAGCAGCGCATCGCCGGGGTCACATTCGAGGATATCCGCCAATTCCGTACTCGCCGGCATCGAACTGATCTCGATGTTGGTGAAGAACGCGAACGGGGCGGTGACGGCTGCCGCGATCTCCGGAAGTCGGGCGTTGGCATAGTAGTCGATCTCGCCTTCGATGACCGGTTGCCCCTTGTCGTAGGGAAGATACTTGAGGTCGTAGGCCACCGGCTTTTCGTCTGCAAGGACTACGCGGCCCATCTCGATGACCATCTTCCCCTTGGCGATGCCCAGCGCATGACGGACCTCTTCGTCAGGTTCAATCATCTTGACGCGCTTTATCTCAGTCCCCTTGCTCTCCTCGACGAAGTCCAGCATGAACCGCCCGTATTCGGGCTTTGCAACGAAGTAGCCCTTTCCAGGGAAGGAATTGACGAACCCGTCGTCCATCAACGTCTTCAGTCCCTTGCGAACGGTCTCCCGGCTCGCGGAATACTGAATCTTCAGATCGTTTTCCGACGGGAGAATGTCACCGGGGTTGAGAGTCCCTTGAACGATACGCTGTTTTATATCGTTCGCGATGGTTAGATATACTGTTTCGCCGCTCATGGGTTAACAACTTTCCGTTTCGTTGCCACGCATGAGTCTTACACGCTCATTGCAGTAATCTAACGTATCGAGCGGAGTATTCACATAGGCATCGGCGCCGACCTGGTCCTTCACGAAATCGCTCGCGCAGGCGCCACCGATGATAATCGGCGTCTTTTGCAATGTCTCTTCATTTCGAAGGAGCGAGACGACCCGCTCCATCTCCACCGTTGAAAACGACAAAGTGCCGGCGAGCGCCACGATGTCGGGCCGTTGCTCCAGCGCGGCGGCGAGGATATTCTCCCCCTTTACATCGACGCCGAGGTCGATGACCGTGAAACCGTCGGATTTGAGCACGCTGCAGACGATGTCCTTCCCGATGTCATGGACATCATGTTGCATGACTCCGATCAGGATGACTCCTTTGTTTTCGCCAGAGCCGTCTCCAGCAAGGTCGAGAAGTTCCATCGCATGCGTGTAGAGAATTCCCGACGCGATGAGGTCGGCGATATAGTACTCGCCATTCTCGAAGATGTCCCCCACGATACTCGCTCCCCTATTGAGAAGTTCGAGAAGAGCGTAGCTGGTGTAACCCTCATCCAGCAATAATTTCACCGCGTCAAGCGTGGACGTCTCATCGAGTTGTCCGAAGCTGTCAACGAGCTTCGATTCGACCTCTGTATCCCTTTTCATGCCCGTCTCCTTGGTCGAAGCGAGGTCTAAACCTTGCCTTGGCGCACATTTTCATTTCGACGATTCCAATTATAAAGTGTCCGGCAAACTTGTCTAGACGTGTCTATTGACAATTCATAGGAAAGATGTATATACTCGTCTAGACAGGTTATCTGCACGGAAGGAAACGGCCATGATCATCATCGGAGAGAAGATAAACGGGGCCATCCCCAAGACCGCCGCTGCCATCGAGGCGAGAGACGGGGCCTACATCCGGGAGCTGGCCGTGGCGCAGGAGGAGGCCGGGGCCGACTACCTGGACGTGTGCGCGGGCACCGCGCCGGACAAGGAGGAGGAGGCCCTGCGCTGGCTTCTGGACGTGGTGCAGGGCGCGTCCGCGCTGCCCATCTGCCTTGACAGCCCCGACCCGCGCATGATCGTGAGGGTCATGGGCGCCGTGGAGCACCCCGGCATCCTGAACTCGATCTCGGCCGAGGGCGAGAAGTGCGCCGTGCTGCTG
>Ga0163159_1003428_pt1 | contig 11993 bp, 18 predicted proteins | sample BioMet9_FD_108702 | JGI IMG/M metagenome (GOLD analysis project Ga0163159, IMG submission 108702) | Microbial communities from bioreactor (seeded with sewage sludge) at Lawrence Berkeley National Lab, California, USA - Biofuel... | ecosystem: Engineered > Bioreactor > Anaerobic > Unclassified ... | reverse complement strand
TCGGCGTTTTCACGGGCTTTTTTGATCATCTCTTCCGTAAAATCAATGCCGATAACTTTTCCGGTTTCGCCGGTGATGGCACGGGCAACAAAGCAGTCGTTACCGGCTCCCGAGCCAAGGTCAATCACCGTATCTCCTTTTTTTATCAGGGCAAATTCGGTAGGTAATCCGCAGCCCAAACCAAGGTCGGCATCGGGGTTGTAACCTTCCAGATTTTTGTAATCTTCGTTAAATACAGAGTATTCAACGCCAAAGCAAGAGGTGCCGCATCCGCAGAGGGAGCTTTCATTTTGGGCTTTGCTTTGGTTAGCAATTTGTCCGTACTTTTCCTGTACGATTTCTTTGATTTTTTCAGGTGTTTTCATGATTTGTTTGTTAATGGTTATTAATTATTTGGTTTTTGACCTGGTAAAGTTCGCCGGAAGCGAACCTTCCAGAGTTGGTTATTTATTTTTTTTGACTCTTCCAGGTCTGCCTTCGGCTGACTCTGGAAGGTCGGGTTATTTCTTTTTTTCGCGTGGTTTCAACTGGCACATGCATTGTCCGCTCAATCGCTGACTGGCATCGGAAAGCAATGGCAACCCGTCGCGTTCCCAGTCAGCAATACCACCATTGAGTACTGCTATATCTGTAAATCCTTTTTCCAGAAGGAAAAGTGCCGCAGGTTTGCTGTGCAATCCTACAGAATCGGCAATAATCAGCGGTTTGTCCAAAGGCAGAGAATGAAAATCAGATTTCAGGCTACCGTTTGCGCAAAAAAGCATCTGTTTCACGGCAAAAGCTTTCATGTCAATTTCAAAATCTTCCCGTATGTCAACTAAGACAGCGCCATTTTCAATAGCTTCGGCTGCCTGGCGGGGAGATAGAAAAACTACTTCTCCGATTTTTAATCCTTTATTTTCAAACCATTGGTTCATACTATTACAATTTAAGCTTTCGCAAAATATTTTCCTTTAAAGTACAAAGCCACATTCACCAGCCCTATCATCACCGGCACTTCCACCAGCGGACCGATTACCGCCGTAAAGGCAACGCCGGAATTGATTCCAAACACGGCTACAGCCACGGCTATGGCTAATTCAAAATTATTGCTTGCGGCAGTAAACGAAATGGTTGCCGTTTTCGGGTAACCTGCTCCGATTTTCTTTCCCATAAAAAAGGAAACCAGAAACATCACCACAAAATAAATCAGTAGCGGAATGGCTATCCTGACTACATCTAATGGTAATTGTATAATATATTCGCCCTTGAGCGAAAACATAACCAGAATGGTGAATAGCAAAGCGATGAGTGTGAGCGGGCTGATTTTTGGAATAAAACGGGTTTGGTACCATTCCTTGCTTTTCAGCCGGATAAGTGAAAACCGGGTGATGATGCCGGCAAGGAAAGGAATACCCAAATAAATGAAAACGCTTTTGGCAATCTGTCCGATGGTGATGTTTACCTCCATGCCTTTCAGCCCAAACACTCCGGGCAAAATGGTGATAAACACCCAGGCATAAACCGAGAAAAACAACACCTGGAAAATACTGTTGAATGCTACCAATCCGGCAGCATATTCTGTGTCGCCTTTGGCAAGATCGTTCCATACAATCACCATGGCAATACATCGTGCCAAGCCAATCAGAATCAGTCCGATCATATAGTCAGGGTAATCCTGAAGAAAAATGATTGCCAGCCCAAACATCAGCACCGGACCGATGAGCCAGTTCTGTACCAGCGAAAGAAGCAATATCTTCCAGTCTTTAAAAACTTTACCTAATTCTTCATATTTTACCTTTGCAAGCGGAGGATACATCATCACGATGAGCCCGATGGCAATGGGAATGTTGGTGGTCCCGGAGCTGAAAGCATCCCAAAACTTTGCAATTCCCGGGTGGAGATAACCCCACATCACCCCTACAAACATGGCCAGGAAAATCCAGAGCGTTAAATAACGGTCGAGAAATTTTAATCTTTTTTTCATAGCATTAACCAATTAGCACATTTTCAAATTGATTCATTATCTCATTTCGTACGCGACGGTAAACTTCAAGTCTTTCTTCTTCATTGCCACGGGCATTAGCAGGGTCCTCAAAACCAATATGCAGACGATGTTTAACCTTTCCTGTAAATATTGGGCAGCTTTCGCGGGCATTATCACACACGGTAATCACATAATCAAAATCATAGTCAATAAATTGCTGAATACTTTTAGGTTGCTGATGGCTTATATCTATTCCAACCTCTTTCATTACTTTTACAGCCAAAGGATTGACTTCCTTTTCGGGTTTTGTGCCCGCCGAAAAGATTTTCCATTCCGGATGCAGCGAACGGAGAAAACCTTCTGCCATCTGGCTGCGGCAGGAGTTGCCGGTGCATAAAATCAGGATTTTCATCTTAAATAGTTTTATTTACAATTACAATTTTCAGAAATATTGATTTCATTAATAAAATCCTCTGACATTATTTTTAAAGCCTTAATTTTCTCAAGGTTTAAACAATAAAATGTCTTGGTTCCTTCGGTATGCCAAATGAGCAAACCGACATTTTTAAGTTCTGTTAAATGCTGGTTTACCGTTGTCCGGCTTAGGGGCAACTCGTCCGAAATATCACCGCTGATACAAGTCCGGGTTTCTGCCAGGTACTTTAGTATCGCCAGCCGTGCCGGGTGTGCCAACGCTTTATACAGCTCTGCACAAGTTTGAAGTTCAGTGTCGAATAGGTCTATTTTAGCGTATGCCATAATTCATTTTTTTACAAAGTTAAGAAACAAGAACAGATTCCTTAGTTTTTTGTTCTGACAAATGTCCGTCACTCAAATGAATTTTTAGGTTTCCATACCCGGCTGCAACGGGGCTGTGCGTAACCATAATCACGGTAATGCCTTTGGTTTGATTTATTTTTTTTAGAAAATCGAGTATTTCCAATGATAATGCAGGATCCAGATTTCCGGTAGGTTCGTCAGCCAATATTACCGAAGGGTGATGAACCAATGCCCGTGCAATGGCCACTCGTTGTTGCTGGCCGGTTGATAATTCCCGTGGTAAATGATTTACGCGATTTTCCAATCCGATAAATTTCAGAACCTCCATTGCCCGTTCCCATTGCTCATTTTTTTTGATCTTTTCTAATGTCAGGGGAACCATTATATTTTGAATGGTTGTCAGGTAAGGTATCAGGGCAAAATTTTGCATAATAAAACCAACGTGTTTCTGACGGATTTCGGCTAATTCATTATCCGTTGCATTGCTAATTTCCGCATTGTTGAAAAATATCTTTCCGGATGTGGGTTTTATTAACCCGAACAACGATAGCAACAAGGTGCTTTTTCCTGAACCTGAAGGTCCGGTAATGGTTACAAAACTGCCTTTTTCTACAGCAAAACTTATATTGCTTAACGCATCAATCAAACCGTCTTTATGTCTGTATTGTTTTGTGAGTTTTTCAACTTTAATGACCATTTCTTAAGCCTCCTGTAAATTAGTGTGTGGATCAATCTTAGCAGCCATGTATGCAGGGATTATTGTTCCGGCAAATGCAATAATTATTGATAAAATAACCGACCATAGTAAATAAATGTAAACCGGCTGTACTACCATACCAGCCAGATAAGGACCTAAAATTAAACCAGCGAGAGTGCCAACAATATAGCCGGCAATTCCACCGCTAATACCTAAAAATAAAGCTTTTAATAAAAATAACTGATAAATCGTTTTTTTTGATGCCCCGATCATTCGCAGGGTGCCTATTTCCTTTTTTCGTTCGTTCACATTAGCCCACATGTAATTACCCATCGAAATACTACCAACAAAGAAAATGATGATGAGAAAAACCAACGAAACCTTATTCATCAATTGGTTGGTTTCTATTTGAGTGGAAACAATCTGACTAATGGTGGTGATGCGGGTATCGGGTAAAATATTACGTAGTTTTCCGAGCAATCCTTCCGAAATGGCGTTGCAACAGCCCATTATTTCGATGGCACTTATTTGATTTGGAATACCTAATAACTCCTGAACAGTCGCTAAGTGTGCAAATACACGGTCGTCGTCCACCGTGCCAGTTTCGGGTAGAATTTTAACCACATTAAACTCTTTGCCGGAAATGGAAAGCTTGGAGTTTTCTTTAAGGTTTAATCGTTTGGCTGCCTGCGAACCGGCTATACAATCCAGTCGCTGCAAGGTGTCTATTACTTTTCGCCGTAGTTTTTCATCTTTATAGCCTAATGATTTATTTGCCCCGGCCGTGGGAGCGCAGGAGGCTTTAACATCATTGCCCGACAACCCTGAATTTTGCCACAATGGCTTCGATGCAATTTCGCTTTTTGGTAAAATTCCTGTAAGAACAATACTGTTTTCTCCAACCTTTATACGCCGGGTGAGTTTGGGCGACATGTTGTCAACTCCTTGTATGGTAGAGTTTAAAATTCGCTCCACGTAATCCATTGGGATAGTCGGTGCATCAATATCCGATGTATAATAATCGTCAATGCTGCCGCCTTGTGGCAATACCATAATATTTGCACCCAGGTTATCAAGTTTTTTTGCCACATTTTCTTTCGATACTTTCGAAATACTTTGTATGGCAACGATTACAGCTATACCAAGGGTAATTGCCAGTATACCACTGATCAGTTGGGATTTACGGTTTAGTAATTCCAACCAAACTATTTTATAAATATTCATAAAAACGGATTGTTAAAAAGATTACTATTTTTTGGGGCCACAACTGCTACCACAACCACTACCACTGCCACAACCACTACTTGCTACTTTGTTGGCCGCCGCGGTCAATTGAGCTTTATTTGCTTTGACGTCAAATGTCTGGGTTATCTGACCGGACTTATTAATGGCATAAATAACAGGTTCGTTTGTCATGGTGTTTACATTTAAATCTTTAAGAAGAGTTGTTTCTTCTTTGCTGTCAATATTAATTTGTACCACTACGGCACCATTATTCATTGCTTTGGCAGCTTCGTTGCAATTAACTATTGCCTTAGCCTTATCTATCATTTTTTCCTTATAAGCCACAACAAAAACAGCTTTTCTTTCATTAAGTGCTTTCATAATTTCGGTGTATTTAGGCGAAGGAATTATTTTTAGCAGGGCATCAGGCGTTGCATCCTTTAATGTAAGCCCTCCGCACGCAATACCGTTTTTATCAATAACAAGAATAAGTGGCATGGGTGCACCGGCTAAACGATATTTGCTAACCAATGTTCTGTTGCCTGCATCAGCAGTATTTAATTCAATGACTTCAATAGTTTTTGATTTTTTTGCAGATGCTTTTTTGGCAACTGCCATTGCTTTATCCTTGTCTTTTCCTGTCTGATCAAAAGCAACAAGGAAGACAACTTTACCTGCTTTGTTGGCAGCAGCTATTTTATCATCTGCTTTATTTCCCGCTGGTGTAATTCCCTTTTGGAAATTAGCCGCGGCAGATACCGTATTATTGGCTTTCGCCGATGTTTGTGAGTTGTTGCAGGACACCATTAACGATCCGCAGATCATTAAAAAAACGATTTTTTGAATAAGTTTCATACAATTGGTTTTAAGATTAATATTTTTATGACGCAAAAATACGTCTTATTTTGAAATAACGTAATAATACGTTAAATATTTTTATTATTTTTTATTGCGAAAGCGTAAAACTTTTGAAATAAGGGTTTTATTGTTAAAAAAGATGATTTTTTTCTGCTGTAATTATTATTACTGTATGATGCCTGACAGTAGCAGTAGCTGGTGGATAAAATTAGAAATTTCATAATCAAATTTTACTTATTGATTTAATAACCTCATACATTTCGTTTTCATCACCTTCCATGAACGAGGCTTTTTGCCAAACAATATTTCCTTCACCATTAATAATAAAGGTATGAGGGACAATGGTTACATTTATCGCTCGTTTGAAGTCGGAATTGGGATCTAACAATATTTCATAATCCCAGTTTTGTCCGTTTACGAAGGGTAATATTTTAGCTGAATTTCTGGAATCATCTACCGAAACTGCTACTAACTTTACTCCAGTTTCTTTTTGCCAATCGGCATATACTTCATTAATTGCCGAAAGTTCAATTATTGGACCCGAACAACAGGTTTTCCAGAAGCAAAGAATAATAGGTTTCCCATCATTCTTTATATCACTGGTATTAAAAGCTTGTCCATAAACGGTTCTGATTACTACCGACGGAATTTTTTTTGTTGAATTCAAATCTACTTGTGCCCAACAATTTATTTGAAGAAAAAGAGCTAACAATAATGAGGGAAAAAGTTTATTATTCATTTTTAACTGGTTAGTATTCATAAAATTAATTAAAATTCAACTGATGTACCAACCTGAAGGAACAGGCATAGCCATTCGACAGTTGGATACCATTGTAATGTTTATAAACAGGAAGATCGCATGAAACCGATAGTTTCCAGTTTTTTATAGGGACAAACTGCATTTGCGGAGCCAAATAAACAATAGAATAACCGGAAGACTCCACGATTTGATTTCCATCGCGATGGGCTTTAGCGCGGTTTTCATTTCTAAGTTGTAAAACTGTTGTTAAAAAACGGAAAAATTTATAAGAACCTGTTACTGAAAATGAATAAAGTGTTCCATAAGTGTAATCGAAATTATCCGACTTAATCCGTTGGGCTATCTCTATGGACGACAAGGAGGAAATATGATAATTTTTACCAGGGAAGCCTTTGGAAACATAAACCGAGGCAAGGTAACGATAGCTTCCGGAAGAAGGTTGAAGAGTTATAGGTAACTGAACGTGATTTACTTCCTGATCAAACACACCTACCGGAATTTTTATTCCTACAAACGGGGAAATTTCAAATTGTTTTTTCCAATTATGATAAATCCTGTAGCGAAACAACAGGCTTGCATCGGCAAGTCCGTATCCTTTTTGCGTTTCCCAACTTTCAGAGGTGTATTTTTCCTTTTTGCCAATAAAGTAGCCAATTTCAGCAAGTACGCTCATTTTAGAATTAATTCCATACGAAACACGGCTTTCCAGATAATTATAGCTGGCTTCTTTCACCACGCTTCCCATTTCAGGCAACGTAATCGGACTATCGCCAGTGTAATATTTATTGGCAAAGCCATATTTATAAGCAACTGTTATCATAAGATTTTTCTTTCCGATAGAACTTTGGTCTCCATCGTTACCCGGAGGATTGCCTGCTGAGCAGCATTGTGCCATAATCCTACTGCCAAAAACAAGAAGAAAAATGAGTAAAGTAATTGTTATTAAACGCTTTAATTTCATCGTTCCATCATTTTTCAAAATAGGATTTCACTCTTATTTTTATGGAAGAAGATACTTTTCCGCTACGGTTGGAAACAGTACAGCTTATGGTATTTAACCCAACACAACATTGGCCTGCTGCATATTTAACTGCAGAACCCTTACCGCTAATAGCGCCATGATTGGCTTCCCAGGCATAAACCAGGCTGTCGCCGGTTGCCGTAACCTGAATATGTGTAGTATCAACCCAGGCTTTAATAATCGTATCGGAAGCGGTAAGTGAAATAATTTTTATTTCATTCGATGTTTGATTATTATTCTCGTCTTTTGTGCAGGAGAAAGCACCAAACAGGAATAAACTAAGGCAAATAATAATGAGGGTATTCCGTGAAATCTTTTTGATTATCATGTTGTTTGCTAATTAATGTATGCTTAAGGGTTATTTATCTGATTTTATTTGTTTAGTATCGAGCAGTTTTACGATTTCTTCTTCCGGATAAAAACCTGTATGCCGGAAAAACTCTTTACCGTTTTCATCCAGAAACACCTGAGAGGGAATCATTTTTACATTATATTTAGCGGCATAAGCCTTTCCTTCGGGCTTCCAAATATCATAAAATACTACTTTCACCTGGCTGGCGTATTTCTCACCGATGGATTGCAAAACCGGTTGCATCTGTTGGCAGGGGACACAACGTACTGAACCTAATTCGATAAAGGTAACCTTGACGTTACCATTATTCATTGAATCTGCTGTTGCAACCGTAATCTCTTGTTTACTATTCTGAGATGTTGTCTGGCTTTTAGCCGATTCAAACGCCGTTGCTGTAAAAATTATAATTAAAAATATTTTAAAAACAGTTCTCATTTACTATTGGTTTATTGCATATTCAATTACGTTTGCTACAGTTTTATCAGTTACAGAGGCGTGCCTTTTTTATAGCCAAGGAGCGCATGAACAAGGAATTTTTCGCTCTTCCATTTTATTAATTTTAAAATGCTCATTTTTAATCTTAAAAAAGATAAAGATTTCCTAAAGCCATCATCAGCTACCGCAGGAACATCCACCAAATTTTCCGGAATAAGAATTTGGAGGCAAGCTGCTTATTATTTTTACGATTTCGCTGGCAACTTTATCTACCATTTGAAGATGCTCATCTGTAAGATCTTGGTTCCTTACGATTTTTGTATTCAGTGCGTTTTCGTTGCCTATGATTTTCGAAACATCTATAGAACCGTTTATCTTGCCACTATATTTTTCAGTGCTTCTTTTAGCGCAAAGTTTAGCACATCCATCAACCGATATTGTTGGAAATACTTTCGCAAAGGTTCTTTCTTCTTCGCCGCCCGCAAGATACAGTGGTAGACAAAGTGTTACTGTATCGATAAATTTAAGTTCCTCAAGAACTTTTCTCGTGGCGAGCCTTGAAATGGTTCCACCGAGGCATTCCTCGCCACTGCATGATAATATACCTACTTTTGACATTGATGATTCTCTTTACTTAATTGAATTTATTTATTTTAGCTGCGATTTTAGCCGCGATTTCACTTATTACTACTTCGCCGTCAGCATCAAGTTGTGTAGGTGTACCGAATTTTTTCCCTTTATGTTCTTTTACCGTGTCAAGGACTTTAACATCCTCTATTATAATGCCTCCAGCTATTGCGACATTTTTTGAAGCACACATTTTTGGGCAACCGTCAACGGTAATACAATCATAACCTTCGATTTTTTCTTTAGCTTCTTTATCACCGGTTACTATGTAAGCAAGGCAAACTGTTTCTGATTTTTCCGGACATAATTCATGGACTGTTTTCAAAGCAGCTTCTCTTGCCATGAGACCGTATACTTTACCAATGCCACTGCATGGGATAACTTTCACTTTTTTATGCATTTAAATTCTCCAACTTTTTTTTCATTATTTCAAAATACTTGTCGAATCCGACTAAGAGTTCTTTGTCGCTCTCAAAATCAGTTAATTCAAGTTCTGCAATCCAACCTAATTCATAGGGATTTTCGTTGATAAGTTCCGGTTTTTCTATGAGCGTTTCATTTATAGAAACAACTTTACCGCTAACAGGTGAAATTATATCGATTACACTCTTTGACGATTCGATCTCACCAACTTCGCCGAATTGGTCATTTTCCGCGCCAATTTCGGGCGGTGTATAATATAAAATATCGGAAAGGTTTTGTTGAACGAAATCTGTAACGCCTATTCTGGCCCGGTTTCCGATTACATAAGCCCAGCAATCATTTTCATTAAAGTAAATTTCGGGGTTCTTAGGTACCCTGAAGAGGAATTTGTCTTTTTGATATGTTTCGTATTCGAAATTGTACGAAGCATTTGTTTTATCAGAAGATGATGCGGCTTTCTCTTCGGCACTGTTGAGTCCGTTTAATATTATTTCTATCAGAGCATTTTCATTTTTCAGAAGTCTGAGGTTGCTCTTTAATTCAACATTATGGATTTTAGCTTCTTCGGTTATTGTTATTTTTTTGGAAACTTTTAAATTCTTTTCCGCAGCAAGTTTACTCGCGCATCGGGTCTGACAGCCATCTATGACTAAAAGAGGATGTTCGCCCGCAATTTTATTGTATTTCGCTTCAGCAACTCTGTATAATACAGGGCATATAATTTCATTTTTAGCGTTTTCGCACAATTTTATCGCTATTTCCCTTGAAATTGCTCCAGCGCATTTATCCAATCCGTTGCATGGAAGGATGGCATAATTTTCAACCATTGTTTTCTTCCTTTCTTATATCCTTGATCTTTTGTGTTGTTTCATTTTTATCTGGAAATGTTATCGCATCAGGCCCGCATGTCTTAGAGCATGCCCGGCAAAAAACCACACAATTATTAGGATTCTTTACAATCAATTTAATATTTTCAGTTTCTCTAACTTCAAAGACTTGATGGGGACAAAATTTGGTGCATTCCATACAAAAATCACATTTTGTATAATCAATGGTTGGATTCCAATCGATTTTATTGCGTTCAACTCCCATGAAAGTGGTTTCGCTCATTTCTTCTCCTCCAATTTTTCAAGTGCTGCATTGACTTTTTCAACGGCCTGATCGGTAGTCATGTCGCGCACATCAATTGCAGTTAAATCTTTGTTTACGTCGAGGCCGGCTTCTGCAAAAGCATCTCGGAACATCTTGCGTTGCATATTTTGAGCACAAGCTCCGATAACAACTTTTCGGTGCGCTTTAAGAAAATCATTTAAAAACCGGTCTCCGTCTTCCTCACAAAGTTGCGGATGGATAAATCCATATTCAACCGGTAGTTCAACTCTCACTCTATTTATAAAATCCCAAATATCCATTTTTGAAAATCCGGGGCATTTCCCAGTGCAAACGCACATAATAAAACCTGGTTTTTTTGTTTCAGACATAATTTTATTTTTTTGATAGAAAATTTATTTGAAAAAATAAATTAAAATGTAGTAGATACCGACAAGGATAAATATAATAGCTATCACCAATCTTGACCATTTTTCGAAGATTTTCATTTTGTTGTAAAATGAACCTATGCTTGAAATGCTGTACGCTAAAAGCCAGGCAATGACTATTACCGGCAATCCTGTGGCAATGGCAAAAACCAATGGAAGGTAGAGTCCACTTGCACTCGTTATAGTGATGGGAATGAGCATTCCAAAATATAACACGCCGGAATACGGACAAAAAGCCATCGCAAAAACAATCCCAAGCAGCAAGGCGCTCCAGCCGGAATCAAATTTTAATTTCGAGCTGATTTTATCGGTGAGACTACCTCCTCCCGGCAACCTGAATTTTATCACATCAAGCATTAAAATCCCGACGATGAGCAGCAACGGACCTAATATTTTTCCTCCATTTGCCTGAAAAAGTCGTGAAATCTGGAATTTGCTTGCTCCAAAATACAAAATGACTCCCAATGCCGTGTAGGTGATTGCTCTGCCCAAAGTGTAGAGCAAACCGTTGATAAACACTTTTCGCTTGACTTTAATGTCTTTGCTGATGTAACCGATGGCGGTGATGTTGGTTGCCAGCGGACATGGACTAATGGCAGTCATCAAACCGAGAAGAAATGCCGTTAGCACCGGTGCGGTTGTGCTGTCGAGAAGTTGCTGTAGAAAGTTCATAATGTGATAATTTGTTAATTAGCTAATTAGCTAATTTTTTTGAAATTTTACCCTTCAGCCCTTTGATGAATTTTTCCGGCTCGTTGCGCGAATAGCTGAATGCAAAATTGGTCAGGTCTTCATCCTTTTCTTTGCCATTCATTATCTGTACCACGTGCAATGCTGAACCCGAGGCTTCGTATTTTGCTGCAAGTTTTTCATTTTTGGCATCGTCCACATCTACTATCAAGAAAACGATTGTTTTATCTGCTACTTCTTTTCTAAAATAGGTTTCCAACGTCTTTTTGGTGTTTGCTTCAATGGAAAGACAGGTTGGGCAACGCTGTGTTCCGTGGAAATAATAAACCAAAACTTTTGCTTTTGGGGTAGTTGCTTTTGTTGTTGTTTTCTGGCTGAAAGCCAAGGTGCCAATCGTCAGAAAGGCTACAATAATCCATAACTTTTTCATATTTTTAGATATTTAATTAACAATCATCTTATTAGCACATTAACTAATTTGCAAATTAGCATATTTTCCAATAATTTCTTTCAATTCGCTTACCGACGGTACTCTTCCGTTTAAGACAACCTTTTCATCAATCACCAGAGCTGGTGTACGCATGACGCCGTATGCCATAATTTTCTGAATATCCTCTACTTT
>Ga0163159_1003425_pt1 | contig 11997 bp, 11 predicted proteins | sample BioMet9_FD_108702 | JGI IMG/M metagenome (GOLD analysis project Ga0163159, IMG submission 108702) | Microbial communities from bioreactor (seeded with sewage sludge) at Lawrence Berkeley National Lab, California, USA - Biofuel... | ecosystem: Engineered > Bioreactor > Anaerobic > Unclassified ... | reverse complement strand
TCACTCGATTCGTAACTGGGCCATGGTGATGAACCAGCTGATTATTGACGAACGGGTCGGTGCTATGGTACAGAAATATCAAGCATCCGTTTAAATTAATTTACACACTTTACTTGACAATCCTCGTATCCTGTGTGAGCATAAAAACGGGAATGTAGTGGTTTCTAACGACTATTATGTTGGGGCTGTTTATGTTGATTCAGATTTTGATTTGTCACTATATTTTAAATAATAATGAAGGCTTGTACCTACAATTTAGGGTATGAGCCTTATTTATCCCACGATTTCCATAAAACACTATCCATCATCCTCATACCTGTACACCGTACGATTCAAGATGCGGCAGGGATACCGGATTCCGGCACAGCCGATTTTTAGCGATGCGCAGGGCAGGATATCCAGGAGACGGTCTACTTCCCAAGTAATAAAAAAGAGCTTCTTTTTGCCTGAGGTGAATATTCTGGCAGAGAGAAGTTCTTTTTTATATATGGATTGTCATTTGAACAAATGAAATTCTTTCTTAGTCAACCCCATATCCAAAGCCTGATACAGGTACCTGGCAGCTATGGATCTATAGGGCTTCCATTTTTTGCATTTTTTCTCGACCGCTTCTTGGGAGCGGTCTTTTGTTTTATATAGCCATTCATAGCCCTGCAAAAAGGCGACATCCTCTAATGGCAAAATATCGGGCCGGTTCAAAGCAAAAATCAGGTACATTTTTGCCGACCAGGTGCCGATACCGCGGATGGCAGTGAGCTTTTTCATAACATATTCATCGGAAAGCGTGGGTAGCAAATCAAAATCGAGCTGCCCTGATTCGATGGCATTGGTCAGGCTGCGTATATAACTGACTTTCGGTGTGGAAGTACCAATGCTCTTTATTTGCTCATCCGTTAAGTCGTTGACCGCATCGACCGTTACCACGCCGTCGCATAGTTCTTCCAATCGGCCGTAGATTTTAGCACCGGCCTTGATGGAAAGCATCTGTTCGATGATTTCGTGAACTAAAAAAGCATACGAATCATCATGTGGCTGGTAGGCAATAGGGCCGACCATGGTAAATAGCTTGGCCAGGCGTTTATCCATTTTGGCTAAATAGATTAGTTCGGGTGATTCATTTGGAGTTAAAGTGATGATATTCATGGCCCTCACATACATTAAAATGTATTCATTATATTGTGGTTGGCACATTTATGCTTTATAAGCATAAATGGACTCCTTGGATGCAAATGCCTTCGTACGTTCTGCTCCTACTACAACCAGTACGATTTCTCTGGTCGATGGAAGTCCTTTTATATCTTAAATATATCATAGAATATGTTATAGGCCAATGATGTACTTTTAGTAGACGTGCCAATACGATGACAGAAACTGTCGAGCCATTTTGCTATACTATAATAAAATAATTTGCTGATTATCATGAGAGGAGAGGCTGCAAATGAAGAAATTTATAGGAATAGCTATATTGGTGTTAGAGTTGGTGCTGGGGACAGTTTTTATGCCCTGCCAAGAAGCGGAAGCGGCTACCTATCTTACGACGACAAGTTCAGGCGATTGGTATATGGACGAGACATCGGCAGTGGCTACAAAGGATGATAGTGAAGGACATGCTTTTGCTGTCAATATCTATTGTGGGAATTTTTTAGAGACAGTGTATTATAATGTGCCAGTATCAGAAAAAACCGGATATTTCTACTATAAGAGCGATAACACTCATCAACAATGGGTCAGAGTTTGGATTCGTTCTGACTGGCCTGTAACAAAAGCATTTATCAAAGGATGGGATTTGGTCTTTGGTTATCCTTATAGCTAAACAAAGCTTGTATCATCAGAGAGCGGTATTGCTGAAAAATAGTAGGCATATGCCGCTTTTTATTTTATAACTTCCACAAATAATAGTCTCTTATGCTATACTATTCATATCATGGAGCTAACGATGATAGGGCATAAAGAATTACTTATTTGTAAACATGTAGGCAAAAGGATTAGAGTGTTATGGAACAAAACCATGAATATACAATTTGCGCCGGTTGGGAACAAGATACTCCCATAGGTACACTGCATATTACCAAGCAGCGAGGAAAAGAAATACAGTCATTTACCTATAATAAAGATTGGCTGCGAACACATCCTGGATTATGTTTGGATCCAGAATTATTGGAATACCCGGGGACGCAATATGCTAGGACTGGTAATTTTCGATTTTTATCTGACACTTCTCCGGAGCGCTGGGGAAGGCAGCTCATTAATAAAAAAGAAAAACAGCAGGCAGCTGCGGATAACAGACCTATCCGTACGCTGACAGAAAATGATTATATATTAGGTGTATCTGATTATTTACGAACTGGCGGACTGCGTATTTATGATGGAACCAATTTTCTTGTAAAAGAACAGTCATATGTACCTTCTGAGTCTGATATCCGTATACTCCAAGCGGCATCACTGAATCTGGAAAAAAATGATGCAATCGAAGTTGTTTGGTTGGATCAACTATGTAAGTTTGGTTCTCCATTAGGAGGAGCCAGGCCAAAGGTAAATATCAAAGATGGAGAAGGCAATCTTTGGATTGCAAAATTTACTTCTATGCGTGACGTGAACCATACAGAAGAATGGGAACAAATCACTGCAGAATTAGCAAAAAAATGTAGCTTACAGATGGCTGAAACAAAATTAATCAATGGTAAGGAGAAATATATTTTTTTAACTAAACGATTCGATCGTGTTCAGGATACGCGTATACATTTTGCATCTGCATTGACCATGCTAGGAAAACAAGATGGGGAAGATGCCGGATTTATGGATGTAGCTAATTTTATTAGGAACCATACGGCCCAACCAAGGGAAGACCTAAAGGAATTATGGAAAAGAATCGTATTTACGATAGCCGTATCTAATACAGATTGTCACTTACGGAACCATGGCTTCATATTGCAAAGAGATGGCTGGCATCTGGCACCAGCTTATGATATGAATCCCAATGAGAACGGTTCAAGCCTAGCGTTATGTGTTTACGGGCAAAATCATAGCTTGGATATGGGACTTGCAATACAAGCTGCCTCTTATTGTGAAATTGATTCTCCAAAATCTGAAATAGAAAATATACAGACAATTATCAAAACAAATTATGTACGACTGACAGAAAAGTATCATATTCCAAGAAAAGAAACTATAAAAATGATGCGAGCATTTCATCTAGATATCTCGGACCGGCATTAAAAAATATTTCTTTTATAAGAAAAAGCGCATACACCTTGTGAACTGGCCCATAAATTAGATTTTTTTCAAGTGTAAATTATGTGGCAGTACATTGGGGTATGCGCTTTTTTTGTTTATTCCTATAGTAGCGACGCCGGATATTCCTACGATGTCCGCAGCGACATGGAACACCATCGCCTGATCTGCAGTGTCAGCGGCGGAGCTATCCTGAAGCACGGCTGGAGAATCAACGGTGGTCTTAGTATAGAGAAGGGCAGTCATGATAAAGACAGGACCATTTCGCTGACGGCAAAACGGGTATTTTCATATAAAATGAAAGATCTGTAACGAAAGAATTTGATCATGCTCGTCAAAGGGAAGACACCTTTATTTTTTATCATTTAACTAATGTGTACTGCCTAAAACCTTTAAAAGTTATCCACAGCCCTGCGAATGACACGCAAAAAATAAAAACCTCGTATGATATAATTTTATTTTATACCACACGAAGGTTTACACGAAAATTGGGATAGACTCGTTCTAGTTTAAGAATACATGTTGATTAGGATTAGTGATATCAAATACTGGTTCAGTGATATTACCACGAATCATCTCATGTAAAAACATTGTATTTCTATAATGTTTTTTAGTGTTGCCTGTTAAAAAATTAATTTCCATGCTTTGTTTATTCTTCCATTCTTCTTTATGATTTCTACGATATATTTCTACGTCATTCAGCCATTCTCTACGCATCAGGACAGCAATATTAGCTCTAACGTCTAAACTCATATTTTTCTTGTAGTCATTACTCCAATAGTCAAAGTTTAAAGATACTAAATGCTTTTGTATGCATTTGCCTCTGTCAACAATTCGTATTCTTTCTTTTAGTAAATCTTCGCCAAATGATACTGAAGCTTCAGTATAAGGTTTTGATGAAAGTCCTAACATCCATTCAAAAGAAACGCAATATGCTGAAGTTGCTGTGATAAAAGTTTGCAGTGTTGGAATGCCTCCTTTTTCTAAATTAAAAACTGCAGATTTAGCAATTCTTAAAATGTATCCATGTTCCTCTAAAGAAAATTGATAAGTCTTTCTCAATAGTATTAAACGATTCATTAATTGAAAGTATATAATGTCTAGGTTCATAAATCCCCCCCCTTGACGTTCTACCGATAGAACGATATAATGTATATGAAAAAGTTCTATCGACAGAACAATATTTTTTAGATGTATTATAGCATATTTGACTTGCCAATAGAAGTATAATTAATTTGGTTTTACAAAACGCAATATGATTGTTTTAATGATTATAAAATTGGTTTCATGCTTGTAATTGTAGCACTACTAAGTCCACTTATCTGTGTATTTAATACCGTGATTCATGTCTTTAACTAAGTAAGAAGATGTTTAGTACGTTTTCTAAGTAACGTATTTAATTTGGGGTAAAAAGGAGTTGGAAGGTATGAAGAAGGGATTAGAAGTAAATAATGATGCTATTACCGCATGACTGTGGCCGATTTTATACTTACTAAAAAATGTGTTACAGAAGGAAAATATCCTATTGTGAAACGTGTCGACCATAGTTTAAATGCGTAGAGAGGACCCGGTGATACCATGATTAATTTGGTGCTGAGCTTCATTGTGAATTTCATCATTCTTTCAACATTTTTGAATTTAGTGAATGCTTTTTATCCCTTAGGTGGAACGATGCTGTATCAGATATTCCATGTAGTAGGCATTTCCTATACAGTAGATCATGTGATTTATTTGTATTCGTTTATAGGAATGGTTATAGTTTGTCTTTTAGCTAAGACACCTGTGGCCGAGCAATTGGCTTGCTTTTCGTTGGGATGTCGTGCTCCGCAGGGGGGACATGCCGATATTTTAAATAGGGCTATGTGCGTGGTTTGTAACCAAGCTGGAATTTCCCGAGAACAATTTCATCTGTATGAGATTCCGGTTCCCTATGCCAATGCAATGGCTGTTGGTAGCAATAATATTGCTGTAACGACGGCGGCACTGCAGTGGTTGACGCAGGATGATTTGGCTGGTATCTTAGCGCATGAGGTAGGTCATATTGAGCATCATGATACCAAATCCGGTTTGATGACCTATGCTATGGATTTGGTGGGAAACCTAGTAATTCGAATTTATAACATCATTATTCAGGTGTGTGTAGTATTGTCGCGGATTCCTTTAGTGGGATTGTTTATGAGTATTTGTTCTCTTTTCTTTTCTATTCAGGTGTGGATTCTGGCCATTGTGCTGAGTTTTCCTCGTTTGATTGCTGCTCGTTTCATGAGTCGACAAAATGAATATGATGCTGATAAATACGCCTGTGAAATTGGACTCGGACGCCAGTTATATAGTGGACTGGACAAGGTGACAGCAGGTGAACAAAAATTGCCATTTTATAAGCGAATTGTAGCCGATCATCCGGATACACAGAAACGACTTCGGAGAATTGTAGCCTATGTTCAATAATAGTAGGAATAAGATTTATTATGAGCAGTTGGTTGAGCTTGGTTGCTTTTCACGGGAAACGTTAGCAAAATTAATTGGCGACGATGGTGCTGCAGTATCCTGTATTCGCGAAAGTTTGAAGAAAGGCTACCTCGAACGGGTACGTCATAACCTGTACGCCACTATCAGTCTGGAATCAAAAATACCTATATTTAATCGTTTCCAGATAGGCTCCCATCTCTTTTCGGATGCCTGCCTTACTCATCACAGTGCTTTCGAAGTTTACGGCTGTGCTAATCAGGTTTTCAATGAAATCTATGTATCTACAAAATCACGATTTAAGGATTTTGAATATGATATGGCACGATATCATCGAATGACGCCCAAACGGAATCCAGAAATCAGACAAGAACAGGGGATGACATTTACAAGTCCAGAACAAACTGTGGTTGACTGTATTTGTGATTTCGAAAAAATAGGCAGCGGCGGTTTGGAAGAAACAATGCGTTGCATGATGCTCATACCAGACCTTGATAGTGACAAACTGTTAGATGTTTTAAAATAGTATAATAATGGGTTTTTATATCAAAAAACAGGATATATGTTGGAAGAAATGAATGATGACTTTGCCTTACCAATTGAATTTTTTGATGAATGTAGTAATCATATACCACGCAGTAAACGCTATTTTACTACAACGATGACCAATCTGGTTTTTAATAAAACATGGAATTTGTATGTTCCTGTTTCCTTACTGCAAGTCATTGCTAAAGGAATGTTATGTCTGTATGTCAAAGGAGATCTAACTGATGAATGACGAAGAAAAAGTTGCGTTAAGGCAGGAAATACTGCGGGAGTCATACGCAGAAATTGTTTTTGGTTTTTTGCGATATTTTCGTGAAAACAATATCGATGAGCATGACAAAGATAATCCAATAGTTCTGCTGTTTGATATATCGGTCGATATCTATAAAAATATTTTTGTTAAATATGATATACTTGAAGAAATGATTGAGGTACAAGGGCAATACAAGCTGCTGAAGAAAATACTCGAAGAACAGATACGTAAGTGAAACCTTCTAGGCGGATTCAACGGATTGCAGAATATGTTCAACAATAAATAGGGAGTGTCTTTGTATGATTTATGTCACTGGCGATATTCATGGAGATGTGCAGCGGTTTTCAAATATGTGGAATATGTTTCTCTGGAGGAAGTCGCGGATAAGCCAGCTTGGCAGGGGAGGCTGGCTTATCGCGCTAAGGCATTACGATTGAGAGAGCCGTATGTGATTTGTATTATGGATCAGTAAATTGAGTTTCCTGACTACAGATTTGATTCGGCGCTTGAAAAACGACGATGAAGAAGCCATTATTGAGTTGTTGGACATTTTTGAACAGAAGGTTCGGTGGTATGTCTCGGAGTCCGTTCTGGATCCACTCTATGGCGAGGTCATGGTCCTTTCGTGAGGAACTGTGAACAGCTATGACACACTGCGGTCTGAATATCAGTACGGCGAACTTTAAGGCAAAGCTGCAAAAGCTGCTTGAGCGTGGAATTGTGGCTAGGACGGGGAGAAATGCTTAATATGTGCCACAGGAAGGTATTGGTGAATACCGTTATGACTATTCGGATAAGTCAACCCCAATAGAGAATCGTATGATTGAGCAGCAGCCCTATCTGGATTTTGTGATTTTTGAGCTGATATAATGTAATGAGTTTGTCAATCATCGTCTGGCGCACAATACGATTTTGGTCGATGTGGACTTGGATGCAGCAGACTTTGTTTTTGATACGCTAAAGGAAGCCTGTCCAAGGAAAGTGCTGTTGAATCCTTCAATCGAGAAGTATCACAAATACTGGTATGATGATATGATTATCGTTCACCTGCTGGTTTCTGAAGTACCGAAGAATAAGAAAATCAAATGGCAAAGTTGGTTGGAAAAGGTTCTGGTTGATTTGTTGGCAGATGCTCTCTTGCAGGGTATACTAAGCCCTGCGGAACATCCTGTCATTATTTCGGAAATACGTTATTGATGAGAGCAGCCTGTTCCGCTATGCAAAGCGGCGTGGGGCAGAAATGAAAATTCGGCAGTTCATCTTTTGAAGGAGTTCCATTGGTTATCTACGGATATTGATATCATTGTTGAGCCTGGCATAGATATTGATGCTTATATCGTGAACGTAGCGAAAATCTTTCCGTTTCGACGGCAGGAGGAGCAGAAAAGCTCATCGGCATGGCGCTCGATTGGAAATCCTTTTTGCATGCAATTTTTATAAAAAATTCATCACACTATGGGTGAATCTTTAAATTTGGCATTACGCTATGACTTATACGATTTTTTAATGCATAAGCTGCAGATGGATGAATAATTCAGGAAAAATATTACTTTCTTTTTGTGTTAGTGAAAGGGCTATGAAAATATGAATGAAATTCTTACAGCAACCAATATTTTATCCCATTGGCGTACCCTTGAATTTTTAACTCAGGAATCACTTCCTATTGAAAATCAGAGCAGGCTTGAAGAGCGTCAACTTATCTTACGAGGGTTAGATACTGTTGAGGGTGATAATGTTTACAATGAATTGCAGGGATTAAAAACATCCTGGGGTACATTAACGTTTTACGTTGGAATGGTGAAACGAGAAGCCTGTGTAACCTGGCTGGAGAAACACCTTACCGAGCAAGCAGTACAGGAAGAAAATCGTCCGGAAACTGCAGAGGGTGAACTGGCCTGGTTTAGTTTACAGACGGATAAAGACGGAAATTACATAGCGAATACTTTTTCTTTATCACCAATCGTGTGGGTAATTAGCAGGTTGAAGTCCGATTCTACAAAAGGGGAAGAGGTTTTAGATGCGGATGCTTATGAACAAGATGTAATTGGGCATGAGCGCAATTTGCAACAAATCTGGAACGATATAGCATCGCACGGCATTGAAAATGACCCAATCGGAAGAAAGTTAGGCTTTCGTAAAGATGATGAACTTGACGAGCAGTGGAAGCACTTTCAGGTCCTTAATGGTTATCTTCGGCAATGGGTACAGGCATTCTCAGATGATTTTTTGCCGGTAGATTTATCACAGGATAGTTTGACAGCCCAAGCATTGGTAGTATATGCTGATGCAAATAAGCCAGCCACGAAAGATAACTATAAGGGCTTGAGCAATAGTTTTTATGTTAATGATTTGAATTTGGTGCTTAATTACATTGAACAGCATAAAGATGCTTTCGATGGTAGCAAAGTACAGTATGGGATGTGTAATGTCCTTATGAACTACTTGTTAAGTCCCATTATTGCTGAGCAAAAACGAGTAGAAGATGGTGAGTTTGATGTTGTAAATGGCAATGGTAATACAAAAGAGGAGCGGGAACAGTCACTCCAAACGTTCATTTCAGAGGTCTTGGATATTCGTCGTTACCCTATGGGAAAATGGCCTTCTAAATTTGAACCTGCTTTAATGCAACAAGTCGCTATCAACATGGCTAGCTTCGCAGCTGGTCATACAGCTTTGTGCGAGCGCGAAGGCCGCTTTGGTGCGAATGGACCTATTTTTACGGTGAATGGTCCTCCAGGTACAGGCAAGACCACACTGTTGAAGGAGGTAATCGCTAATAACATTGTTGAAAGAGCAAAACTGCTTGCAGATAATTACAGCAATCCAGATGAAGCCTTTGAAGAGTGTAAATTTGTTGATGGTGACAAAGCGGATAATGGGTATTCAGCTAGTTATCCACATTACTATCGCTTGCGTGACGTAGGAATCAACCAATACGGTATTTTAGTAGCCTCTTGTAATAATGCTGCAGTAGAAAATATTACCAAGGAAACGCCTGATTTGAAGAAGCTAGCTGATGATGCTGCGGATGAAATAAAGAAGTTATTTGCTGGAGAACAGGCAAAGGTTTATTTTACCAAGTATGCAACCGAACTTTTGAATGTTGACCACGGTGGCAAAGCAACTGATTCTAAAGAAAACAAAGTTCCTCAGAAACAAGCATGGGGGCTTATTGCTGCACCTCTTGGGAAAAAGGAAAACATATATGACTTTGATACACATGTATTGAAGAAGATTTGCTACCGCATGGATCATACGACAAGGGAAGATCTAAATAAGTACCGTGCTTTTTATTGTAAACGGCGGAAAGTGTTTTTGGAGCAATATGCAGAGGTAAATCGTCTGCGTAAGTTACTTGGCGAAGCCTGTGATTTACGGAAAAATGCTGATATAGGCTTGTTTCTGCAGGCTAATCTATCGAAATGTAAAGATGAGTTGCAAACAGTAGAACAAGAGTGTGAAAAGCTGCGCCTGAAAATTAAACAATGCAAGGATAATCAGAAAATTTTCAAACCAAAAAGCGGAGGGTTGCTATCTGTTTTTCATAGAAAGACAGAGGAAGAAAAAGAAAAAGAGCAGAAATTTCATAGCCTCCAAAATAAAGAAAAAGATCTTCAGGATAAATTGTTTGAGAGAATTCAAGCCTCTGAAAAAATTCAAGTGATTGTTTCTGATATGGAAAAGAAGGTGGCATTAGGACAAGAATCAGAAAAAGAATTAATTGCATTTTGTCAACAACAGGATGAAAAATTTATACCTTTATCTGAACAATTTATTTTAGATATGCTTTCTTCGGATGAAGTAATTTCAGGTAAGGCGCAGACAGCATCTCTTTGGGTTACTCCTGAATATAATCGTGCTAGAGAAAAATTGTTTTATGAAGCTATGCGTTATATGGAAGACTTTGTGCTTTCTTCTAAAGCGTTACGAGCTAATTTTGAGAATTTACGCATTTATTGGGGATTCCAAAAGGAAGGCGGGAGAATATCTGAATCCGATAAGATAACGTCATTCCCGGCTTTGTTACAATCGTTGTTCTTGCTTGTGCCTGTGGTATCCACAACCTTTGCTTCAGCGGAGCACTTTCTTAAGGATGCGCGAGAAGCTAAGTCCTTGGGGATGTTGGTAGTGGATGAGTCTGGCCAGGCCTCTCCTCAAATGGCCGTTGGCTCTTTACTTCGTGCAAGCAGTGCAATGATTGTAGGTGACCCACGTCAAATTGAACCTGTAGTCACTGATGAGCTTAAGCTCATTAGGGATGCGTTGTTTGAGAAATATCCTGCCTATAGGCAAAAAGATATTTCGGTACAATCGTTTGCAGATCAACTTAACCGGTGCGGGACAGTGCTTAAGGTGAATGGGGATGTGTCTTGGGTGGGAAGCCCGTTGCGTGTACATCGCCGGTGCATATCGCCTATGTATGATATGTCGAATAGACTGTCTTATGGTGGGTTTATGAGAAATCAGACATGCCTACCTGAGGAAGAAAAGGTTGCGGCGTTTTTTGATACTATCAACTGTTCTGCTTGGTTTGACGTCACTGGCAAAGAAAAAGGTGGAAAAAACCACTTTGTTGAAGCGCAGGCAGACATAGCCCTAGAGATAGTTCAAAAGCATTTTGCTACTAGAAAAGATAATAAGTTATATATCATTAGCCCGTTTAAGTCTGTGGCTTCTAGTATGGAAAAATATATATCTACTCATTATCCAACTGCTGGGGAATGGGCAAAAGCCAATATTGGTACTGTGCATACGTTCCAAGGGAAAGAGGCAGAAGAGGTGATTTTTCTTCTTGGGTGTGATGAAGACGCCAAGGGTGCTGTGCGATGGGTAAATTCCAATATAGTTAATGTTGCTGCTACCAGAGCAAAATTTAGATTCTATATTATAGGGGATTGGAGTCTATGGCAGGCAAATGATAATTTAAAACTTGTACAGGAAATTTTAGAGGAGAAGCATTTGCCACACATCAGTCAGAAAACATTAAACACGGATAATGTTGCTGATCTGTCTAGCGAAAGTAAGGAGTTTTTTTTACTTTCAGATTGCTCAAGTACAAGTAATTCTGTAGCTGATAAGGCGGAATCACCAGCAAAAAAAACAACACAGGAAGTTCAGAATCAGGGGACTGCGCCTGTTTGCCCCAGGTGCAAAATGGGTACACTTGTTCAGCGTACAAACAGCAAGACAGGAACTAAGTTCTGGGGATGCAGTAGATTCCCAAAATGTAAATACACCTGCAATAAGCTTTGAAACACAAGGGGGGTATCTGTACTATACTTTTTAGTTTTTTAAGTTAACGAGGGTGAAATATGACAATAATTAGCGCAAGTAGTAGAACAGATATCCCCACATATCACTCAGAGTGGTTTTGCAATTGCATTAAGGTTGGTGCCTGTGTGTGATAACCCGGGACCACCTTCAGTCTGCGGACGAAAAGTACGTCAGCAGCCAGCTCCCTCCAGAGGGCGCCGAGGCATTGGTGGAGTGGATGGTTGGTA
>Ga0163159_1003418_pt1 | contig 12020 bp, 8 predicted proteins | sample BioMet9_FD_108702 | JGI IMG/M metagenome (GOLD analysis project Ga0163159, IMG submission 108702) | Microbial communities from bioreactor (seeded with sewage sludge) at Lawrence Berkeley National Lab, California, USA - Biofuel... | ecosystem: Engineered > Bioreactor > Anaerobic > Unclassified ... | reverse complement strand
GGGCCTGTTTTGAAATCGTTGATGCGGTAGGTCTTGCCGTCGTAGAGAAGTTCGCCGATGGGACCTACGACCGCTGCGGTGCCGCAGCACCAGCACTCTTCAAGCTTACCGTCCTTAACGGCCTTGGCGATCTCGTCTAGGCTGATGAGGCGTTCCTCGCAGGGAATGCCGTCGCGCTTCATGATGTCGATGAGCGATTTTCTCGTGACGCCAGGCAGAATGGAGCCGTTAAGCATTGGCGTGATGACTTTGCCGCCGATTTTGAACATCACGTTCATGCCGCCGCCTTCTTCGATGTATTTCTTTTCAACAGCGTCGAGCCAGAGCACCTGCGAATAGCCCTCTTCTTCGGCGCGTTCGCCGGCGCGCAGGGAGGCGGCATAGTTGCCGCCGCACTTGGCAAAGCCGGTGCCACCGCGGACGGCGCGCACGTCGTCCTTTTCGATGAGCATCTTGACAGGGTTCATGCCTTCCTTGAAATACGGGCCGACCGGCGAAAGGATGATGCAGAAGGTAACTTCCTTCGGCGCGTGGACGCCGAGTTTGGCGTCGGTGCCGAACATTACTGGACGGATGTAGAGGGAGGTGTAGGGTTCACGCGGGACCCAGTCCTTCTCAACGGTGACAAGGGTCTTGAGCGCTTCCATAAACATGTCCTCGTCCATCTTCGGAAGGCACATGCGTTCCGCGGAATTGTTCATGCGGCGGATGTTCTCGATGGGGCGGAACATCTGGATGTGTCCGGCCGGAGTACGATAGGCTTTGAGGCCTTCGAAGATCTCAGGCGCATAGTGGAGCACTGTGGCCGCGGGCGAAATGGAGAAAGGTCCGAACGGCACGATACGCGGATCCTGCCACTTTCCGTCCTTGTAATTCATCACGAACATATGGTCGGTGAAAACTGTTCCGAAACCGACCTTTGCCACATCGCACTTCTGCTTCGGGTTCTTGGTTTTTTCGATTCTGATTTCCTGCATTTACAACACCTCATTTTATTCAGCGCAGAGCTGAAATTAATATACAAATATTATTTATAACTCCGCATAATACCACTTTCAGGCGCGGATGTCAGCCGGGATCGCCCGCATGATGCCTTCGACTGTAATTGCTAATTATAGCCGCAACAGACAGAGATGATGCAATGCCAATACTAAAAAAATAAATATATTCAGCGAATATATACTATAACATGTCGCTTGTTAGCGGCTTCGCATTTAAATTATTGCCGATTCGCAAAAAAATAGTTTCATTAAAATGAAATTTCAGCCTGACCACATCGACTACTCTGGACGCTGACAGCGTACTTATTTGCAGGCGTAATGGGACGCGCTGTTACCGACATTACGGCATAAATATGCCAAAGGCAAAGTTCATGAGGTTCCCCGTCTGAGCCATGAACTTATTGGCGGATCATTGCTGTGTGGTTATTTTATCTTTCTGGCTTGTTATGTTTTCTATTGCGCAGAATAGTACGCAGCGATTGTCTCTCTGCGCCAGGGCTCTGACTTTGATGTGCAGCCAGAGTATTTCGTCGGGACGTTCCGGGTGCACGCGCCAGCGGGACTCGCATTCTGCCTCTTCTCCGCTGTGCAGTGCTTTGTTAAGCATTTCCAGGCATGTTCCCAGATCGCCAGGATAGACAACGTCCATCAGGTGATTGCGCATTTGGTCGAACTGCTCGGCAGAGACGCCAATTGATTCGTGGTAATTGTCATTGACACATAGTGCCTCCAGCTGACCGTCGCAGTACTCAAAGATGCCGGCGCCGCCGAAGCAAGTGTTCATCAGAATTGGAATCTGGCTGCCTGGCGCCCACAGCTCGCTGAGGCTGGTCCAGGATTTTATCCTGGACGGTTCAGAAGCAGCGCCGCGGTTTACCGTATTCATCATTTTTTCAAAATCACTTACCGGTACAGGACGTGAATAGTAGAACCCCTGAATGATCTCACAGCCCACGCTGACAAGATAGTCTGCCTGCTGTAGGGTCTCGACGCCTTCCGCTATGACGGGCAGGGACAGCCAGCGCGCCATGCGGATAATTGACTGCAGGATATTGCCGCCGCGACCTGAGTTGTCTTCGGATATGAATTTCAGATCCAACTTTAGGATGTCTACGGGCACGTCCTTGAGTGAATTCAAGGATGAGTAGCCGCTGCCAAAGTCGTCCATCTCTATGATGAAACCATGCTGCTGCAGCCGCGTTACGATGCCTATCAGCTGAGAGGCGTTTTCGACATAGGCGGACTCGGTGATTTCAAGTTTCAGCAGTTCGGTCGGCAGGTTGTATTTTTTGATGAGACCCGTGAAGATATTTATAAGTTCAGGGTCGTATAAATCCAGGCGCGAGAGGTTGACGGATAGGGGTACTGCTTTGTTCCCGTTGTCCAGCCATTTGCGCAGCAGGATACAGGCCTGTTCCCAGACGAATTTATCCAGCATCGTAATAAAGCCGTTTTTTTCAAAAACAGGGATGAAGATTGCAGGGGAGATGATGCCCCTGTCAGGGTGTATCCAGCGCACAAGCACTTCCGCCCCTGTCATGGAGCGGGTCTTGTGGTTGTATTGGGGCTGCAGGTAAATCCGGAACTGGTTGTCGCTGAGGGCAGAACGCATTTCTGCCGTGATCTGAGCTTCCTGCAGGATGCTTTCGCGCATTTTTTTATCATAGAAAGCGTGTCTCATTTTAAAGCTGCCTTTGACAGAACGCTGCGCCAACTGAGCGAAGTCCAGCATCAGCCGGACAGAGAGAGACGTGTCATCTGGCCGGTAAAAACCGAAATCCAGGGAGAGCGGATAGTAGAGGTCATAGCTGGCGCAGGTTTTCTCGCTGAACTTGTAAAGCTGGTCCAGGCTCTCGGTCGAATCGGGTATGCATATTGCAAAACGATCTGCGTACATTCTGGCGCAAAAGCCCAAATCTTTTACATATTCAGCCATCTTTGCTGCAATATAACACAGGGCGCGGTTGCCTTCATCGAAGCCGTACAGATCATTGATGACTTTGAACCCCTTGATGTCGAATACGCCCAGGATAAAGCGGCGCCCTGGCGAGGTCTGCCGCATGCGCAAAACGTCGCGGGTGAAGGAGACAAGGTTAGGTATGCCTGTTAGGTCGTCTGTCAGATAGAGTCTCATGGTCTCGGCCTGAGAGAAGTGCACGCAGTCGGCCAGCTTGTTGTAGCCAAAGCCAATCGCAAGAGCCATGTCCCTGCAGGTGGAGTAACCGCAGGAGCCACAGTTCATATTGCGATCCTGATCGGATACTTTGTGCATGGCGTTGAAAATTTCGTTGTAAACGTCCTCCGGCATGGTGTTGGGCTGACTGTACCTGTCTGCGAAATTGCGCGAGAAATCATCCGGCCGCAGATCTGAGAAGGTTTTTTTAAGTTTTTCACGCTGCTGTTCCCAGCCGCCACTGTTCTGGCGGCGCAGAGCGTCCTGACTGCGCAGCCTGCTCATGGAGCTGGCAGCTACGCCAAGGCTGGCTATGGACTGGGAGGTGCCGGAACCGTTGAGACAGCCATAATCGCAGCACAAAGTTTCTGTCAGATACGGCCTCACTCCTGTCTTTGCATATGACGATTCCAGTTCGTCAAGGTGCCCAAACATGTGCAGCATATTGTCCATGCGCATTATGTATTTATCCGGCGGCAGAAATCTCCCTATGCAGTCCTTAAGACCGCAGTCCAGTGGCAGCATATTGCCAGAGAACTGTTCCGTAAGGTCTGCCTCGGCTTTAAAGCCGCTGATGTTGACGCGCCTGAGCTTCGCCAGCAGATGCGCGGTGGTGATGTTGTACCTGATGCCGCTGTGTATAAACTGGCTATGGAAGTTGTCCTTCTGCGCTATACAGGGGCCGATGTAGGCAAAGCGGGCCTTGTCGCCGAGGTATTTTTCTGCGTAGATGGCTGTGCAGACAGCAGGAGATTGAAACGGCATCAGATGTTCAAGCAGGTCGGGTCGGTAATGTTCCAAATAATTTATGACGGAAGGACAGAAAGATGAGAGACGCCCGCCGGACGGATCCCTGTCCATGTATTCCAGATAGGCCCACATCATAATGTCAGCTCCGAAGGATGCGTCATAGATCTTGCCTACGCCAAGCGAACGGAGGAAGCCAAGTATGTGGGAAGCCTGAGACGGACAGTGGACGTAGAATGACGGAGATACTATGACGGAAATTTTGTCACCTGCTGTCAGGTGATCAAAAAAACTGTCCGTATCATCCATATATTCACGGGCGTTATGCCGGCAGGAAGACAGGCAGTGTCCGCAATGAATGCACTTGTCGCCGTCAACTTCGATGCGGCGCATTCCGTTTCTGAGTACGGATACGTTGGCGCCTGGGATGGGGCAGTCCGCTATACAGCGGTGGCATCCTACGCACCTGTCATTTGTGAAGATCAAACCTCTTTTTATATCAGGCATAATGGATTCCTCTATTCGAATACGGCAATAAGCAGAGTCTGGTTGAAATGAGCATAACCAAGCTGTTCTCCCAGTGCGCAGAAACCAGCGTAGTTGCCCAGTCCTTTGGCAAGACCTTCTACAAATTCATTAAAAAAGCCATTTCGCTTATATAATTTGCCTCGTGATACGCAGTTCACGACCAGTGAAAATGAAGGGTTCGGCGTGTCTGCTCTGACTTTTTGCATCGTCTCGGAAAACACGCGCCGGTAATTGTCGGGCTCAAGCAATGCGATGCGGGTTTGGTTAAAAGCCCTGGCATAGAAGGAGATGCCTCCGTCGGCCGTTATGCCAAGGCTCTCTGTGATGTAGACGTTGTCCCCGACTATGCGGCCCAAAGGATGATCCGGTAGTTGCGGAGGCAGGTTTTTTTTCTGAACGCCAAGAGCATTTGCAAGTACATCTGCGATTGGCTTGTTGTCGAGCGAATAGATGATGCGTGAAGGAACATCTGCGTCTGTCACAGTGAAGACATATCTGGTGGGTTTAAATATATTTTCGCGATAAAGTCTGATTTTGCCGACGTCGTTGCGCAGCAGCACGAATACGCTGCTATCCTCGTAAACTGCGCCGTTCAAAGCGACCAAGCTCCCATTCTCGCCGTCCGCCATACTGGCGGAACCTCCGAATACAGGCACCCTGCGTTCGCGCAGCCTTTGCGCCACAGCGTCGAGAACCAGTTCCTCACAACGCTTCATGCCGGGAGTGTACAGCAGACAGATGGTATTTGTGAGACTACCAAGCGATTTCGCCGCCTCTGCCAGCTGGTCTGTATATTTAATGGGATTATGGGTTATATGACTGATAACGCCTGCGCCGCAGCTGATCCCATCCATAAAAGCGACGACCCGCAGGCCTGTCTGAGACGCTCCCTCAGCGGACAGAGAGTTGTATGAAGAACAGCCGGCTGTTGGGCATTCTGGAAATTTTGCAGCCAGCAGCTTTGCGCACTCGGCAAAGCGGGCCTTATCGGAATAAAAAAGCATCAATTTCGGCTGCGCTCCAGCAAAAGCAGAACATGCCTCCGCAACAGACGCACCCAGATCCTCGAACGCGCTAAAACCAACCATGACTCTAACGTGTCCCGGCTGTCTGTCTGTGTGTCGTGTGTCTTTTTCGCTGCCCTGCACTGTTATCATCTTCCGGCATTCGATTGTATGTTTTTACTTAAACTGTTATTGCAGAATAATAACACTAAAAGCGTCAAACGTGCAGAAAGGTCTGGGACAATAACCAAAAAATATCTTAAGGAAGTGCTTATTAATATAACAATGATGGCAGAATTTATAGCATAAGCACAAAGAATAGGTTCGCCATGCCGGGTTTCGGCCAGCAGCTGCATCAATGGTTTCAGTTTTAGCTGTGCGACAGAGGAGGTAAGTTGCCGGACTCAGTTTCGTATAGAAGCGCTAAAAAATGACGATTTGATTCTATATTGTTGTCCGAAGAGTCTCAAATTTCTTTGGTATTTTGAACGACACATATAATAGTTAATCGGCACTTCCTTAATGATCATTGCTGATTAGAGAAAAAAACGGTCTCATTCTAATGTAATTTCAACCCAGCGGCATCAGCAGGTGCCATTCTTTGCCGTGATTTGCAAAAAGTTGGCTGAATTGTGTTAAGCACTGTCAAAAAACAGGTGGAGTAAAAGTCAGGTTTAAACTATAATTATATCAGACCCAGCAGAACGGAGGTTTTTTGCATGGCAAAAATTCCGGCGCATATTTTCCGCGAATACGATATCAGAGGTCTGGCGGAGGAAGAGCTTACCGACGAACATGTAACGCTGATCGGGCAGGCTTATGGTACCTGGCTTGTTTCGAAGGGTGTCACGCGCGCTACGCTCGGCGGCGACGCACGCCTTTCTACCAGACGCATCAAAGCGGCGGCGGCGGCCGGTCTTATGAGGGCCGGTGTCAGCGTGGTGGATCTAGGGCTCTGTTCGACTCCCACATTTTACTGGAGTCTTTACAGGCTCGATGCCGACGGAGGCATTATGGTCACCGGCAGCCACAACCCCAAGGAGTACAACGGGCTCAAGGTGGCCTGGGACAAGGCCACTCTGTGGGGCGACGATATTCAGGAGATCTATCGCACCATCCGCGATGACAGAATGAAGGCGGCCGCGCAGCCTGGACGCCTCGAATTTGCGGACATCAACGCTGAGTACGTTGACATGCTCGTGTCCCGCATCGCGCTGGGACCGCGCAAACCGAAGATCGTCTGCGATTCAGGCAACGGCACCGGCGGTCTTTACGCTCCCGCGTTTCTGCGCCGCATCGGCTGCGAGGTAACGGATCTGTTCAGCGAGCCGGACGGCACCTTCCCAAACCATCATCCGGATCCCACCAAGCGTGAAAACCTTGTGAAGCTCATCGAAGCAGTAAAAGCGAAGGACGCTGACCTGGGCGTTGGCTTCGACGGCGACGCGGACCGCATCGGCGTTGTGGACGACCAGGGGCAGGTGATCTGGGGCGACAGGCTGATGGCTTTCTTCTGGCGCGAGATCCTGCCCAAGCATCCGGGCGCGATCGGCATCTGCGAGGTCAAAAGCTCCATGGCACTGCCGGAGGAGATCGAAAAACTCGGCGGCAAACCGCTCTGGTGGATGGCGGGACATTCACTCGTCAAAGCCAAGATGCGCGAGGAACATGCGCTCTTTTCCGGCGAGGTCTCGGGCCACATGTTCTTTGCCGACGAATATTACGGCTACGACGACGGCATTTACTCGGCCGGCCGTCTCTGCCGCATACTTTCGAACACGGACCGAAAACTTTCCGATATCATGACGGAAATACCCCTCTATCCGTCGACGATCGAGACGCGCTACGACTGCCCGGATGACGTCAAGGAAGGCGTGGTGGAGCGTGCCAAGGAACAGGCCGAAAAAGAAGGCCTCAAGATGATCACGGTTGACGGCATGAGGATCATTTATCCGCACGGCTGGGGGTTGGTGCGCGTTTCCAACACGCAGCCGGTGCTGGTGGCACGCTGCGAGGGCCGGACAAAGGCCGACCTGGATGCTATCTGCAAGGATATGAAACGTCGTCTGCTGGCGGCTGGCAGTCCGGATTTTGAATGGGGCTATTGAAGAGAGCCTCTGAGATTTTTTTAAGATATAGGTTAAAAATTTAAAGGAGGGAACGCCTCATGCAGTATTCAAAAGAAGTAGAAGAGATGGTATGTGTGGCGAAAGGTGCCAAACACGGCCCTGCGCCGATACCTGAAGAAGGGAAATGGGTCGAGTCCAAACAAATAGGCGATATCTCCGCGTTCACGCACGGAGTCGGCTGGTGCGCGCCTCAGCAGGGTGCCTGCAAGCTCTCGCTCAACGTCAAGCAGGGCATTATTCAGGAAGCCCTTGTGGAGACGATCGGCTGCTCAGGCATGACGCACTCTGCGGCTATGGCGGCGGAGATACTGCCAGGCAAAACGCTGCTGGAGGCTTTGAATACAGATCTTGTCTGCGACGCCATCAACACAGCCATGAGAGAACTCTTTCTGCAGATAGCTTACGGTCGCAGCCAGAGCGCCTTTTCCGAGAACGGCCTGGTGGTCGGCGCCGGTCTTGAGGATCTTGGCAAGGGGCTGCGTTCGCAGATCGGCACCATGTACGGCACGCTGCCCAAAGGCGTACGTTATCTTGAAATGGCTGAAGGCTACGTGCTGGAGCTGGGACTCGACGCTAACAACGAAGTTATCGGCTATAAGTACGTTTCTCTGGGTAAGATGATGGAAGCCATCCGCAAGGGCACGGACCCCAAGGAAGCTTATGAAAAGAACGTTGGTACCTACGGCAGATTCGCGGAAGCCGTCAAGTACATCGACCCGCGCAAACAGTAAGGGGGGGGCGGAGAACAATGGCTACTTTTGAAGGAATGGAACGCAGGATGGGCAAGATCGAGCCTTTCCTTAAGGAAAACGGGTTCAAGGATCTCGAGGAATGCCGTGCCCTCTGTCTCTCCAAGGGTGTGGACGTCGAGGCCATCGTACGCGGCGTACAGCGCATAGCGTTCGACAATGCGGTCTGGGCCTACACATTAGGTGCGGCCTACGCCATCAAGTGCGGCGCCAGAACCGCAGCTGAAGCGGCGGAGAAGATCGGCGTAGGGCTGCAGACCTTCTGTATCCCAGGTTCAGTCGCAGACCAGCGCAAGGTCGGTCTCGGCCACGGTAATCTGGCCGCCATGCTGCTGCGCGACGAGACAAAGTGCTTCTGTTTCCTGGCTGGACACGAATCCTTCGCGGCCGCCGAGGGCGCTATCGGCATCGCGCGCTCGGCCAACAAGGTCCGCAGGGAGTCTCTACGCGTGATCCTCAACGGTCTTGGCAAGGACGCGGCCTATATTATCTCGCGCATCAACGGCTTCACCTTCGTCGAAACAAAGTATGATTACTACACAGGCAAGCTGGAGATCATCAAGGAACAGCCTTTCTCTAACGGCGAACGCGCCAAAGTCAAATGCTACGGTGCTGACGAGGTCAATGAAGGTGTGGCGATCATGATCCACGAAGGCGTGGACGTCTCCATCACGGGCAACTCAACGAACCCCACGCGTTTCCAGCATCCGGTCGCCGGCACCTACAAGAAATGGGCCATTGAGAACGGCCGCAAATACTTCTCCGTCGCCTCCGGCGGCGGCACGGGTCGTACCCTGCATCCGGACAACATGGCAGCCGGCCCCGCCAGCTACGGCATGACCGACACTATGGGCAGAATGCACAGCGACGCTCAATTCGCAGGTTCCTCGTCAGTGCCTGCCCATGTGGAGATGATGGGACTCATCGGCATGGGCAACAATCCGATGGTGGGCGCCTCTGTGGCAGTTGCGGTGGCAGTTGAAGAGGGAATGAAAAAGTAACAGTTTTGTTATACAAGCCAAATGTATATACTAACGGGAGCAAAAAGCGGTTCGCTCCCGTTATTTTATTGCTAAAAGATGAGTGTTGCAGTTCTTTATCCCATAATAAGTAAAATATGAACTTTACAAGGCCCATTTTCTTATTTATACTCTACCTACAGTCCAGAGGTTATTATAAAATCTCTTAACTGAAATTTAAAACAGGGGGAACAGTAAGAAAAATGCCAAGAACAAAGAAAATCGACGGCGCTGAGACGCCGAAAACAGGCAAGCGCGTTCGCAGAAGCCCCGAAGTTCTTATGAAGGAACTGGATGCTAAAATGCAGAAGCTTGAAAACCGCATATACAAGAAGAACAAGGAAGCTGTCCACCATATCGGCGCTGCAATTCTCAAGCGCGCTAAGTTCGATTTTGCCTCCTTCACGAAAGAGGACCTCGACGAAATAGTCAACTGCACTCCCAAGGGCGACGCCATCATAGTCGACATCATCGAAAAGGCTGCCCAGAACAAGTAACCGCGCATAGAAGAATTGATCAGGCCCGTCCCGCTTAGGGACGGGTTTTTGCGTTTGGGGAAAGCGCCGTCCCCACCCAGCCGCGAGCCTGTAAGCGCAATCAAGCAGGAGATCTGTCCAGTCTCTTTATCAACGGCTGCGGCAAAATCACCGCTGAAGTCATTGCGCAGCGTTTCCCGTACATACGAACAAAAACGCGATGGCGAATAACACTTACAAAATATCGATGCTGTTTCAAAAACCTCCCTACTCTGTTGACAAATATGTATAAGTGGGGTATTTTGTATTGTTGTATTTATCTGAAATATCAGGAGGCAGTATTATGAACACAATTGTAACAGACGTGCTGGCCGCGCTTGCGGTCGTTGTCAACGGCATACCTCAGGGACTTATCGCGCTCAGCTTCGGCTTCGCTGCGTTTCCGACCAGCGTTGCTTTCCTTGTCGGCGCAGCCGGCTCCTTCGCTTTTAACTCGGTGGCTACGATCTCCTTCCAGGCCGAGACCATTACGCTGGCAGGAAAGATGGGCAAGGACATCAGAGAACGTCTGAGCCTCGTCTTCTGGGGAGGCCTCTTCCTGCTGATTCCGTCAATTTTTGGCCTCAACGAACTGATCGTCAAATGGATCGGAACCGCAGTAGTAGATTCCATGATGGCCGGAGTCGGCATCATGCTTGCCTACGTTGCCATCGACCTCTTTAACTCGGAAAAAATTTCCGGCGGCGCTTCGCTTTTGACAGGCATCGCCGTCTGGTTCTTCACCCTTGACCTCACCAAGACCATCATTATCTCTGTCTTTGTCTCCACGGTCGTCTACAACATCCTCAAGAAGCAGGGCAAGGTGGCTGAGCAGAATCTGGTGCTCGACGCCACGCGTGAAAAGTTCACGATGGGCAATATAGAATGGAAGATCTGGAAGCATCCCAACATACTTTTCAGCGCGCTCGCCATAGCCTGCCTCAATATCGGAGCCAACATCAGTTTTGGCAAGATTACCGGCAGCATCGCAAAGGTCAACGCAAACATTGACCACCTCTCTATCTACTCCTGTCTCGCAGATATGGTTTCCTCATTCTTTGGCGGCGGCCCGGTCGAGTCCATCATCTCCGGTACTGCTACGGCGCCGGATCCTGTCCTTGCTTCCATCCTTATGATGGTCATTATGGCTGTCATCCTGCTCCTCAAACTGCTGCCCACTATCGGCAGGTATGTGCACAGCGCCTCCATCGCGGGCTTCCTTTTCGTGCTCGGCGCCTTCGTGACCTTCATCTCCAACATCCAGGGCGCCATCGCAGCCGTGCCTGTCGCTCAAGGGCCGTTCGGCTTCTCGCCCTGGGGCATGGTGATCGCCGCCACGGTGCTCGTCTCCGCACGCTGGAACCCGTTCTTCGGACTGCTAGCCGGCGTGGCTATCAAGCTGATCTTCGGACTTTAGGAGAGAAAAATGGGAATCTATACGCTTAAAATCTGCGGAATCGAAAGAGAACTGCAAAAAATAGAAGTGGCGCCCGGACTCGTGATCGCCTCCTTTGTAATGTTAGGCGACACGGAACTAATCGAAAAATGCGCCGACGAACTTTATGAAAAGATGAAAAAAACCGGCAAAACGTTCGATCTGCTCGTTTGCCCTGAGGCCAAGGGAATTCCGCTCACCCATGCGCTGGCTGTACGCCTCGGCGTACGCTATGTGGTGGCAAGAAAGTCGGTCAAAAGCTACATGCAGCACCCGATCATCTCGGAGGTCAAATCTATCACCACCAGCGGCAAACAGATCATTGTGATCGACGAGTTGGATGCCGCACGCCTCGACGGCAAAAATGTGGCCGTGGTAGACGACGTGGTATCCACCGGCGGCTCGCTCCATTCGCTGGAGCAAGTTCTCTCCAAGACAAAATGCAAAGTGGTCTGCAAGGTCGCCGCGCTGTTAGAAGAAGGCGGCTACAAAGGCGACGACCTGCTCTATATCGAAAAACTGCCGGTGTTCAAGACGGTGGAATAATTAGACAGAGCATAAAGTTGTTGATCCGTTGCGTGATAATTACGCAACGGATTTTTTATGTTAACAGAAATCCCCCAGCTATGCTGGGGGTTCTAAAAGCTTAAGCTATGCATGAAATCTCCTCTGCCGTAAGATTGGGAAGGTCCGTCAACCGTCCCAAACAACGTACAGAGG
>Ga0163159_1003405_pt1 | contig 12049 bp, 13 predicted proteins | sample BioMet9_FD_108702 | JGI IMG/M metagenome (GOLD analysis project Ga0163159, IMG submission 108702) | Microbial communities from bioreactor (seeded with sewage sludge) at Lawrence Berkeley National Lab, California, USA - Biofuel... | ecosystem: Engineered > Bioreactor > Anaerobic > Unclassified ... | reverse complement strand
GGGCCTTGACAGGCCCCCCCACCAAAGGTATTGAATGCCCCCTTCGGGCAATTAGCTCAGCTGGATAGAGCGTTGGCCTCCGGAGCCAAAGGCCGGGCGTTCGAATCGCCCATTGCCCACCAAACGAATTCAAGGGGTTACGATGAAAATCGTGACCCCTTTTTCGTTGAGGGGTAGCTGAGGGGTAGCTCTCTTGCATCGGCAAGCCTCCTGGGGCAAGACAAGGTTCATGGGCAAACCCAAGACAAAAAGCCGGAAATTCGTAGGCGTCTACTGGCGGGAATCCGATGAGGTGCGCCACCAGGGACGGCCCGATAAAATCTTCTGGATCAGCTACCGGGATGCTCGCGGGAAGTTCAAGTGGGAACGGATTGGCCCGGCCTCCCAGGGAATCACCGAAGCCTTCGCCCACCAGAAGCGTGTGGAGCGTCTCAATCTCATCAACCTGGGCGAGAATCCCGCCATCAAGAAAAAATCCAAACAGGCCGTGCTCGACGAGGTCTTCGAGAAGTACGCAGAAATTGGTGAGCTTGAAGGCAAGCACATTGCCGTGGAGCGGAGCCGGTACGGAAAACACCTCAAGCCGCAGTTCGGGACCGCTACCCTCCCCGACATCACCGAAGAGGCCCTGACGCGCCACAAGGCCGCCTGCATGAAGGCCATGGCCCCGGCTTCGGTCAAGGCGGTCTTCGCCCTCATGCGCCGGGTCATCAATTTTGGTATCCGCAAAAAAATGTGGTCCGGGTCCAATCCCATCGGCCCAACCTCCGACTTCAAAATGCCGTCCGTCCAGAACTCGGGCGAGCGATTCCTGACCGACGAGGAAGAAACCGCACTCCTTGACGAACTGGAAAAGCGGTCGCCCATGGTGCGGGATATGTTCCTCCTGGCCCTGAGAACCGGCCTCCGGGCCACTGAGATTTTCGGAATCCGTGGCCGCGACGTGGATGCCGCCACGAACACGCTTTTCCTCAACGCCAAAGGCGGCGCTCGGCAGTCGGTCTTTATTGACGATGAAGTTCTGGCCATTCTCGCCGGCTACCGTCGCCGGCCTGACGAACTGATCTTCCGCCAGGAGGACGGGCAGCGACTCAAGGGCATCTACGACGTTTTCACGCGGGCCTGTAACGCCGTTGGCCTGAATGAAGGGATCACCGACAAGCGACAACGGGTCTGGTTCCACACGGCACGGCACACGGCCATATCCCGCTGGGCACAATCGGGCGACTTTTCCTTGCTGGAACTCAAGGAAGCCGCCCGACACAACCGCATAGAAACCACTATGAGGTATGCCCACCTCATCCCCGGATCGGTCAGAAGCAAGATTGAGGCTTTCGCCAAGGCCAAACAACCGACGCCTAGCCAGCCGTTGCGACTCGTCGCTCGGAAAGCCACGACTCAAGATCGCTGACGCCATAAAGGACGTATTTGCCCGCTTTCGTGTAGCGGGGGCCACGGGCTTCCTGACGCCACAGTTCCAGTGTGCGGACGGGCAGGGCGTAGATTGCGGCGACTTCTTGGGGGCGAAGAAACTTCCGGTGCTCAAGGTTGACGACATCATGTGACATGTGGGTTCCTCCCGTTTCATTTCGAGCGGGAATGTAGCACATGCGGCCCACTGAACCGGGGGTCTTAAAAAATGGCCAAGACGTAACGAAAACCAGGGTGTTTTCTGTATCATTTTATGTTGTAATGCGAAAATAAAAATTTTCGCCCTATACTACTTATTCATCAAAAGGGACAACCGTTCGTGGCGGCCCAACGTGATCCTTTACTGAGAGTGCATCGAAACAGTAATCCCAGGAACGGCTAAAGGGAAACCGATCTGCTTTTCCCCGGACTCTATCCATATCGACTACAGGGGCGTGGCGTCGGCAAATTCCAATGATGTCATTTCCATATATCGGGTCCCAAGCGGCGCAATCGCGGCAAGCTGTAATCATATTGTTACCCCTTCTTCTAAGACTACCAGTTCGGTTGAGACCTATTATTACGCAATACCGCATGAGAACAAAAGTCTTCTTGATGCGTCAGCAAATGGACTCTATAAGGCGCGTCTGGTATAATCACGCTAGGCGGGTTCAAGTGGCACTCCCCCCATTCTTCACCATTCATCCAATCTTCTTTTTCTCGCTCAATCCAATACGTGCAATCACTGCAAAATTCCCAAGGTGCCTTAGCGGAGGACGATTGATACATAGCTGATCTCCTACGTTTGGCCTTGGCATCCCGCCTGTCGCGTCCTCCTAACGACAAGCGGGATACCGTGCCGAAGTGCCTACTTTCGTTCTGTCTCACACATGGAGTCGTTCAAAATCTTCATAATGCGTGCCAAGCCCCACCATGACGGGGCGGTCAACTTAATTGAATGACCCCGGAAATCTTCTTCAGCAAAGAAGTTAAACGTCTGTTCGAGAAACGAAGCGATAGGTTCATTGTCGAAAAGGGCCTGTTCAAGTTCTGTCTTGCCGCTGGTCGCCACTTCGCGTAAAATTTCCTGAGCCATGATGTCCTCCATGCTAGGATGTTGTGGTTAGGCCGGGGGGCGTGTTCGAGCACGTTCCACGGCTGTTTTATTTTCCTGATCGGATACGGACTTCCCGCACCGACTCTAAGGACTCTTTAAGGTGAATTGCAAAATCAAGGTAATCAATCACCTGAAAGTAATCGCTTGGGTAGCTTGAAAGCTCTTTCTTCTTGATGATCTTATGGTTCAATTTGTTGGTGCTGCTGTATGTCCAAACAAGGACCGGCCATTCATCAAGGTCTATTTCGCCATAATCCAGGACGCCACCTTCCGAAACAAATTCCTCCACTGCATCGGCTGCTACCTTACCAACTGCGACAGCTTGAGCGGAACTAATTTCTTGCAGAGTAAGGAAAGCCATGGCGTCGATTACTAGTGCCTCTTTGAATGTGAAGAAACGCTTTGAACCTCTTCCAGGTGCTTTATCATCGACTTCAAGAACACCCCTTGCTATCCATACGCGAAGGAAACCGGGGCGCAAGTTCGTTATTGCATTCTCCATGTCGGAGAGGGCATACCGCTTTTCATTGAATTTCACTTTAGAACCTCCTGGAGTAACGGGGTAGCCCACCCCGGGCCAGAAAAAAGCCCGACCTCGCCGGGCGTGATTTGATGAGTAACACAGTAGCCCATATCCCGTCAAGGGCTTCGGCCCGGCCCGCGAAAATAATTTTTAGGCCAGCCCCGGGACCACATAGGCGTCGAGGAGCCTATCCACGTGATCCAGCCGAAAAACCTTGGCATCGGCGTAGGCTTCCCGGTTCTCGTACATGGTGGAAACCTGGATAAGCTGCCATATCCGGGCCTGCTCAGGGTAGCCATCCGGCCAATCTTCGACCGTCATGCCTCGCCGGCATCGGGCTTCGGCCGCCTGCCGGGCCGCGACGATAAGCGCCTGGATAAGGTCGTCTTCGATGGTGTTGTCGATCCGGCAATATAATTTCGCTTCCTCAAGCGTAATCGGTTCCATATCTAACCCTCTGATTTTGTTCCTGGCATAGGAATTAGTTAGGTCAGCTTTTCAAACCCGTACCGCATACGGGTATGAAAAAGTCCCCCCGGCCTTGGTCAGCCATCCCGCCGCCGGGGGACTCCATGCACGCGCCTCCCAAGTGGCGCTTTCAGGACCACCCTGAAATTTTAAGTCGCGGCATAAGGTGGCCCGATTCATCCCCGCCAAAACGGCGGTTTTGAACAATTTCAATATGTTGGGAGCGAGCCATCACTGGTAATGGCTCGCTCAGGGGTGTCGTTTTGTGACACAACCTTTGGCATGGCCGGCAGGTTCTCCCACTGGCGAACTTCATCCACAGATAAAAATCCGGCTTCCAAGCCGACCTTGTAGGACTCGTACCGTTCCTTTATGCCACCCTTGAGCAATCCCGAAGCATCATGCTCGAAATAAAAGCCGGCTCCTCTTTCGCCTTCGGTGAGCAACTGCAAATTCATGCGCTCTTCAATGCGCTTGAGCCACGGTGATAAGGTTAGGTTCAGAAACTCTGAACCTAACTCCTGGATGTTGTTGTATGTCATTCGGTCAAGATGCCCGGCAATGTGAGGTGGAATCCTGTACGCTCTTAAAATATCCTCAAGGTTGAACTTGCGCGACTCTAACATTTGCGCGTCTTCATTGGTCAAGCCAATGGCTTGCCACGTCATTCCTTCCTCAAGGACAATAGTTTTTCCCCTGTTCTCGGACCCGCTATAAAGCTGGTCCCATTGACCGCGAAGGCGTGTGCCTGCATCGGGGGTCAACTGGCCCGGATGAGTAAGGACACCAGAAGGCCGGGCAGCATTGGCAAAAAACTTGTTTTGATACTGTTCAAGCGCCTGGGATGCGCCAATGGTTTCTCGAAGCGTAGAAATTGGAGACAGGCCCATGATGCCATCGGTGGACAAGCCTTTGAGGTGCAAGACTTCCTCTTGCGAGTACATGAACGTGCGGCCTTTTTCGTCGGAGTACCTGTAAGTGATCGTCGTGCCGTCAACGATGACTTGCACTCGGGCAGGATGGAGCGGCCAGACGCCGGTCACAACACCGTCCTGGCGGGCAACATAAGCGTATGCGTTGCCCCTCATGGCGACACATGCCGTCAAGAATTCCCTGGCCTCAAGACTGGTCTGGTAGGAATTTGGCGAGAACTTGAAGAGGCGATAGAGAGGATGGTCCGTGGCCTGCTCCCGGTCGCCGTTGCTGGCCCGGCGGTAAAGGAACAACGGCATGGACCCGATGGATTCGGCCAAGACCTTGACGCAAACAAAAATCGCTGGCAGGGCCAGCGAGCCGTCTACCGTCACGACTTGGCCCGTGGCCGTGGGCAGACCCAGGCCAAATTCCGAAAGCGTGTCGAAGCTGCGCTGCTGTTTTCGGCGGAAAATATCGAAGAATCCCATGATTATCTCCTGTTGGGAGCGGACGCGCCCCGGGGTGCGCCCGCTCACCTGTTTGGACTTAGGCCGGGATCACGCCGACGATCTTCACAAAGTGATCGGGCCGGGCCACCTGGACATCGGCCCGCAAGTAGGCGCGGATCATCACCTGCATTTTCGAGAAGGCGTCAGCACCAGCCACCCGCGAGGCTTCCAAGGTCAAGGAAGTCCTCATGCCGACCATGAGATTCGACCACGCCCCGGTGAAGATGCTGGACGCATTGCTGGCGGTCCCCTGGGTCAACGTGTTGGGAATCTGGTTCGACACCAGCTTGGACGCGCCAGCGAAGGAAGCAGGCGCGGCAAGGGGCTGGCCGGTCGTGTCCACCAGACCTTCCAGGGCGGCCCAGGTGCGGGGGCTGAAAACGAAACTGCCCGGCGTAGCGTTCTTTTCGTAAAGCCGCTGCATGGCCAGCGTGAACGGGCTGTACCCGGTCAGGGCGGCACCGTTGTCGCCCATGCTGATCGACTGGACCCCCGTGACGCCGTTCAAGCCCAGGGGCTCAGGAGCGACACCGGAGCCGAACAGGGCGGCACGATCCAGTTCGAGGGCGAGGGCCTGGGCAATGCTGTTCTCGATCAAGCCATTGACGTTCCCGGCATCTTCCAAAAGCTCGATGCTGATAGTGCAGAGGGCGGCCAGGGCCTTAGCCGTGAAGCTCAGGCTGTCGAAGCTCATTTCCGAAGCCGTGATCGCGGCGTTTTCCTCCCGCCAAGAGGCGGACATGTCGCCCGTGACCTTGCACATCTTCAAGGTGTTGGCGGTCATCGACACGGTGCTGGCACCGGCGCGGAAGACGATAGCCTGATTCCTGGCGAGGTCGATCACCTGGGCGGCCATGGGGGCAGGGATGAGCACGCCACCCAGCGAGGAAGTACCTTCGGCCATGACGGCGCGCTTCTCGGCCTCGGCGCCCGACCACTCGCCGGTCACAAGGCCGCGCAGGACGCGCCCGAGGGACAGGTCTTCCGGCTTGATGCCGTCCACAAGGTCGCGGCGGCAGACGTCGGCCAGCTTGTCACCAGGAGCGAGGACGCGCACTTCCCCTTCACGGATCGCAGGCGCGGCGGCAGGGGCACCGATACCGGGCACCTTGTCGGCGGGGGCGCGGCGCTTCTCCAGGTCGTCGAGGACGGCCAGCCGGGCGTCCAGGTCGGACAGTTCCCGCTTTTTGGCGTCCAGGGCTTCGGCATCGGAGCCGTTGGTGGCCAGAGTCTCAAGCTCTTCCATGGCCCGCTTCTGGGCCTGCATGATGTCGTTTTTATCCATAGTCTTCTCCATCTGTTGAATGTTAAAGGAACGTCCCACACCCACACTCGGGTCCGCTGGGACAGATACAAGACTGGCTTCATACGGTTGCCAGCGTGTCACTTTGTACGAATCTCCACCGCGTTCGGTCTTTTGCACCAAGTAGCCGATGCTGATTGACCGTAAGATTCCAGACTTAACGTCGGCCAATGCTTCCTTTGCCTTTTGCGATTCACCGAAGCGAAGACTTCCGCGCAGTTTGCCGCCTTCAATCTTGATGTTTTCCACAATACCCACGGGCAAATCCCTGGTGTCGTGGCTTGCCAGAAGTGGCAAGGGAGCCCGAGAAAGATCGACGGCGCTTTCGTTGTGAAGCAAGATTTCCTTTCCACGAACCCGTTCAACGGGAAATTCACTGGAAAGGCTGGCTTCCACAATGTTGTCGCCGGCTTCTCGGACTTCACCGATTCCAAAGTTTCGTTGCATCTTTTCCATTTCAACTCCTAAAGTGTGAAAAATCCGCCAGTAGTATATTTTGACGGCCCTTGTACGGGCTGTCTTGCGGCCAAACCGATGGCCATTGCCAATGCAACGGCGGGGTCAATGCGCTGCGATGCTTTGGCTTTGTCGAATTTACGGTTTCCGGCTGGGTCAACTGAAAGTTTTACGTTGCCAACGGCCCACGTAAGAACAGGGCTTCCGCCATGGCGAAGACGGTGTTCAATGACTTCCGTTTCAAAAGCATCCACGGCGGGGGAGAAGTCTTTATAACCTTGGCCATGGGGAACCAGCGGCGCTTTGATACCGTTGTCCTGCATGAGCTTTTCCAGTACAGATATGCCCCATCTATCGTATGCAACACCCTGCACGTCGTAGCGGTTGCACAGTTCTGCAAGTTTATAGGCTACAGCGAGGCGGTCAGTAGAGCGGCCAGGGAAGGTTTCAATGTGACCTTGCTGTCGCCACACTGGATAAGGTGCTTTGTCTGTCTTCTCGCGCTCGAACAATGACGGCTCGGCAGGAAGCCAGCAATAGGACAGAACGGAGCCGGTGCGCGGAAAGTACAGGGCCAAGGACGTAAGGTCTTGTGTGCTGCCCAGGTCCAAGCCGCCATAACAAGTTTCACCGTCTTGAATGTCCACGGGACCGGCGCAGGCTTTCCAATCTTCGGAAGAGATAAAACGGCCGTCAGCATCCACGGCCTGGTTCAAATGCAATGCTCTAAAGACGTTTTCCTTAGACGGTATGCGCCGCGCCTGGGTTGCCAGTTCCCGCAGGGATTCAATGTCCTGGACACCTGCATCAAGGCACGGGTTTACCAACCGCCAGACACGTTCATCCTGCCAATCGGCATCGTCTGGCGCGGCCAGCACGTGACAAAAGAATGATGGATCATCTATTTCGCCAGCATTGACGCGCTGGCCATAATCAATCATCTCCGAAAAGAAGTGCTTGGGGTCTTGTGACCGTGTGCCAATCGCTATAGCGCGAGGATTGGCGCGGGCGCTTTGACTGGTAAAAAGTACATCCCACAGTTCGGAATTGCGCTGTTGCGCTGCTTCGTCCATTATATACAAGTCTAATCCAAGACCGTGCGCCGTTGTTGCATCGGCGCTCAAGGCTTTGAAAGTGCTGCCATTGGTCAATGAAGTGATTGTTTTTCTGCTAGACGAAATGTTGACAAGTCCGTATAACTCAGGTTCAGCTAGGAGAAATGCACTTACTTCCTCAAAGATCAAAGACGCCTGCTCCCGGGACGCGGAAGCGGTCGCAAGCTGGCCACGGGGGACCGCCAGAGGGCCGACCAGACCGGCCAGGACCAGGACGGCGGCAAAGCCGGTGCTCTTACTCTGCTTCCTGGGCCAGGAGATACAGCACGTCCGCTTCCCCGGCGCGAGGGTTCCCCGGATGGCCTGCTCTATGTGCGGGAGCACGATCATGGGGGAGCCCGCCTTCCGGCCGGACGTGACGGTCAGGCGCGAGGCGAAGGCCAGCACGTCGTCTGCGAGGGTCATCGTACAAGACCTCCGAACTTCGATGCCGGCGGCGTCTTGTCGGTCGCGGGAATATCCTTGCCATTGGGAATGAGGCCCAGCTTCAAACCCAGGCTAAAAAGTGTTTTATCGCACTCGATACGAATTTTTGTCCACGGTGACGGTTGCATTGCCCCGGTTTTGGTATTAAGAATGACCGCAGGCTCGGTTTCAAGGGACGTCACCGCCTCCATGTAAGCGGCCCAAGCGATGCAGTAGCGCGTGACCACATCAAACTGCCTCGCCGTGGCCACCTCGGGCGCAAGAACATAAAGTAGCTCATTCCACTTCTGCTTCGCCACTCCATTCAAATGTCGAGGATTACGTTTAAGCGGCTCACAGGCCGCTTTTTCTCTTGGTATGGGGATACGCTTCGGCATCGCCGCTACCTCCCTTGAGTTTGCATGTTCGTGTGTAACGTAGGGCGCACTCGGTCTTACGGGCGCAGGTCTGTTTGATTTTTTATGCGCTCATCATAAAACGCACCATAGCCATCGGTCCCACAACCGCCGGCCAACCACTCATCAAGCGGCGTGTCGCGCTTCGAATAGTTACAGGACGCGCAGGCAGGGGCCAGGTTCAACTGGTCCCAGAAGGCCCCGCCCCTGGCAACGGGCTGGATATGGTCAACCGTGGTCGCGGCCTCGGCCCTGCCCCGGGCAGCGCAGTAGCGACAGAGCGGGTCATGCCGCAGGACGGCGGCGCGGAGTCGCTGCCACCTGCCAGTTTTGTATCTTGGGTCATCCATCGGCGCGTCCCTATGCCCAATGGGGGAAGAAGCATGTGGCTTCTTCCCCCCTATAGGGGGCAATTTCGTGTTTCATGTTTCTTCGTCTAAACACCTGGAAAGACAGACAATCGAAGAAGCACGTCGGCACGTGTTTCTTCATGCCGCGTGTTTCTTCGATCTCCATTTTTTTCAATAGGATCGAAGAAACATGCTCGCGTTGTGCTTCTTCATGTTTCTTCGTCATGTTTCTTCGCGTGTTTCTTCATCCTCGGGATCGACCTCCCCGAGGGCCAGATAATCAGAAGCCTTGTGACCCTGCTTTTCAGTCACCAGCTTCAACGCGCCGTCGCTGACCATGATCTTGGCTACGGCTTTGAGCCCCTCGACGGTCGCACCCTCTTCCTTCCACTCAGAAGCAAACGTCCTGGCCAACGTCGTGATGCTGATTCGCTTCTCGCCGGCTTCCTCTTTGCGCCTGACCTCTTCGATGATGCGCTTGCGTAGGACCACGTTCGTGGACATTTTCTCTTTGACAAATTTATCTTCGAGGTGGATCAACATCCCCTCTTCCCCGGCACGAAAGAAGGTGACGTCACTCTTCTGACCAAATCTGACTTTGCTCGCCCTACCAGCGAGGTATTCTTCATCCCTCGCCTGTACGCCTAGCCGGCCAGACGCGAACTTCCCAGGAAGCGGGCATAGGTTGTACTGCCAGTCCCAGGCGCCAGTCAGGGCAGAAGCGCCACGGGCCGCGTCCTGGTGAAGGGCAGATTCCAGATTGAATTCCTTGCCTGGGCGGCACGACCCCTTGTTGGTGTGATGATTGATGAGGATGGCCGAACCCGTGGCCTTGGCGATGCGTTCCAGTAGGACACAGAAGTACGTGCCCGCTGGGTTGTCGTTCTCGTTTGCCGTGAAGAACCGGGCCAACGGGTCCAGGACGATCAAGCGCAGGTCGGGCACCTTCTGTACCCTGGCCAGTAGAGAGTCGTATCCTTTCGTGCTCGTCCACCCGGATTGACCCTGGGCAATGAGGGACAGGTCAAGTCCCTTGGCAGGGAACACGATCATGTTTTCCCGGAGGTCTGCTTTGATCTGTGCCGCCCGTTCCGCTTCCTCGGCGTCAAAGGGATCAAACACGTTGCCGAAGCCGCGCCAGATGCGGTCATGGACGGCCCATTCCCTATCTTCGGCGGATATGACCAGCACGCGTCCCTGTTTGGGGACGTCGAAGATGTTGTCGGCTACGTCCGCTTGCCCGGTGGCCACGGCCCCGGCTATCGCTTGGGCAAAGTGGGTCTTGCCAGCACCAGGGGGCGCGATGATGCCGCCCACGCATCCAACCGGCAGGCCGGTAATCACATAGTCAACGGGGGGCGGGGGCGCGTCCAGGTATCGGGAAATGCGGAAGTCCATGAAGTCGATTCCGTCCAAGGGGTCAGCGGATTCGCTCTCATCCTCTTCTTTCTTCCTGTCTGGGGCCTTCCGGGGTTTCAGTAGGCCGGCGGATATGCCGCTTCGCATGGTTGCGATTGTCTCGGCATCTCCCAGACCGATTTCGGCGGCCACTTCTTTGATCGCATCCTCGACATCACCCTGGTTCGCCAATTCCCCACCAGCGATAAGCTGGCCAAGGGAAAACGACACCTCATTCAAGGTCGCGTTGCGCTCCCCCTCATTGGCACGCCTGAGCTTGTCCAGTTCGCCGCGCAAGGCGGCCAGTCCATACTTCTTACCGCTGACCCATTCGTAGGCCTGCGGGTTCTCCCTGGTCCGTGTTCCACGTCCCAGGAAGAACTCGTCATAGAAATCAACTAGGGTCTGCTCATGGTCATTGATGATCTTGGTCCGCTTGGCACTCGTCCTGCCCGTGAAGGTGAAATACCGACTGTGTGTGTAGACCTCGATCTCATCCTTCTTTTTGCCAGGAAGTTCCTTGCCGCACTTGACGATGATATGAAGGCCGGTCTGGCTCGGACTCTTTTCCGAGTAGCTATCAAACAAGGAAAGCAGGCGGTATGCTGTTTCGTTTGGGACACCACCCCTGTCCAGGCAATGGTCGATGTCGATGCCGGCATAGGGGTCATCCTTGGTGAAGACGAACCCGATGCCGGCAAGCCCGTCATCGGCCTTGAAGGTCTGCCGGGCCTTCTCGAAGGTGTCCCAGGTGGCGGGATTGGTCGAAGAGGCGTAGCCGCAATCCTTCGGATCGTAGGGAACCTTCTTCGGCTTCCCACCATCCGGGTCAGGCTGGTACTTCCAGCAAACCCATTGCGGCAAAGCACGTAATTCCTCGGGGATGTTGTCAAAGAGGGGGGCAAGACGGAAGGGGGTTGTCTTGGGTTGGGAAGTCATATGCCCAACCCCTTGACAGACTTTTCAAAACCTGCTAAGGCCCGCGCATACCAAGTCCGTAAAGGCGCATTCCGCAGGAGTCGGGTCATGTCACAAGCATGGCCCGATTCGTGTTTTCTGGGGCCTTTGTCCTCGGGAATCCTACGGGGCCAAAGGCCGCCAAGGGGTAGCGGAGGGATAGCTAGCCGTTGTGAAAATGTGGGTTCAACTGTTTTTTTGGCCCAAAAAATTCCTGAAAAATCGTGGGCAGTTAGGGCCAGTTGTGCCCCACTGTTTTCACGCTTTCCCGAACTCCGGAGCCAAAGGCCGGGCGTTCGAATCGCCCATTGCCCACCAAGAATATCAGGCGGCTAGATCAAACATCTAGCCGCCTTTTCTTTCGGTGGTAACGGGGCGGTAACATCCCACCAGAGTCTTTGCGTTGCCGGCCGTATCGTCGGTACGCCGTTGCTGCCGCTCTCGTCCCGATCCCGCTGCAAGAGAAAAGGGGGCCGCGATGTTTTCGCGGTCCCCTTTGTGTGCGGCAGGATCGTGGGCGATCCCAGTCGCGCTCTCGCGTTGGTTCGCTTAGGAGTGGTTGAATCCCCCGGCTTCTTTTTGGTTGAGGGAATGGGTCACGGGATTTTTGGCGAAGTAGGCCAGGCAACGCTCCATGTCCTCGACCAGCAGATCGGCCAGATCGTGGCTCATGCCGTGGCGGACCAGGGCGCGCATGACCACCAGAT
>Ga0163159_1003397_pt1 | contig 12061 bp, 12 predicted proteins | sample BioMet9_FD_108702 | JGI IMG/M metagenome (GOLD analysis project Ga0163159, IMG submission 108702) | Microbial communities from bioreactor (seeded with sewage sludge) at Lawrence Berkeley National Lab, California, USA - Biofuel... | ecosystem: Engineered > Bioreactor > Anaerobic > Unclassified ... | reverse complement strand
CTGCCTTTAAAAAATTGAGCTTCAGCTTCATGCTTTTCCCTCCAGTCTGTGTTCTGCATCTTCATTTTATCAGAACCGCTGTCCAATAAACCGCCCCGCGCCGGACGGCGCTCTGTTTCCGCAGGGTTTTTTGCCCGGCGCACCCCCTTCCTTCCGACCGAAAAACGCGAAGGTTCTTCATCTTATTGAAACTTTACTTGACGAACCGGGAAAAATGCACTAATCTTAATGTTACTGTTTCACTCCGTTCGGTCTCTGCGGCGCGCGCCAAACCGGACGGCGGTCCGGCGCGCGCAAAACCGGGGAACCGCGGAAAGGGGCCGCGCGCACCCGCGTCGTCCGGGCAACCGCTGCCTTTGGGCGGGAACCGGCGGACCGTTTTTTGCGCGTCTGTGAACTGAAAAGTGTGCCGCCTCAGCAGCCATTGTGCGAAAATACTTTGCAAAGGATCGCTGAAATTATGAAGTACATCTCATTTCTTATCCCCTGCTACAATTCCGAATCCTACATCGACCGATGCGTCAGATCTCTTCTGACGGCGGGTGAAAACGCGGAGATCATCATCGTCAACGACGGTTCCACCGACCGGACCCGCGAAATTGCCGAGGCCTATGCCGCGCAGTATCCGGACATCATCCGCGTCGTCAACCAGCCCAACGGCGGCCACGGTTCGGCTGTGAACAAGGGCATCGAGCTGGCCGGCGGCGTCTACTTCAAGGTCGTCGATTCAGACGACTGGCTTGACCCCAAGGCGCTTGAGGTCCTCATGGCCCGGCTGGAGGTCTTCTGCCGCCAGACCCCGGAAACCGGGGGCGGCCCGGCGCCGGACCTCGTCATCTGCAACTATGTTTACGACCATCTTCTTGAGGGAAAGACCCACACCATCAGCTATCGCCAGGTGCTGCGCTCCAACGTGGTCTGCGGCTGGGAGGACCTGAGGCGCTTTTTCATCTCGCAGTACTTCATCATGCATTCCCTCATCTACCGCACGGCCGTGCTGAAGGCCTGCGGCATCGTCCTGCCGCTGCACACCTATTACGAGGACAATCTCTATTCCTATCAGCCGCTGCCCTGGGTGGATCGTCTCTATTACATCGACATCGACCTGTACCATTACTTCATCGGCCGTTCGGACCAGTCGGTCAACGAGGCCGTGATGACCAAAAACATCGACCACCAGCTTCTGGTCACCGACCTGATGACCCGCGCGGCGGACCTTCAGAGCGTTCGGAGCAAGAGCGTCAAGCTGGCCAACTATATGCGCCGCTATCTTGCCATGATGTACGCCATCACCATGGTGCTGCTCATGATCATCGACACGGACAAGTCCATCGGCCAGTGCGACGAACTGTGGGACCGGCTGAAGGAACAGGACGCCGGGCTGTACAGGGAACTGCGGTACCGCTCCATCAGCGCCTTCACCAGATTCAACGGGAAGACCGGGCGCCGTGTGATCGTGAGCGGCTACCGCCTGGCCCGCAGGATCTACAAATTCAACTAAGCGCTTCGCGCCGGGGGCTCAGGGCCCGACAGAACTCATTTCAGATCCTCTGACGCTGTCAGCGGGGAAGCGAGGCGGTTTGAAGCAATGAAAAAAAAGCTGGGCAACGTCCTGTTTTTCTTTGCCGTCATGGGGCTGACAATCATCCTGATCTGCCGGAACCACGACCTCGGCAAGGTTGTTCGGGCAATTCAGAATGCCAATATGACCTGGCTGTTTCCGGCTGCGCTGTCGGCATTCCTGTTTGTTTTCTGCGAATGTGTCATCATCTGGGACCTCCTGCGCCTGCTGGGCCACCGGACCAGCCTGCTGCAGTGCCTTTCCTACTCCTTCGTGGGGTATTTTTATTCCGGGATCACGCCCTCCGCCTCGGGCGGCCAGCCGATGCAGCTCTATTATATGCACAAGGACGGCAACGGCCTGACCGACAGCACCGTGGTCCTGCTGACGGTGGCGTTTTTCAGCCGTTTTTCGCTGACCATCATCGGCATCTTTCTGCTGGTGTTTTTTAACGGCCTGCTGACCCAGTACTTTCAGGGGTACTATTTTGTCTACTGGCTGGGGCTCATCCTCAACACCTTCATCGCCTTCGCCATCTTTGCCGTGATGGTGTGGCCCAAGATGGTGCGGCGCGTCATCAGCGCCGCCGACCGTTTGCTGGTGCACTTCCGCCTGCTCCGCGGCTCGGCCGAGCGCATTCAGAAGATCGAATCCGTCGTGGAGGATTACAAGGGCTCGGTGCAGCTGCTGGTGCGGCACAAAAAAAAGGCCCTGGGCCTCTTTCTTCTCACCCTTTTCCAAAGGGCCACCCTGTACGTTCTGACCTGGTTCGTGTTCCGAAGCTTTATTCCCAGGGGCGGCAGTTTCTGGACCGTGGTGCTGCTGCAGGCGGCCATCTATGTTTCGGTGGAGATGCTTCCGCTCCCCGGTTCCCAGGGAATTTCGGAGCTGCTGTACCGCAGCGTTTTCGCCCCGGTCTTTCACGCCTCGCTGACCCCGTCGATGCTTGTTGTCCGCGGTCTTGACTTCTACCTGCTGATGCTTGTCGGCATGATCTTTTCAGTCGTTCGCTTCTTCCGGACAAAAAAGCGGGCCGGGTCCGCCGGGGCCCCGCAGGCAGAGGACGGCCCTTCTGCCGCCGGCTGAAGCGCGCCTTCCGCCGCGGCACCGCGGGGCACGGCCGCAGGCGCCGCTTTGATAAAACAGAACCGTCCCTATGGGCAAACGTCCTATCGGGCAGGGGGCAGACAGCGTTGTCTGCCCCTTTTTTTGCGTCACGGCGGCCGGTTTGCCGCCGGCCCGTCACGCTGTCCCGCGCCTGCACCGCCCGGCAAGGCGGCGGAAGCCCGCAGCAGCGCCTGCGGACAGGCGTTCCGCCGTCCCGGACCTTCCCTTTCACGGCACATAACGCCGGCCTCCGCGGCATATAGATGTGGCAAGACAGGTTCCCCGCCCGGGGGCGGGGGCCGCATCCGCAGGGAGGGGTCAGGTTGAAAGGGTTGCCCGAGGAACGGGCCGTCACGCTGGCGGAGTACATCGTGGAGCACAAGGCCACCGTGCGCCAGGCGGCGCAGGTGTTTTGCATCTCCAAGTCCACCGTACACAAGGACGTCGCCGAACGCCTGCGCTGCATCAGCCCGGGGCTGTTTGCCCAGGCCCAGGCGGTACTGCAGCAGAACAAGGCCCTGCGCCACATCCGCGGCGGCATGGCCACCCGTGAAAAATACGCCCGGCGCTCCCGGGGCAGAGCCTGAACCGGCGCCGCCCCACGCAAAAACATCCCCGCCGCAGGCGGGGATGTTTCTTTTTCTTTCCCGGTTTACCAGCGCACGAAGATGGTGCAGGCCACGCCGTAGTACAGGCCCTGCTCCTCGTCGTAGACGTACACGACGCCGGTGCCGGCGTGGGTGTACCGGTTGTTGATCATGCAGGCGTAGTGCTCCTCGCTGTTGACCCACTGGTTCACCCAGTAGTCGGCGCTTTCAATCTTCTGGTAGTTCACCTGGGTGACAATGGAGGCCAGGATCTCGCCCGCAGCGCTGTACCCCACCGGCACGTCCTCCTGCAGCACGGTCAGCCAGCGGCTGCCGTCGGGGCGGGTGTGGGCGGTGTAGCCGTTTTTGTACAGCTCGGCGGCGCGGATGCGGGCGGCGTCGGCCAGGTTGTCGTCCCACTCCACCGGCGAAGCGCCCACGGCGGCCCGCTGTTCGTTGATGCCCTCCAGGATGCTTTTTTCAACATCCGGCAGGTATTCGCCGCCGTTGGCCACCTTGGGGCTGCCCACCCCCAGGTAGGCGGGGGCGGTGCCGCCGGAGGTCGTCTTTTGGGCGGCGGAGGAGGAGGCCGACTGGCCCGCGGCCTGGGAAGAAGCCTTGGACGACGGGGAGGCCGAAGCGGCCGCCTTGCTGGACTGGGCCGCCTTGCTGGACTGGGCCGCCTTGGCGGGGGCGGCGGATTTGCTGGCCTGCGCGGCGGAAGAAGCCGCCGAAGAGGAGATCTCCAGCAGGCTTTCGGACTCGCTTTCGCTGGCGGAGGTCTGTTCGGCCAGCGAGGCGGCGGACGCTTCGGAGGCGGAAGGACCGGACTCCGCCATGTCCGCGGATGAGGCGGCGCCGCGGTCGGCGCAGCCGGCGAACAGGGCGCCCAGCACACAAAGCCCCACAATCAGGGCGGTTTTACGGAAAAACATGGAATCACTCCTTGGCAGTTCATGCTTGGATGCGTTCCATTATAACCCACAGATGTAAACTTTTCAAATATATTTCGGGAGAATTCTTCCTTCCGGGTTGCCGCCCGGCGGCGGGGAGGGCCGCCCCGGCCCCCCTGTTCCCTCAGGCCAGCACGGCCAGGCACAGCCACCCGCCCAGCCAGCCCAGCCCCAGGCAAACCGGAAAGGTGGCCAGCCACCCCAGCCACATGCGGCCGAACACCCGCCCCCGCAGCACCCCGCGGCGGTGCCCCGCCCCGGCGGCGGCGCACACCTTGACGGTGCCGGTGCTGACCGGCAAGCCCAGCAGGGTGCACAGGGCCAGGGTCAGGCCGGCCGCACGGTCGCTGCACAGGGCCGCATGGCCGTCCAGCGGGGCCATCTCCCGGCCGACGGCTTTCAGGATGCGCCCGCCCCCCACGGCGCTGCCCAGGGCCATGGCCGCGGCGCACAGCAGCACCGCCCACACCCGGCCGGTTTTGCCCGCCTCCAGCCCGGCGGCGCACAGCATGGCGCTGTACTTCTGGCCGTCCTGGGCCCCGTGCAGCAGCGCCAGGCCCCCCGCCCAGCACACCTGCCGCCGGGCAAGGCCGCCCGCCGGCACCGGGGCCGCCCGCCGGGGGGTCAGCCACTGGCCCAGACCCCAGCCCAGCCCGGCCGAAACCGCCAGCCCCGCCGCCGCGCCGGCCCAGGCCCCCGCCCCGCCGGGGGTCCCGCCCACAGCCAGGGCCGCGCCCCCCAGCGCGGCCAGCAGGGCGTGGCTTTCACTGGTGGGCACCGCCAGCACCCAGGCGGCGGCCCCCCACAGCGAAACGCTCCACAGCACCCAGCACAGCAGGCCCATGGCCGCCCGGCCGCCCAGGCCGGGAAAGCGGGCCAGCCCCTCCATGGCGGCCGCCACCCGGGGCAGCAGCAGCCCGCCGGCCGCCGCCCCCAGGGCGTTGCACAGGGCCGCCAGCCCCAGGGCCCGGCGCAGCGGCAGGGTGCCGGAGCACACCACCGTGGTCAGGGCGCCGGGGGCGTCGGTCCAGCCGTTGACCACCACCACCGCCGCCACCGAACAGATCAGCAGCACCGCCACCCCGCTCCCCCCTTTGCACAGCACACTGCTATGGTATTGCGCGGCCGGCCGGGGTATGCCTGGTGACAATGCCGCTGCCGCGAAACCCCGCCGCCGTTTCCGGCGCGTCGGCCGCCCCGCCGTCAGGCCCCGCGAAACAAAAAATTGCCGCGAACGACGGATCGTTCGCGGCAATTCCTGCCCGGCAGCCGCCCGGCCGCGGGCCGGGGGCTGTGGGGTCTGTGCGGTTTTGAAAGGGCTCAGTGGTACACGGCCACCGAGATCACGCCCTCCAGCGCCTTCAGGCTGGCTACCAGCTGGTCGGCGTTCACCTCGCCGGTGGCGTCCACCAGGGTGTAGGCGTAGTCCTTGCGGGCCTTGTTGGTCAGGTTTTCAATGTTGACCCCGGCGTCGGAAAAGACGTGGGAGATGCCCGAGATCATGGCCGGCACGTTGCGGTTGATGATGCCGAAGCGGGTGCCGCCGGCGATGCGAGGCACGTTGACGTTGGGCAGGTTCACCGAATTGCGGATGTTGCCGTTTTCCAGGTAATCCCGCAGCTCCTGGGCGGCCATGCGGGCGCAGTTGTCCTCGGATTCGGGGGTGGAGGCGGCCAGATGGGGGATGGCCAGCACGCCGGGGTGGCCCAGCAGGGCGTCGTTGGGGAAGTCGGTGACGTAGCAGCGCACCTGCTTTTCGTTCAGGGCCTCGATGATGTCCTCGGTGTTCACCAGCTCGCCGCGGGCGAAATTCAGGATGCGCACGCCGTGCTTCATCATCTGCAGGGTCTGGGAATTGATCATGTCGCGGGTCTCGGAGTTCAGGGGCACGTGCAGGGTGATGAAGTCGCAGGTCTCAAAGATCTCCTTGAGGCTGTTGGCCTTGTGCACCGAACGGGAAAGCCCCCAGGCAGCGTCGATGGACAGGTAGGGGTCGTAGCCCAGCACCTCCATGTCAAAGTGGCGGGCAAAGTTGGCCACCTGCACGCCGATGGCCCCCAGGCCGATGACGCCCAGCCGCTTGCCCATCAGCTCGGGGCCGACAAACTTCTTTTTGCCGGCTTCGATCTGCTTCTGCACCTCGTCGCCCTGGCCCTTCAGGGTCTGCACCCACACCATGGAGGGATAGATCTTGCGGGCCGAGATCAGCAGCCCCGCCATCACCATCTCCTTGACGGCGTTGGCGTTGGCGCCGGGGGTGTTGAACACCACGATGCCCTTTTCGCTGCACTTGTCCAGCGGGATGTTGTTGACCCCCGCGCCGGCCCGGGCGATGGCCTTCAGGGACTTAGGCAGCTCCATCTCCTTCATGTCGGCCGAACGCACCATGATGGCGTCGGGCTGGGTGATGTCGTCGGAGCAGACATACTTGGTCTTGTCAAAAACGTCCAGTCCCTCGGGGGAAATTTTGTTGAGCGTCAGGATCTGCTGCATGCTTCATCCTCTTTTCTGCGTTGTGGTGGATTCAACGACAAATCCCCGCCGGGGGGCGGGGAAATGCGGTCGGTTCACTGGTTTTCAGCTTCAAACTTCTTCATGAAGGCCACCAGCGCCTGCACGCCTTCCAGCGTCATGGCGTTGTAGATGGAGGCGCGCATGCCCCCCACCGAACGGTGGCCCTTCAGGTTGATAAAGCCGGCGGCCTTGGCCTCGGCCACAAACTTTTTGTCCAGGTCGGGGTTGCCGGTGACAAAGGGCACGTTCATCATCGAACGGTCCTCTTTGGCCACGGTGTCGTGGAACATCTTCGAGCTTTCCAGGTAGGAGTACAGGGCGTCGGCCTTGGCGCGGTTGCGCTGCTGCATCTTTTCCAGCCCGCCCACGTCGTTTTTGATCCACTCCAGCACCAGCTTGCACATATAGATGCAGTAGCAGGGCGGGGTGTTGAACATCGACCCGTTGTCGGCGTGGATCTTGTAGTCCAGCATGGAGGGGGTGCCCTCGGGGGCGTGGCCGATCAGGTCGTCGCGGATGATGACCACCGTGACCCCGGCGGGGGCCAGGTTCTTCTGGGCGCCGGCGTAGATCATGCCGTATTTTGAGACGTCCACCGGTTCGGAAAGAAAGCTGGAGGACATATCGGCCACCAGGGGCACGTCGCCGGTGTCGGGGATCCGGTGGTAAACGGTGCCGTAGATGGTGTTGTTCCAGCAGACATGGACGTAGTCGGCCTTGGGGTTGAACATATCGCGGGTCAGCTTGGGGATGTAGGAAAAGTTTTTGTCGGCGCTGGAGGCGACCACCCGGGCGTCGCCGATCTTGGCGCCTTCGGCGGCGGCCTTTTTGCCCCACATGCCGGTGACAACGTAGTCGGCGGTGTGGCTGCCGTTCATCAGGTTGATGGCCAGCATGGGGAACTGCAGGCTGGCGCCGCCCTGCAGGAACAAAACCTTGTAGTTTTCGGGGATGCCCAGCACCTCGCGCAGCAGGGCTTCGGCGCTGTCGATGATGGCCTGGTATTCAGGAGATCGGTGGCTCATCTCCATCACAGACTGACCGGTGGTGCCGTACTCCAGCAGCTCGGAGGCCGCGATTTTCAGTACCGATTCAGGCAGCTGGGAAGGGCCGGCGGAAAAGTTGTACACACGAGCCATACTTCAAATCTCCTTATTCGATGTATTCTCCGGCCCAGCGCCCAAAGACAGAGGGGGACGCTTTGCCGGATAACAATATTATAGGGGATTTGGGCGGCGCAAGTCAATGTTGAAACCGCGCATATTCAAACGATTTAGCGGGGCGCTGTTGGGGGCTTTTTGTCAGATATGCCAAAAGCCGCGGTCAAGTGTACGCCCGCAGGCGACAGAGGCCCTCCCCCGCGCCTTGCGCCCCCCCGCGGCACGTGCTACAATAAAAGCCGTCGAACCCACACAAAAGGAGCGGATGCAAATGGACGCCGTGCCGGTGCCCCAGCAGCAGATCGACCAACTGCAGCGGCTGATCGACCAAAGCAAAGCCATGGTGTTCTTCGGCGGGGCCGGCACCTCCACCGAAAGCGGCCTGCGGGACTTCCGGGGCGAAAACGGCGCCTACGGCGCCCCCTCGCCCATCCCGCTGGCCACGGTGTACAGCCACGACTTTTTTTACCAGCACCCCGACGAATTTTACAGGATCTACCGGCAGGAGATCCGCTGCCCCACGGCCCGCCCCGGCCCCGCCCACAAAAAGCTGGCCGAGCTGGAGCGCGCCGGCCGGCTGCGGGCCATTGTCACCCAAAACACCGACAACCTGCACCAGGACGCCGGCAGCCGCAATGTCATCGAACTGCACGGGTCGGCCTACCGCAACTACTGCACCGCCTGCGGGGCCGAATACGACATCGGCTACATGATAGACGCCCGGGGCACCCCCCGCTGCCGCCTGTGCGGCGGGGTCATCCGGCCCGACGTGGTGCTGTACCAGGAGGCCCCCCGCCCCCAGGTGCTGGAGGCCGCCCGCGCCGCCGTCGCCGGGGCCGACTTTTTGCTGGTGGGGGGCAGCTCGCTGGTGGTCTACCCCGCCGCCGGGCTGCTCAACGACTTCACCGGGGCGCACCTGGCCATCATCAACCGCACCCCCACCCGCTTTGACAGCCGGGCCGAACTGGTCATCCGCGGCAGCATCGGCCAGGTGCTGTCCCGCATCGAGGTGCATCCATGCGCTATGAAACCGTGATCCCCGCCCGCTTTGTCAGCCGGCCCAACCGGTTTGTGGCCCTGGTGGAGCCCCAGGGGCTGCCCGCCCAGCCGGTGCACGTCAAAAACACCGGCCGCTGCCGCGAGCTGCTGACCCCCGGCGCCCGGGTCTGGCTGGAAAAAAGCCGGAACCCCGCCCGCAAGACCGCCTGGTCGCTGGTGGCGGTGCAGAAGGGCGGGCTGCTCATCAACATGGACTCCCAGGCGCCCAACAAGGCGGTGGGCGAATTTCTGGCCGCCCGGCCCCTGCCCGGGGCCCCCGGCCTGCCCGACCTCATCCGGCCGGAGTACGCCTGGGGCGCCTCCCGGCTGGACTTTTACCTGGAATACGCCGGCCGGCCCGCCCTGGCCGAGGTCAAGGGCGTGACGCTGGAGCGCGGCGGCCTGCTGCTGTTTCCCGACGCCCCCACCCAGCGGGGGGTGCGCCACCTGCAGGAGCTTGCCCGCGCCGCCGCCCAGGGCTGGCTGACCTGGGTCATCTTTGTGGCCCAGATGAAGGGCCCCGCCCGCTTTGCTCCCAACCGCGAGACCCACCCCGAATTTGCCGACGCCCTGGCCCGGGCCGCCGCCGCGGGGGTGCGGGTGGTGTGCTACGACTGCCGCGTCACCCCCGACAGCATGGCGCTGGACGCCCCCGTGGCCGTGGAGCTTTGACCCCCCGCCTTGCCGCGGGAAGACCGGAGCCGGGAACGCCGCGCCGCGTGCCGTGGCCCTGCCCGCGGCCCGCTGCCAACAAACAAAAAACGGCGGCCTGCGCCGCCGTTTTGCCCATCCATAAGGAGGGACCCTCCATGCCAAAGCCCATCCGTGAATTCTTTCAGTCGTCCAGGGCCGCCGCCGCGGCCAGCGTGCTGGTCATCGCGGCGGTGCTGTTCCACAACCGCCAGCTTGCCATGGTGGCCTGCGCCCTGTGGCTGGCCAGCCTGATCTGCGGTCTGGAGCACGCCCGCACCCGCCGCGGCCGGGTCATCTGGGGCCTGCTGTGCGCCCTGGCCGCCGTGCTGCTGGCCGTTCTCACCCGCATTGCCGTGCTGGCGCTGTGACGCCGCGGGGGCCTTTCACAGCTTCTTTTCCAGGCAGACCAGCTGCACCCCCGCAATGCCGTTGAACACGCAGGGCACGATGCCCGGTTCGGCGTAGCCCAGCTTTTTATACAGCGCGCGGGCGACAAGGTTCTTTTCGTTGGTGTCCATGCGCAGGTAGGGGCAGCCCTGCCGGCGGGCGTACTCCTCGTAAAAGGCCACAAACTGCCGCCCGTAGCCCCGGCGCGGGCAGCGGGGGTCCACCACCAGGGTGTGCAGCACCATCACCTGGTCGGCGGGGGCGTCGTACCGCCAGGGGCAGTCGGCGTACTCCGGCACCTGGGTCTGGTCGATCTTGGCGGCAGCCACCACCCGGCCCTGCTCCTCCAGCACGTACAGGGTGCCGGCCTGCAGGGCGTCCTCGGCGGTCATGCGGGTGGGGTAGACCCCCCGCACCCAGCCGATGGCGGCTTTGCCCGCCTCCTCGCTGTCCAGAATGGCGTCATAGATGCCGGCCACTGCGTCGAGGTCGGCCGCGGTCGCTTTGCGGATCATCGCAATTCCTCCTGTGGGCGCCGCCCAACGGCGGGGCCGCCCGTTTTTTCGGTACAGCCAAAGGATTGACCAAACCCGGGCCGATGATGCGCCCCGGCGGGTCAAAACAGCCTGCGGCAAACATTGGCAGCGCGGGCCGAACCGCGCACGAAGCCGCTCCGGCATCCGCCGGGGCGTTTTTTTGTGCGGGCCGCGGCGGGGCGGGTTCAGACTTCCGGCACCCGGCCGCTGAGGAACAAGCATCGACCAACGCCGGGCCGATGATGCGCCCCGGCGGGCCAAAACAGCCCGCGGCAAACATTGGCAGCGCGGGCCGAACCCCGCGCAAGGCCGCTCCGGCATCCGCCGGGGCTTTTTTTATGCGGGCCGCGGCGGGGCGGGTTCAGACTTCCAGCGCCCGGTCGCCGAGGAACATGGAAAAGGTGAACACGGCCACCGGCGTATCCTGCCCGTCGGTGACGTCCACCCGGTAAACCGCCGTTTTGCCGCCGTAGTGCAGCTCGGTGGCCCGGGCCCGCAGCACCGCCCCGGTGCCGGGGCGCAGGTAGTTGGCGCTGCCGCTTTGGGTGACGGCCATCCGCCCGCGGGCGACGCAGGCCGTGCCGGCCGCCGTGTCGGCCAGGGCGTAGATCAGCCCGCCGTGGGCCGCACCCTGGGGGTTCAGCGAGTCGCGGGTCAGGGCGGCTTCCACCAGGCTGCTGCCGGGGGCGGCCTCCTTCACCGTGATGCCGTTGTGGCGGTTGAAGCCCAAAAATGAGTTGATGTACCGGATGAGTTTTTCCTGTTCCATGGGTCGTTCCTTTCTGTGGCTGTGTGGTGTGAAAAAGGCTTGGGGAGGCGCGGGCGCGTGGCATTTTTTCCGGGGCGGCAGTTGCCGGCCGGACGCGGCGGGCGGCCCGGGGCTTTCTGCCGGGCGGCCCTGTTACGGCAGCCGCTTCCAGCTGCCGGTGAGGATGACGCCGCTGCTGCCCTGCAGCCGCAGGGCCGCGGCGTCCCAGCCGCCGGCCGTCCAGCAGCCCCCGTCGGGGGCAAAGCCGGCGGGCAGCGCCAGGGTGCAGGGGTCGGCGTCGGCGTTCACCGCCGTCAGCACGGCACGGCCGTCCCCGGCCCGCAGGTAGCGGCAGCAGCCGGCGGCGGGCTCCAGCGGGATAAATTCACCCTTTGCAAACAGCGGCTGGCTTTGGCGCAGCCGCCCCAGCCCGGCAAAAAACTCCACCAGGCCGGTGTCCTCCCGCCCCCAGGGGTAGCAGCAGCGGTTGAAGGGGTCGCGGTAGCCGGTCATGCCGGCCTCGTCGCCGTAGTACAGGCAGGGGATGCCCGGCAGGGTGTACTGCAGCAGGGCTGCCAGCCGCAGCAGGGCGGCGCCCCGCTGGTACTGGTGCGGCGCCAGGGTGTGGTGGGCGGCCTGCCAGGGGCGGCCGCGGCCCTCCATGGGCTCGCCCCCCAGGCGGGTGACGGCCCGCTCCACATCGTGGGTGGAAAGGATGTTCATCAGCACGTCGCAGGCGCATTTGGGGTAGTGCTCCAGCACCTCCAGCACCCGGCG
>Ga0163159_1003396_pt1 | contig 12063 bp, 9 predicted proteins | sample BioMet9_FD_108702 | JGI IMG/M metagenome (GOLD analysis project Ga0163159, IMG submission 108702) | Microbial communities from bioreactor (seeded with sewage sludge) at Lawrence Berkeley National Lab, California, USA - Biofuel... | ecosystem: Engineered > Bioreactor > Anaerobic > Unclassified ... | reverse complement strand
GTAGAACCACGTCGTAAGTTTATTCAAGATAATGCTAAAAAGGTGCGTAATCTTGACTTATAAAGTTTTTTTATTTGTGACAAAGACGTCAGCTTATAGTAGTGACGTCTTTTTTATTTAAAATCAAAGAGGGGGAAGATCGTATGCCAGAGCTTGCAGAAAAAATTTCATTGTTTACTGATTCTATTATTAGACGGATGACGAGGATTTCCGAAGAATACCATGCTGTTAACCTATCACAAGGTTTTCCTGATTTTTCGCCGCCGCAAGAAATTTTAGATCGATTATCTGAAGTAGCTCAAAAAGGACCACATCAATATGGTCTTACGTGGGGAGCTGAAAATTTTCGTAAGGCTTTATCTGAATATCATTATTGTTTTACGAAACAAAGAATAGATCCAGAGAAGGAAATTGTAGTTACATGTGGAAGTACAGAAGCAATGATGGATGCTGTTATGACTGTTACAAATCCAGGTGACAAGGTGATTGTTTTTTCGCCTTTTTACGAAAATTATGGTGCGGATACAATTCTTTCAGGTGCTGATCCTATCTATGTCCCTTTATATCCTCCTTTATTTGATTTTAATTATGAAGAATTAGAAAAAGCATTTAAAAAAAGGCCTAAAGCTCTTATTTTATGTAATCCATCGAATCCTTGCGGTAAAGTATTTACAAAGGAAGAATTAGAATATATTGCTTTTTTAGCAAAAAAATATGATACATTTGTTATTACCGATGAGGTATATGAACATATTGTATATAAGCCTTATGTACATACTTATTTTTCAACACTTCCGGGAATGTATGAAAGGACATTGACTTGCGGTTCTTTGTCAAAAACATACTCCATAACGGGTTGGAGATTAGGATATATCATAGCACCTCCTGCTATTATTAATGGGGCTAAGCAAATTCATGATTTTCTTACGGTTGCGGCTCCAAGTCCATTACAGGAGGCTGCTATAGTAGGATTAAAGTTTGGAAAGTCTTATTATGATGATTTATTATCTATGTATACGCATAAGCGTACTATTATGATGGATGGATTAGATACATTAGGTATTTCTCATACTAATCCACAAGGTGCATACTATATTCTTTTAGATATATCAGAATATGGTTTTGATAATGATTTAGAGTTTTGTGAACTTTTGGCTCGTGATATTGGCGTAGGTGCAGTCCCTGGTTCTTCTTTTTTTAAGGAACCGGTGTATAATTTAATTCGTCTTCACTTTGCTAAGAATGATGAAACATTATATGAAGCTTTAAATCGATTAGAAAAAATGAAAAAGATTATTAAAAAAAGAAAATAGCTTTTTTGAATATAAAATGATATGATATCTTATATTTTTTTTATGAGGTGATTTATTTTGGATATACAGAAGAGAAGACCTATGTGGGTTGAAATAGATTTAGATGCTTTAGATAATAATATGAAGGAAATTAGACGCATCGTTAGTCCAGATACGTTAATTACAGCTGTAGTAAAAGCAGATGCCTATGGGGCAGGTGCTGTAGTTGCGTCTAAGGAATTATTGTCCAATGGAGCGGATCGCTTAGCTGTATCTGTATTAGATGAAGCAGTGGAATTACGGCAGGCAGGGATTACCGCTAAAATACTTATTTTAGGTTCTACTACTGGTAAAAGAGCAGAAGAATTAATTAATTTTGGGGTAGATGCTGCCGTATTTCATTATGAAGATGCGCTTGCTTTTTCAAAAGAAGCGGTGCGTCAGAATCGTCCTGTTAGTTTACATATTGCTGTTGATAGCGGTATGGGACGTATTGGGTATAGACCTACAGAAGAAAGTATCAAAGAAATAAAAAAAATAAGTCAATTGCCTAATGTTATTTTAGAAGGTATATTTACACATTTTGCAGTTGCCGATATTCAAGATAAAGCATATACCAGAGAACAATATAAAAAATTTAAATGGATATGCCAACGGTTGAAAGAAGAGGGAGTTTCTATTCATCTTCATCATTGCTGTAATAGTGCAGCCATTCTTGATCTGCCAGAATTTCATGATGATATGGTACGAGCTGGAATTATTATGTATGGTTTAGCACCTTCTGATGAAGTAGATATTAAAAAATTTAATCTAAAAACGGTTATGTCATTAAAATGTTGTGTAGATCATATAAAAGTTATTGATGCAGGAGAAAGTGTCAGTTATGGACGAAAATTTATTGCTGAAAGACCTACACGAATAGCTTCTCTTCCGGTAGGGTATGCAGATGGCTATACTCGCATGCTTTCAAATAAGGCGGAAGTATTAGTTCATGGAAAAAGAGTTCCTCAGGTAGGTAATATATGCATGGATCAATGTATGATTGATGTTACGACCATTCCTGATATAAAAATAGATGATGAAGTTGTTTTATTTGGAAAACAAAATGGGACAGAACTCCCAGTTGAAGAACTTTCAAATATATTGGGAACAATTAATTATGAAATTATATGCATGTTGGCCAGACGTGTGCCTCGTGTGTATACAAGGCAGGGAAAAGTAGTAGCTAATCGAGAATATTTACAGGATTAATCAAAAATTTTAGTTTAGTATTTTATATGCAAGTACTATAAAAAAAGAAGACAGCATACTATTCAAAAAATAGATACTGTCCTTTCTTTATATAAAAATTTTTATTTTTTTAATTTTTCTACAGCAGCTTGTATACGAAAACAAGCAGTTTTTATTTCTTTCATGCTGTTTGCAAAAGACATACGGATATAACCGGCACCATTGGAACCAAATACAGTTCCGGGGACAAGTGCTACATGTGCCGTATGAAGAAAATAACTTGCTGCTTCTTCAGAGGTCATTCCGAGTTTTTTTATATTTAGAAATAAATAGAAAGCACCTTGTGGATTAGTACAACTGATTCCTTCTATTTTATTTAAGTTTCGTACAAGATAGTCTTTGCGTTGTTGATATGCACTTACCATTTTTTCAACTTCTTCATGTTCTTCTGTAAGAGCAGTTATGGCAGCATCTTGTACAAAGGTAGTAGCACAAGAATTCATATGACCATGCAGTTTATTAATGTCCGGCATAATTTCTTTTGGTCCGGCAATGTACCCAAGACGCCAGCCGGTCATGGAATATGTTTTTGAAAAACCGTTAAGTGTTAAAGTACGTTCTTTCATATGAGGAAATGAAGCAATACTATAATGCACTGCCTTATCAAATAAAATACGTTCATAAATCTCATCAGTAATAACAGCTAAATTGTATTGTATTGCAAGTTTCGCTATATGTTGTAAGGAATCATGAGTAAGGATGCTTCCTAATGGATTATTAGGTGAAATAATAACAATAGCTTTTGTTTTTTTAGTAATTTTATTTTCTATTTCCGTTATATCCGGCTGATAGTTGTTTATTTCCAGTAAGGAATAATCTATAGTTTTTGCCCCTAATAAGTGAGGAATATTTAAATATGGCGGATATACAGGATTGGGAATAAGAACTTCGTCTTCCGCATCGAGCAGTGCAGCATATACAGTAAAAATACCAGCGGATAAGCCGATGGTAACAACAATTTCATCTGTAGAATAAGTAAGATGATTTTCTTTCTCTAATTTTTTTGATATAGCTTTTCTTAAATCTAATAGACCGGCACCGACTGTATAAAATACATGTCCGTCTTTTATACTTTGAATACATGATTTTTTTATATATTCTGGAGTATCAAAATCGGGCATACCTATTTCCATATGGATAATATTCTCACCGTGTGATTCTAATTCTTTTGCTTCAGCTTGTACTTTTCGGATTCCTGATAGAGGGAATGTATTCATTCTTTTAGCTAGTTTTTCTTTTAACACATGTATACCTCCTTTTTATAAAAAAAAAAAGAATTTATTATAGAATAAACTCCTTTGTTTATAGTTTGAACATGTTATTTTACATAAACAATATCATTTTAAAGAATATTAGTCAATAAAAAATATGTATTATATAAAAAAGTATTGAAGCTAGCGATAAAGAAAGAGAAAAATTAAAATAAAGTATTCTATTTTTTTATTAAATGAGGGAGTTGCAGGAACAATGAAAAAAAGATACTATACTATTAATAGACTATTTACATATAAGGATGTGATTTATAGTGGAATATTCCCTAGGTGAAGAAATATTGGTTATTTTATTGCTTATTGTTGCCAATGGGATTTTTGCTATGTCAGAAATGGCTATCGTAAGTTGTCGTAAAACAAGATTGGAATCTATGGCTGATGAAGGCAGCGGAAGCGCGGCTGTTGTATTGAAATTAAGAGAAAATCCTAATAAAATGTTTTCAACGATTCAATTTGGAATAACTCTTATTAGTCTTTTAACAGGGGTATATGGCGGAACGGCTATGGCGGGTCCTTTATCTCATTATGTAGAGAAAATTACTTTTTTGCAGGTTTATTCATATACGATAAGTATGATTATTATTGTAACAGGTATTACATATTTTACTTTGATTATAGGCGAATTAGTGCCAAAAAGGATTGCTATAGATAATCCGGAGCGCATAGCTTGTATTATTGCTCGTCCTATGTTGTTTTTTTCACGTGTATGTACACCTATTGTTTGGTTTTTGTCTGCTTCTACTGCTTTTGTTACTGCTTTTTTAGGAACAAAAAAAGTAAAGGATATACCTGTTACAGAAGATGAAATAAAACTTCTTTTAGAACAAGGAGCAGAATTGGGAGCTTTTGAAAAAGAGGAACCGGAACTTGTTGACCGGGTATTTAGATTAGCGGACATGGATGCTAGCGATATTATGACTAATCGTACGCAAGTTGATTGGATTGATATAGAAGATTCGGAACAGGTAATTATGAAAGAACTTCTGGATGCTAATCATTTTCGGTTGCCTGTAGGTAGAGGTTCTCTAGATGAATTTCTTGGTTTTGTGTCCATTAATGATATGTTTATCACATATTATGATACGGCAAAAGAAAAAAAGATAGTGCACATACATACATTATTAGAAAAATGTGTTCATCGTCCTATGTTTATTCCCGAATCTATGGATATAATGAAAGTTGTTCATTCATTTAAGGAACAAGGGGTACATGAAGCAGCTGTTCTTGATGAATATGGTAATTTTAGCGGCATATTAACTCTTCATGATGTATTGGAAGAACTTGTTGGTATTATGCCGGCAGGTGAGGAGGAAAAGAGAGAAGAACAAAATCGTATTATTCAGAGAGGACCTAATGAATGGCTTATGGAAGGATTACTCACTGTAGAAGAATTTAAGGATTTTTTTGATATTGATGAAGAATTACCAGAAGAAGATGAGGATCTTTATAAGACTTTGGCTGGATTGGTTACATATGGAATAGGAAGGATACCGAAAGAAACAGATATATATATTTGGAAAGAGTTTACTTTTGAAGTTATGGATATGGATAATCTTCGGGTTGATAAATTATTAGTAACAAGAAAAGAAAGAGAGGAAGAATAAATAAAAAAACGTTTATCTATGATGCTTTTACATCATAGATAAACGTTTTTTCATTTATTCTGATTTAACAGAACGTAGAAATAATTTTTCTAATTCTTTTCTAGGATTCGTATGATTGTAAATAATTTCATATACAGTCTTACTGATAGGAAGTTCTACATGATATGTTTCAGAAAGATCCATTAATGCTTGAACAGTATATACCCCTTCGGCTAGTTTATGAAAAGGTTTTCCAAGAATTAAATCTTCACCAAAACGACGATTATTACTGTGTTCAGAAAATAAAGTTGCTTCGTAATCTCCTAGATGACTAAGACCGTAAACAGTCATAGGATTACCTCCCATAGCTTCAATGAGACGAGATAATTCATGAGTTCCACGAGCCATAAGAGCTCCTTTTAAACTACTATATCCAATGCCATCTAGCATACCGGCAGCTAAACCAATTACATTTTTGGCTGCTGCACCAATTTCAATGCCTAATAAATCTTTTCCATAATAAAAACGAATAAGAGGACTGGAAAAGGCATGTGCAAGATATTTTGTAAGAGTAGTATCAAGTGAAGACATAATCATACAATTTGGCATGCCACACAAAAAATCCTGTACATGTCCGGGGCCAACCCATACAGCAATTGGAGAGGTTATACCGATTTCTTCACTTAGAACAGTGGTAAGTCTTTTTCCGCTGCCGATTTCTAATCCTTTCATGCAGAGAATAAAAGGCACTTTTGATTTTATATTTAGAGAAGAAATTTGTTTTCCAAAACTTCTCAATTGTTGAGAATTGATGGAAATGACACAAATATCTGATTTGGTTAAGGCTGTTTTTAAATTATGAGTTAAATAAATATCTGAAGAAAGTGTTAAATATTCATTTTTTCTTGTTTTTTCAAGTTCTTGATAATGGGGAGAATTTTCACGTCCCCAAATTAGTACATCGTGACCGATATGATGTGAATACCAAGCAATAAAACTACCCCAACGGCCACAACCTAATACTGAGATTTTCATAAAAAAAACTCCTTAATATAATGGTAATAAATGTATGTATAGGAGAGTAAAAAAAAATTTAGTGTAGACACTATTTTTTTTACTAAAATTTTTAGATTAATAGAGAATTAGCTCACTAATGTCCTTTGCAGTAATGCCATTCATATATTTTCCTATATCAAGCGATTCTAATGTTTGAAACAAATGTTGATCAAGGGGGAGTCCTCGCATAGCTTCTTCTAGTTCTGAGAGATCTTCGTTTCCAAAAAAATCACCAAAAAATCGGATCGTTTTGATACATGCTTTTTCGGATTGGATATAAATACTAACTAATCCTGAAGAAAATTTTTTTTCTTTTTTCATATTATATGAAGGAGATGCTCCATAATTCCATTCCCATGTGATATATTTTTTATTTCTTAATGCTTGTATTTCCTGTAATTGCTTATCTGTAAAAAGTAAGGAATGCATAGTATTTGCTGCAAAAACTTGGCGTTTTAACAGGTTTTTAAAGCAGTTCATCGTAATAGGAGCCGTTGTATTGGCATTGATACAAGTAACGCGGCTGTGTACGGATTTAATCCCTCTTGATTCATATTTTGCAGGTTTAACACGGAGGGCATCCGCCACATTTGTCAGATTGGAATCTAACATAATGCAGCCATGATGAAGTAATCGTCCTTTTTTTGCATATTGGGAATTGCCAGAAAATTTCATACCTTCAATGGTAAGGTCATTACGACCGGTAAATTCTGCATGAATTCCTATTTTCTTTAAAGCTTCAATAACTGGAATGACAAATACTTTAAAATTAAAATCCGGTGCTTGATCTTGGTCTACAATAAATGTGAAATTAAGATTTCCTTTATCATGATATACGGCACCGCCACCGGAAAGACGACGAGCAACATGAATGTTATGAGCATCAACAAAAGCTTGGTTTACTTCTTCAGCAGTGTTTTGATGTTTACCAATGACAATGGTATTGTCATTTTGCCAAAGAATAAAATATTGTTCATTTTTATCCATTTTTTCAAAAACATATTCTTCCATAGCTAAATTAAAATATGGATCTGTACTAGAGGATTCAATGAAAGTCATATAATTGATACCTGCCTTTCTCTATAATTCCGTATAAATTACAATTTTGATTATAGCATGTTAACTAAAAAAATAAAATGAATTAAAATGTCTTTTGATCTATGGTACAATAGCTAAGTCGGATAATACTATAATTTATTATACATTGTAAAAATATAGTGAGGTATATATTATGAAACAGTATATCGGTCAATGTTATCTTATTGCAGCAGCTTCTATATGGGGTGGTCTTTATGTAATAAGTAAAATTGTAATGGATGTTTTAAATCCAATGGAATTAGTATGGGTACGATATCTTATTGCTGTTATTATATTAATTATAATGGGAAAGATAATGAAAGAATCTTGGCATGTTCAATGGAAAGATGTACCACTTATTATTTTTATAGGGCTATGTGGATATGTAGTATCTATATGGGCGCAATTTGCTGGAACACAATTGTCTTCAGCGCAAACGGGATCAGTTATAACATCTTCTTCACCGGCATTTATGGTTATATTTTCAAAACTTATCCTTCATGAGAAAATAACCTTTCGTAAAGGTGCATCTGTTCTAATGGCAACGGTAGGAGTACTTTTTATTGTAGGATTAGGACAAGTCAATCAAAACTTTCAATTGGGTTCTTTAATTCTTGTTTTAGCAGCAATGACTTGGGCTATTATTTCTGTACTTATAAAAAAAATACCAGAAGAATATTCTATTCTTGCCGTTACGACGTATGCTATGTTGGCAGCCTTGTTAATTATCACTCCAGCTGAGATATCAATATGGAATAATACAATAATATACACTATTTTAGAACCTAAAATTTTAGCAGGTATTCTTTATATTGGAGTCATTTCTACGGCGGGTGCTTTTTACTTGTGGAATAAAGGAATCCAAATGGTGGATGCTTCTACAGGAGGAATTTATTTATTTTTTCAGCCTTTGACAGGAACTTTTTTAGGGGGGTTATTTCTGGGAGAGCAAATTGGAATACCCTTTATTTTTGGGTCCGTTTTAATTTTTATCAGTATTATATTAGTTGTAAAAAAATAAGGTAATATGTAAAAAAAAAACACGTTTTAATCAGTGTAGTGACCCCCATAAGATAGATTTCTAGGTCTAACTTATGGGGGTCACTACACTGATTAAGTTTAAAACGTGTTTTTTTATTTTAAATGGGAAATAACAGCATCTCTATATTGTTCAGTTGAAGCATTTCCTCCTAAGTCAGGTGTTATGTATCTTTTTTCGGAAAGCACTTCGTCTACAGCCCTGCGAATACGGGAAGCAATATTATTTTTACCAATATATTCTAAAAGCATACAAGAAGACCAAAGAAGTGCTGTAGGATTAGCAATATGTTTTCCTGCAATGTCAGGAGCGCTGCCATGAACAGCTTCAAACATGGCATACCCAGTTCCCAGATTACTGGATGGGAGTAATCCAAGACCACCAATAAGGCCACTTGTAAGGTCGGAAACAATATCACCGTATAAATTAGGCATTACCATGACATCAAAGGAGTCGGGATGCATTACTAATTGCATACAGACGTTATCAACAATTTTATCATCACTTTCAATTTGAGGATATAAAGCGGCAATTTTTTTAAATATAGATAAAAACATGCCATCGCTTAATTTAAGAATATTTGCCTTATGTACACAAGTTACTTTATGACGGTCATGGGATAAGGCATATTCAAAAGCATCACGAATAATACGTTCACTTGCCTTACGGGTAATAATTTTAATGGCATGAACGGTATTTTCATCAATTTGTTTTTCTATTCCGACGTAAAGGTCTTCTGTATTTTCTCGAAAAGTGACAATATCTACATTAGGAAAAGGGGTAGATACAGCGGCATTTGCCTTAGCCGGACGGATATTTGCATAGAGATCATACTTATTGCGCAGCGTAACATTAAGAGAACGAAATCCTTTACCAATAGGAGTAGTAATAGGTGATTTTAAAAGAACTTTATTTTTTTCAAATGAAGTAAATGCCTCTTCTGGGATAAGAGCGCCATTTTTTTCATATTCTGCGGCTCCAACATTAAATATTTCATATGTCATATCTGAATGAGCAGCATCTAATATTGTTAGGACAGCATCCGTGATTTCAGGACCGATGCCATCTCCTTTAAATACAGTAATTGTTGTCATAGTTATCGTTCCTCCATAGGGATATAATCCATTAAATCTCCAACATATTTTGTAGCAGGGCGTACGATACGATCATCATAGAGTTTATTTTCAATATTATGAGCCAGCCAGCCTACGAGACGACTGATAACAAAAAGTGGTGTAAATAAATCACGGGGAATACCCAGCATAGCATATGCGAGACCACTATAATAATCTACATTACTGCACATATTAGCACCTTTTTCCTGTGAAAGAATTTGAACGGCTATTTTTTCGAAATGCTGATAGAAGTTAAAAATATCTTCCATTTTCTTTTCTTTAGCTACAGTTCCGCAAAAGTGACGAAGAATTTCTGCACGTGGATCGGATAAAGTATATACGGCATGGCCGAATCCATAGACAAGGCCGCTATGATTTTGAAAATCTTTATTCAAAATGCGATGAATAACATCGGTAATCTGAGAATCCGTAGCTTTTGTTCCTATCGTATCAATGACTCGCTCCATCATTTCAGATACTTTAACATTAGCGCCGCCATGACGCGGCCCTTTTAAAGCGCCTATAGAACTAGCCATAGTAGAATATAAGTCGGTATCAGTAGAGGCTACAACAACATTGGTAAACGTTGAATTTGTACCACCGCCGTGATCCGCATGAAGAAATAACATTACATCTAAAAGACGTGCTTCTTTCGCTGTGAATTTACTATCCGGGCGAAGCATATAAAGAATATTTTCTGCTGTAGAATAATCTTTACGCGGATAATGAATAATCAGACTTTGTCGATTATAATAATGAATTTTCGACATATAAGCATAACAAGCAATAGACGGAAGTTTGCTCATGATATTAAGACCCTTGCGAAGGGTTTGATAAACATCTGTATTATCGGGATCCGGATCATAATTATATAATGTCAACAGTGCATGCTGCAGTTTGTTCATAAGATTTTTTCCGGGATTATGAAGTAAATTAGCTTCTAAAAAATCATCAGGAAGATCATATCCTTCTTGTAAAACAGTACAAAAGTGTTTCAATTCATTTTTTGTTGGCAAATAACCGAAAAGAAGCAAAAAAGATGCTTCTTCATATAAATATCCGTGATCGCGGTCATTTTTAACCAATTCACGGATATCAATGCCACGGTAATATAGTATACCGTCTATATCGATCTTTTGCCCATCTTCTGCACGTTGATATCCGACAACATCGGCAACACGCGTCAGGCCGACTAATACACCGGTATGATCTTCGTTGCGCAGTCCCCGTTTTACGCCATATTTTTTATACCATTGTGAAGGAATGTTGGTATAATTTTGAGATTTGCCGTAAAACTGCGCTAAATAGATGTTTTTATCCATTGTACAGATGCCCCTCTCTTGTGATGTAATAAAAAAATGTAATGTTTTTAATATTCGTGAAAATTCATAAATACTCAATTTAAAAATGTCTTTTCAGAGAAGATTAAAAAGTGATGAATATAAGATATTATAGCATAATTTAGGTAAATGTAAAGAAAAACGAAAAAATAAATTCAGAAAATAGGTATGTAAACAGCTAAGTATAATTATGTTGTAATATGAACTTTATTACAATAAATTTCATATTATGAAAATGAATTACTGAAATTCGTAATTAGAAATAGATAATGCTGTTTAACAGCAGAAAAATAGAGTATAAAGGACTGTTTTTCTTGCATAACTAAGATGGATTTGATAGACTTTATGGTAAGATATAAATTTATATTAAAGCGATTGATTACTATTTTATAGAGGATATATCAGCTTTTCAGTCTTATGTATATAGCGTAATAATTGAATTTTAGTAGGGGGAATATACATGGTAAATTTGTATGAAGGCGGCGCATATCTGCTTAACGGTATTAAAATGATATCAGAAAGGGATAAAACTAAGATACAGTCTCTTACAGGAAAAACGGTATCTAAGGAAAAAGCAAAAAAAGGTACAATCACATATTCTTTATTACAAGCGCATAATATATCAGATACTATAGATAAGTTGAAAATAAAATTTGATGCAATGGCTTCTCATGACATAACTTTTGTGGGTATTATACAAACGGCAAGAGCTTCAGGTATGGAAAAATTCCCATTGCCGTATATATTGACGAATTGCCATAATTCGTTGTGTGCTGTTGGCGGAACTATTAATGAAGATGATCATGTATTTGGCTTATCTGCTGCTAAAAAATATGGCGGTATTTATGTTCCGCCTCACATGGCTGTTATTCATCAATATATGCGTGAAACGATGGCTGGCTGTGGAAAAATGATTCTTGGTTCTGATAGTCATACACGGTATGGAGCACTCGGTACGATGGCTATGGGGGAAGGCGGCGGTGAGTTAGTAAAACAGCTT
>Ga0163159_1003394_pt1 | contig 12067 bp, 7 predicted proteins | sample BioMet9_FD_108702 | JGI IMG/M metagenome (GOLD analysis project Ga0163159, IMG submission 108702) | Microbial communities from bioreactor (seeded with sewage sludge) at Lawrence Berkeley National Lab, California, USA - Biofuel... | ecosystem: Engineered > Bioreactor > Anaerobic > Unclassified ... | reverse complement strand
TTTGTCAAGGCCGCCCTCTTCGTCGAGGGCCATTTTGAGCTCCTGGGAGGCGCCACGCACCGCTTCGCCGGTGATGAGGGTCTGGCGCGAGCCGGAGGTAGTGCCGGAATCAGGAGCCGTCTCCGTGTTGCTGCCCATGTTGTAGATCTTGCCGAGCGGCAGCCCCGTGACCTCGGCGCAGTCCTGAATGAAGACCGTCGTGCAGCCCTGCCCGATGTCGGAGGCGGCCGCGTAGATTTCCACGATGCCGTTGCGGACCGCAAGCCGCGCGCGGCCCTTGTCCGGCAGCCCTACGCCGACTCCCGCGTTCTTCATGGCGCAGGCGATGCCGGCGCGGCCCGGATGGGCGTCGAAGATGTCCTTCACAGCTTCTAGCGTCTCCCTGAGGGCCGTGGAACAGTCCGCGATCTGGCCGTTGGGCAGCACTTTGCCCGGTTCGATGGCGTTCCGGTAACGGATCTCCCAGGGGGAGATGCCGACCTTTTTCGCCAGGATGTTGATCACTGCCTCGAGCGCGAATTCGCTCTGGCAGACGCCAAAACCGCGAAAGGCGCCCGCCGGCGGGTTGTTCGTGTAATAACCGTAGCCTCTGATATCCGTGTTCTGGTAGCAGTAGGGCCCCACCGAGTGGGTGCAGGCGCGTTCCAGCACTGGTCCGCAGAGCGAGGCGTAGGCACCGGTGTCGAAATAGATGTCACAGTCGAGCCCCGTAAAGATACCGTTCTCATCGCAACCAAGCGTGAAGGTGCCCTCCATGGCGTGCCGCTTGGGATGGAAGTTGATCGATTCGGTGCGCGAGAACTTGACCTTGACCGGTTTTTGCAGCTTGTAAGCCGCCAGCGCCGCGATGTGCTGCGCCGAAACGTCCTCCTTGCCGCCGAAGCCGCCGCCGATCAGTTTATTCTCCACCACCACACGGCCCGGATCCCAGCCGAACATGATGGCTATCTCCTTGCGCGTGTCGTAAGCGCCCTGATCGGTGCTGAGGACCTTGACCCCGTCTTTATAGGGGAAGGCCACGGCGCACTCGGGCTCCAGGAAGGCATGTTCCGTAAAAGGCGTTTTGAGCGTCTCGGTCACTACGTATTTGGAACTTGCGAGCGCAGCTTTAGCGTCGCCGCGTGTGACGTGGCGTGACTGGCAGAGGTTGCCCTTTTCGTGCAGCAGCGGCGCGCCGGGGGCCATCGCCTCATGAACGTCGCGCACTGGCTCCAGGACTTCGTAATCAACGCGTATCAGCTTTTTGGCCTTTTCCAGCGTCGCTTCGTCCTTCGCCACCACCAGGCAGATCGCATCGCCCACGCAGCGCGTTACGTCGCCTTTGGCTATCATTACGTCCCAGTCCTGCTGGATGTGTCCGACCTTGTTATTCGGCACATCATCGGCCGTCAGCACGGCCACCACGCCGTCAAGCGCCGAAGCCAGGGAACTGTCGATGGCAAGCACCCTGGCGCGTGGATATTTCGAGCGCACTGCCGAGGCGTGCAGCATTCCCTCCATCTCCACGTCGTCCGGATATTCGCCGTAGCCTAGCACCTTCTTGCGCACGTCGACGCGGAAGGCCCGCTGGCCCACTCCGTAGCGGGCGCCCTCCTCGAGGCTGTAGTCTATCTTCTCCTCGCCCCGCAGGATGGCGGCCGTCAGCTGCACAGCCTCGATTATTTTTTTGTAGCCGGTGCAGCGGCAGACGTTGCCCCTTAAGGCAGTTTTAATGTCTTCCTCAGAAGGAGCGCGGTTCTTGTCCAGCAGCGCCTTGGCGGACATCACCATGCCCGGCGTGCAGAAGCCGCACTGTACTGCCCCCTTGACGCCGAAAGCGTAGACGAAGGCCTCCTTCTCATGGTCGCTGAGCCCCTCGACGGTTATGATGTCCCTGCCGTCGGCGAGCCTGGTGGTGAGCACGCAGGCTTTGACGGCCACGCCGTCCGCCACGATGGTGCAGGCGCCGCAAGCGCCCTCGCTGCAGCCGTCCTTAACTGAGTGGATGTGCAGATCATCGCGCAGATATCTCAGCAGCGTCTTGTCTTCCGTTACGAGCCTCTCGATGCCGTTTACTTTAAAACGATATTCTTTTCCCATTTCGATTACCTCCGCCGGTCACCGGCAGTTCAGACAGCTTTGGAGAAGATGCCGCTCGCGTCCTTGATGGCGCCGCGCGGACACTTTACGGCGCACATGCCGCAGGATATGCACAGCTCATAGTCGATGACGGCAAGACCGTCCTGTATCGTAATGGCGCCGGCAGGACAATTCTTCTGGCAAACGCCGCAGCCGATGCAGCCGGAGGCGCACTGCCTGGCAGTATCCGCGCCCTTTGCGTGGCTTGAGCAGCGCTGGGTCATGACGCTTCCGGCCGGCAGCAGATGAATAATATGCTGCGGACAGGCTTTGACGCAGAGTCCGCAGCCGACGCAGCGGCCTCGGTCGATGACGGCGGCATTATTTGCGCCGATCGAAACGGCGCCCAGCCGACACGCTTTGACGCAGCTACCGCCGCCCAGACAGCCGCTTGCGCATTCCAGCAGACCATCCGGACAGGCGGTCAGGATCTCCGCGCAGCCGCCGGCAAAAGACTTCCGCTCTGCGCCCTCTTTCAACTTACTGCCGCCGAGGCAGCAGACTACAGCTTTTTTGGCCGTTTTTTTCATGAAAAGAGCCAGCCCCTTTGCACAAGTCGGATTATATTCCGTTTGCTGTTTCTATTATCATTTATCGCGTACCTGTGTCAAATCATATGCAATTAACATGCAGCTGGTTGCATGTTAATTGCACGCTGAACAACTACAGCTGTTTGACAGCCGCCGCGATGAGCGCGGAAATTTCCTGCGGCAGTCTGCAGTCGTTAAGTTTTGTATCGAACACTTCGGCGTTCAGCCTTATTTTATAAGAATCTCCGCCCAGCGCCAGGAAACCGCTGTTTGCGCTGGCCGCAAAGTCCTTTTCGCAGTCGAAGAGCGTGAACTTATCCTTGTAGGGCGCGCTGTTCCAGGGGCAGAAGGTCGTGCAGTTGCCGCACTCGTTGCACCTCGAATCGATGTGGACGATCTGAGCCTGCTTCAGGCCCGGGACTTTGACGGAAACGTTTGCCCGGTTGGGACAGACGTCCACGCAGTTCTCGCAGACCGTGGAGCACTCGAGGCACCTTTCGGCCTCGCATTTGGCGCAGTCAGCGAACTCGATGACGCCCTTCTTGGACAGGGCCTGCGAAAGTTCGCAGAATACCTGCGGCTTCACGTTATTCAGAGACGCCCCTTCTTTTCTGAGGATCGCGTCAGCAACCGCACGTGCGTCGGCGATCGCCTCTACCACTGTGGCGGCTCCTCGTCTGGCGTCGCCGGCAACGTAGACGTTGTCCACGCTGGAGAGCAGTTCGCCGTTGACCTCTGCCAGCCCCTTGCGGCCCGTTTTAAGCCCGTTGGCCTCGAACAGCTGAGAATCCACTGCCTCGCCAACAGCCGCGATGACCGCGTCGGCCGGGACTTCGACGAACTCGTCCGTCACGACCGGCGCTCTGCGGCCGCTCTCGTCCGGTTCGCCGAGCACCACCTTAGCGCACTTGAGGGAGCCGTTCGCGAGCGACACCGGCGCGAGCAGGTCGCGGAAGACCACTCCGTCCTCGACCGCCATAGCGAGCTCTTCCTCGTCGGCTGGCATGAACTGCTTCGTGCGGCGGTAGACGAGGCTCACGTTTTTGACGCCTGGCACGCGCACAGCGGCGCGGGCCGCGTCCATGGCCGTGTTGCCGCCGCCCACGACTGCCACGTTGGCGCCCACCCGGCAGCCGGACGGGTCGGCCTTGAACTGCGCGAGGAAGTCAAAAACGTCGAGGGCTTGTCCCTCTTCGAGCTTCACGGAGCCGTGCTTCCAGGCGCCGTTTGCGAATACGACATATTTGTAGCCCTGTTTCTTAAGCTCGCTGGCGGAGCTCTTTTCTGCGTTCAGCACAAACTCCGCCCCAGCCGCGTGCGCGATCTGTACGTCCGCGTCGATTGCTTCACTGGAGATGCGGAATTCCGGAATGATCCTGCGCACGACGCCGCCGAGCGCGTTCGATTTCTCGAACACAGTGGCTTTAAGGCCGCCGCGGCAGAGGAAGTATGCCGCCGCAAGCCCCGCGGGACCGCCGCCGATAATGGCGACGGAAGCGTCGGAGACCGTCTTGCCGGGCTTTACCTCTTTGATGACCTCTTCGATGCCGTTCTGCGCGGCCGCCAGCTTGGCGTCGCGGATCCGCACCGATTCTTCATAGAAGTTTCTCGTGCACTTCGACATGCAGCGGTGCGAGCAGATCGTACCAGTGATGAAGGGCAACGGGTTTTTGTCGAGGATCAGGCGCAGGGCCTCCGCGTGTCTGCCGGCCCCGACCAGCGAGACGTACTCGGGGATGTCCTGATGGATGGGGCAGCCCTCGGAACAGGGAGCGATAAAGCAGTCCGTGAGCGGCACTTTTTTGTCAGTCTTGCGGTTCGGCAGCGGCTTGACGGGCTTTTTGTACCATTCCTGCGAGAAGACGTCCTTCGCAAGCTGCGCCACAGCCGCTGCGTCGACGCCAGTAAATTTAACCTTGTCCAAATCCCTGAACTGTTCCGCCATCTGGCTGAGCCTCTGGTAGCCGCCCGGCTTGAGCAGCGTGGTGGCCACGGTCACCGGCCAGATGCCGGCTTCGAACAGGGATTTGACGTTGGTGGCATCGGCGCCGCCGGACCAGGAGATGCGCAGTTTGCCGCCGGATTCGGCCGACAGCCTGCGCGCAAGTTCTGCTGTGAGCGGGAAGAGCGAGCGGCCCGACATGTACATCTCGCCGCCTGCGAGCACGTCCTGAGGGTTATCCACTGGGCAGGTGTTAGTGAGCTTGACGCCAAACGAGACGCCGTTGGAGTCGGCCAGCGCCTGGAGCCGTTTGAACATGGCCACCGCGTCTGCATATTGCAGGTCTTCTTTGAAGTGGTGGTCGTCGAAGGCCACGTAGCCGAAGCCGAGTCCGTCCAGCACCCTGCGCGCCGTATCGTAGCCAAGCAGCGTGGGGTTGCACTTTACGAAAGTGTGGAGATGTTTCTTATCTATCAGGTAGGTGGCTATTTTTTCGATCTCCTGCGGCGGGCAGCCGTGCAGCGTCGAGAGCGTGATGGAGCCGCAGACCCGGGCGGAGATGGAGTCGAGGTAGGCCGCGTCGACCTTCTTGAAGAGCTTGACGTTCGCTCTGGCCCAGCTGTCGCACTCCTTCCAGATGTCTGTCTTGGAGGCGTCTCTGAGCCCCTCGATGAAGCTGTCGATCTTGGGCGAAGAGATGCCGGTAAAGTCGTAGCCGACGCTCATATTGAACATAAAACCGTCCGGCGAGCCGAGGCCGAACTCTTTGGCGATGAGCTTAAGCGCGTACCAGGCCTTCACGTACTCGGCCAGGGCGTCCTGCACGCACAGCTCCGTGGACCACTCCACGTTGTAGCACTCGTCGCGCGCGTCGATGCAGGGCTTGGCCACGTGCAGGTCCTCGCCGTCGAGCGTCTGGACCGTTTTGAGCTCGAAGAAACGCGCGCCGCCCGCGTAGGCCGCCGCGATGTTCTGGGCCAGCTGGGTGTGGGGCCCTGCCGCCGGTCCGAACGGCGTTTCGAGCCTGCCACCGAGGAACAAAAGCGCTCCTCCTTTGTGAGCGTAAGGGCGTCTCACGCCAAAAATACTGCCTGCCGAAGCTTCTTCCTTAAGTATCGTCTCCATAAACCTGCCGAACGGGATCGGCGTCATGCGGTCGCTCATTTTACTGCCTCCTGTTTTATCAATAGTTTATCTGAATAAGAGCTTTAATTTTCTGTAAAAGTTTTCCTGAGTGATTTGATTCTAGCACAGAAAAAATGAAAAGCAATAGTTTCATCTAAAAATATTTTAGGTCTAATAACTTTTTTTTAGATTTACCTATTGACTCAAAAAATATTTGTGATATATTCAGGCTAATCAGTTCACCTAAAAAAAAATTAGATTCATCGTTTTGCGAGAAGAGGATGATTACATGCAGGAATCAACACTGGATTTCCTAAAGCGTCTCGCCCACGGTCTGGCGACACAGTTCGGGCCGGACTGCGAAATCGTCATCCACGACCTGTCATCCGGCGTTCCGGAGAGCACAATAGTGGCGATCGAGAACGGCCACGTGACGCACCGCGAACTCGGCGGCGGACCTTCGCACATCGTGCTGGAGGCGCTAGGCAAAAAGAGCTCGGAGCTGCACGATCAGCTGGACTATTTTACCAGGGCGGCGGACGGCAAGCTCATCAAATCCAGCTCTATTTACATTCGGGACGAAAAGGGAGAGGTAATCGGAATATTCTCGATCAATTACGACGTTACGAAACTCAGCATGGCGGAGTCTGCACTCAAAAACCTGCTCCACGCCGAAAAACAGACGGCCGAGCCGGAACGTATTCCGCAGAACGTCAACGACCTGCTCGACGAACTGATCGACGGCGCCCTCAAACATGTGGGCAAACCGGTCGGTTCCATGAAGAAGGCCGACAAGATCAAAGCGGTCCAGTATCTTAAGCGCTGCGGCGCTTTCCAGATCCTCAAATCGGGCGACCGTGTCTGCAAGCTCTTCAAGATTTCAAAATTCACCCTTTATAACTATATAGATGCGGAGGAATCAAAATGAACGTCATTAAATGGGTCGAAAACAGCATGCCGAAGACGGAGGACAGGGAGCTCTCCATCATGGCTCTGGACAACGTCAAAACGGCGAGGACCTTTCACAGCAGCTTTCCTCAGTACAGCGCCACGCCGCTCGTGCGGCTTAAGGAACTTGCGAACCTCTTTGGGATCAGCGAAATTTTTGTAAAAGACGAGGCCTGGCGTTTCGGGCTGCACGCCTTCAAGGTACTGGGCGGCTCTTTCGCGATGGCCCGACACATTGCCAAAGTAACCGGGCGCGACATCAAAAGCCTCGACTACGCAGCGCTAACCTCGCCGGAACTTAAAAATGAACTCGGCGACGTGACCTTCTTCAGCGCCACCGACGGCAATCACGGCCGCGGCGTAGCTTGGGCGGCCAAGAGGCTCGGCCAGAAGTCCGTCATCCTGATGCCCAAGGGCTCGGCCAAGATGCGCTTCGACAACATCGCGGCTGAAGGCGCCAAGGTTACGATCGAGAATCTCAACTACGACGAGTGCGTGCGCAAGGCGGCTAAACTGGCGGCCGAGACGCCCGGCGGCGTAATGGTACAGGACACGGCCTGGCCGGGCTACGAGGAGATTCCGGCCTGGATCATGCAGGGCTACGGCACCATGGCTCTCGAGGCCGACGAACAGATGGAAAAGCTCGGCGCCAACCCGCCCACCCACGTGATCGTGCAGGCAGGCGTAGGTTCTCTGGCCGGTTCAATGGTCGGTTACTTCGCCAACAAATATCCCAAGAACACACCAACCTTCATCATCGCAGAATCTGACCAGGCAGACTGCCTCTACCGTTCCGCCAAGGCCGCCGACGGCAGGATCCGCATCGTAGAGGGAGACATGCAGACGATCATGGCAGGTCTGGCCTGCGGCGAGCCCAACACCTCTTCGTGGCAGATCCTCAAGGACAAGGTCAAGCTCTTCGTTTCCTGCCCGGACTGGGTAGCGGCCCGCGGCATGAGGATCCTTGGCATGCCGGTGCGCGGAGACCAGGTCATCATCTCTGGCGAATCGGGCGCCGTCACCACAGGACTGCTGGCCTACACGATGATGGACGAAAACATGAAGGAGCTGCGCGAGGAGGCCGGACTCGACAAGGATTCGCGCGTACTGATGTTCTCCACCGAGGGCAACACGGACCGGGATAACTACCGTCACATCCTCTGGGACGGCGGCTGCATCCCTGCTTAAACTGAACACAAACACAACTTTTAAAATAAAACGGAGGTAGAAAATTATGGATTTCAACGCGATCAAAAAGGCTGCTCAGGGTTACGAGAAGGATATGACGAAGTTCCTGCGCGAAATAGTGGTGCTGTCGGGCGAGAGTTGCGGCGAAGAGGGCCACATCAGACGTATCGAGAAAGAGATGAAGGACCTCGGCTTCGATAAGGTACAGATCGACCCCATGGGCAACGTTATGGGCTGGATGGGCAAGGGCAAGACGCTGATCGCCTTCGACGCCCACATCGACACAGTCGGCATCGGCGAAAAGTCCAACTGGAAGTTCGACCCCTACCAGGGCTACGAGAACGAGACGGAGATCGGCGGCCGCGGCACCTCCGACCAGCTCGGCGGCATCGTCTCCGCCGTCTACGGCGCTAAAATAATGAAGGACCTGGGCCTGCTCTCCGACAAGTACACGGTGCTCGTCACCGGCACCGTGCAGGAGGAGGACTGCGACGGCCTCTGCTGGCAGTACATCGTCAACGAGGACAAGGTGCGCCCCGAGTTCGTGGTCATCACTGAACCGACCGACGGCAACATCTACCGCGGACAGCGCGGCCGCATGGAGATCCGCGTCGAGGTCAAGGGCGTCTCCTGCCACGGCTCCGCCCCCGAACGCGGAGACAACGCCATCTACAAGATGGCCGACATCATTCAGGAAGTCCGCGCACTCAACGACAGGCTCCACTACGACCCGTTCCTCGGCAAGGGTACGCTGGCCGTCTCGCAGAGCTTCTACAACTCCCCCTCGCGCTGCGCCGTGGCCGACATGTCCGCCATCTCCATCGACCGCCGGCTCACCGACGGCGAGACCTGGGAAGGAGCCCTTGAGGAGATCCGCGCCCTGCCCTCCGTCAAGAAATACAACGCGGAAGTGACCATGTACAAGTACGACCGCCCCAGCTGGACGAATCTCGTCTACCCCACCGAGTGCTACTTCCCCACCTGGGTGCTCCCCGCCGACCACCCAGCCACCAAGGCCATGGTCGAATCCTTCAAGGGCATGTACGGAGAACCAAAGGTAGACAAGTGGACCTTCTCCACCAACGGAGTCTCCATCATGGGCCGCTACGGCATCCCCTGCATCGGCTTCGGCCCCGGCAAGGAGGCCCAGGCCCACGCCCCCAACGAGATCACCTGGAAGGCCGACCTCGTCAAGTGCGCCGCCGTCTACGCCGCTCTGCCCACCATCTACTGCAAATAACCCGACTATAGAATTCCAAGGAGGAAAACAGCCATGTCGCTTATGGAAAAATTCACCAGCAAACTTGATTCCCTTCACTTCGCCAATATGTACAACAACGACTTCTTCCTCACCTGGGAGAAGACGCGCGAGGAGCTCGACGCCGTCTTTACCGTCGCCGACGCCTTAAGAGCCCTGCGCTCCAATAATATCTCTCCGAAAATCTTCGACAGCGGACTCGGTATCTCGCTCTTCCGCGACAACTCCACGCGCACCCGTTTCAGCTTCGCCTCCGCCTGCAACCTGCTGGGGCTCGAAGTTCAGGACCTCGACGAGGGCAAGTCGCAGATCGCCCACGGCGAAACGGTGCGCGAGACGGCCAACATGATCTCCTTCATGGCGGACGTGATCGGCATCCGCGACGACATGTACATCGGCAAGGGCAACGCCTACATGCACAAGGTCGTGGACTCCGTCAAAGAGGGCTTTGAGGACGGCATCCTCGAACAGCGCCCCACGCTTGTGAACCTCCAGTGCGACATCGACCACCCCACGCAGGTGATGGCCGACACGCTGCACATCATCCACGAGTTCGGCGGCGTCGAGAACCTCAAGGGCAAAAAGGTCGCCATGACCTGGGCCTATTCGCCCTCCTACGGCAAGCCCCTCTCCGTGCCTCAGGGAGTCATCGGCCTGATGACGAGATTCGGCATGAACGTGACGCTCGCCCACCCCGAGGGCTACGAGGTCATGAAGGGCGTCGAGGACGTGGCGAGAAAGAACGCGCAGGAATCCGGCGGCTCCTTTACGGTCACCCACAGCATGGACGAGGCCTTCCAGGACGCGGACGTAGTCTATCCGAAGAGCTGGGCCCCCTTCAAGGCCATGGAAGTCCGCACCGACCTCTACGGCAAGGGCGACTTCGACGGCATCAAGAAGCTCGAGGCAGAGCTGCTGGCCGGCAACGCGGCCCACAAGGACTGGGAGTGCACCGAGCAGAAGATGAAGACCACCGCAAACGGCAAGGCCCTCTACCTGCACTGCCTGCCAGCCGACATCACGGACGTCAGCTGCCAGGCCGGAGAAGTGGCCGCCTCCGTCTTCGACCGCTACCGCGTGCCGCTCTACAAGGAAGCCAGCTTCAAGCCCTACGTCATCGCCGCAATGATCTTCCTGAGCAAGATCAAAAATCCGCAGGCCGCGCTGGCCGCGCTCGAGAGCAAAGCGACTGCGCGCAGAGTCCTGTAAGTTTTCCCAGGCCGCGGCGGTATTGCGGAACCAGCCTCCGCGGCCATTTTCACAGCTCCTCCGGATCCGCAGACATCAAATTCTCCACCGTTGTGACACTTACGAACCATCCGCTGATTTTATGTGCCAAACACAATACGAGCAGCCCGCGGCAGAGCGCCTGACCAGATGCGCCGGCCCGCTGGCATGACCTGACCTCAGCGCGGACGGCGCACAGGATCGGCGGCTACCTTGAAAGGGTGTGCAAAGGCAATGAAAGAATTGGATAAAGACAGCGTATTGTTTGAAATGGACGGGCCCCGACCTTCGTTCAAAGAGGCCCTCCCGCTTGCGATGCAGCATGTCGTGGCGATGGTCGTCGGCTGCATCACGCCGGCCATCCTCATCAGCGCGGTGACCAAGCAGTCGCCGCAGGACGCGGTCATCCTCATTCAGGCCTCGCTCGTGCTGGCCGCGGCGGCCTCTCTGCTCCAGGTCTATCCGCTTTGCGGCAAAATTGGCGCCGGACTGCCCGTGATCATGGGCGCCAGCTTCGCCTACGTACCGGTCCTCATGGCCATCGGCGGCCAGTTCGGCCTGCCGGCCATCTTTGGCGCTCAGATTGCTGGCGGTGCGGCAGCCGTGATCGTCGGCCTCTTCATTAAAAAGCTACGTCCGCTCTTTCCTCCCATCGTCACAGGCACAGTAGTCTTCACGATCGGGCTTTCGCTCTACCCGGTGGCCGTCCGCTATATGGGCGGCGGCGCCGCCAATCCGGCCTTCGGCTCCCTCCGGAACTGGGGCGTGGCGCTTTTCACGCTGGCCGCCACCACCTTCTTCAACCACTATACGAAAGGTTTCATGAAGCTTGCATCCATCCTGCTGGGGCTGGTAGCCGGCTACGCGCTCTCCTGCGCCCTCGGCATGGTATCCTTCACGCGGGTGCTGGAGACGGGATGGGTCCAGGCTCCCATGCCTATGCACTTTCCCATTGAATTTCATACCACGGCAGTCATGTCGATGGTGATCATGTTTATAGTCAACTCCGTGCAGGCGATCGGCGACCTCACGTCGACGACGGTGGGCGCGCTCGACCGCGAGCCCACCGACAAGGAACTCTCCGGCGGCATCATCGGCAGCGGCCTCGCGAGCGCCGTGGGAGCCCTGATCGGCGGTATGCCGCTGGCCACCTACAGCCAGAACGTCGGCATCTTCACCATCACCAAGGTCGTCAACAAATATATAGTGGCCCTGGCCGCGCTCGTTATTTTCATCGCGGGCATCATCCCCAAATTCTCCGCCCTGCTCACGACGGTTCCCCAGGCCGTTCTCGGCGGCGCCACCATCACGGTCTTCGCGGCCATCACCATGACGGGCATGAAGCTGATCGTCTCCGCCAAGCTGACAGCCAGAAACACAGCCGTGGTAGGCATCGCAGTGGCGCTCGGAGTCGGCATCTCGCAGGTCTCAAACGTGCTGGCCGGTCCCGGCATGCCGGTCTGGCTCAACCAGATCTTCGGCACCTCCTCGGTCATCCTCTCGACGGTGATCGCGGTGCTGCTAAACGTCATCATTCCGAAGGACAAGCCGGACCCGCAGCTGACGCCGCCAGACAAAAAGCTCCAGGAACTTTACGAAGACAAAAAAGAAGTTGACGACGGTCTCAAGGAGCTGCAGAAAGAGATAAAGTAATATGCCGGAAGGGGCCGCCCAAAATTTGGGCGGCCCCTTCCGTTGAATGCCGAAAATTCTTACTGTCTCATTGTCTTT
>Ga0163159_1003391_pt1 | contig 12069 bp, 10 predicted proteins | sample BioMet9_FD_108702 | JGI IMG/M metagenome (GOLD analysis project Ga0163159, IMG submission 108702) | Microbial communities from bioreactor (seeded with sewage sludge) at Lawrence Berkeley National Lab, California, USA - Biofuel... | ecosystem: Engineered > Bioreactor > Anaerobic > Unclassified ... | reverse complement strand
GATATATGATGCCGCCTTGCTCAGTTTCCTTATATGTGTGGGCAAAAAACTCGTCCAGTATCTCACGGGTGTCTTCACCGTAAAGCGGACCGTTTCCGTACTGATGCAGCTGAGTGTCGCCCTTCATGTTCCACTCAATGAATACCGGATGCGCCCCTTCGTCGATTGCAAAATCCCAGGAGATTAGACGCAGCTGAGGGAATCGTACATGGTGTGTTTTGATCGTGGAGATGAGCTCATCAAATCCCGGCACGTGAAATCCTTCCGGCTCGAAACCACCTGGGTGCTTGTCATATCTGACGCCGTGCTTATCGTAGAATGGTGCTCTGCATGTGCCGTCAGGTCTTATTCCGCAGCTCATTCCGCCCCTGCCCATGTTGTCTGCAAAGCTTCCGCCTGCACCTACTCGCAGACAGGCGGAAACGATCCTGCACTTGCCGTTCTTAAGAAGTGACATGACTCTGATGGAGTTAACGGATTCCGGATGGATGGCTGCCAGGTCCGGATGCTGCTTAATCACTTCCTGCACAACAACATCTGGCCGCCAGGATGTAAGCATCTGACGAATCTCGTTTTTCGTCGTATATCTTCCTATTGTAACTAATCCAGAGCCGCCGCTGGTGCTCATTGTCGGCTTGATGACCGCAACGACCGGACCTTCTGACGCCTTCTTGTGTTCAAGGATAATATCAACTGCTTCATCCTCAGTTATTGGCTCATATGCCCCGTTCAGGAATGTGCCGGCGATCTTATGGATCAGTGTTTTCGGAGCGGCAAGGTCAGCAAGGATCACTTCCGTGAAGTTCTTGTCCTTGAAGGCCTCAACATAATCCTGATCCATGAAGTACCTGCTCATCAAGTATTTCTGAAGATCTTCAGGTATGTAACGCGGATCAAAACGGCCTGTGACATTGGTATAGTATCTGGTCACAAATGGATCCATCTTGTATATTGATTCATAAGGCTCCCAGAATTCGTCCACCTGAGCCAGCTGTTCTTCAGTTAGATCTGTGAACTCCGGTCTGTCGGACACTTCGTAAAGTTCCATCTGCTTCTCACACCTCTGGGCCAGTTCCCTGTCGTTTTCCATATCTATGATATCGTTTAATCTATTGTCTATTCTAAACATCTTTTTTCCTCCATTGCGGCACATATGGTGCCCTTTTGATTTAAGGCCGAGCGCAGCTCGCAGTGAGCTCGCTCATTGCAGGCGCAGCGATGGCCTGCAATGAAGCCAGGAGCTTCAGCTCGGCCGGGTTCAGCGGGGATGGCCCCAGCTGAAATCCGGGCATGGACCCAGCCGCCGCTTCGCTGAGGCGGGGTTCATCTGGCTTCCATTATATCATCTTTATGAGTCGGAGAATATTACATTTTGGTGAATTGAATTTATATGATGTAATCTCTTCACCAGTGAAGATAAGTTGCAATAAAAACAAATGACAAGTATGCATACCATGCACTTTTGTCATTTGTTATATAGTCACAATATCATTAGACATAGAATAAGCAAAATCTACTATACTTCTTTAAAGATTTTAGTTCCGTATCATCTACTTGAATTTGCTTTAACAGCTTTTGTTTTTCATCTACCCTCTTTTCCGCTAATACTGCTTTATAGCACACAGGACAAATTGGCGAAAAATTTAATGCTATGCAAAGGCCAATCGTGTATGGGCCTTGATCAATAAATGGTCGAAGAGATGTAAAAAACAAATGATCCAATTCATTTGTAACGCTTACCAAATCAAACGAAATAACAGTATCAGTTACAAGTACCTCGCCTGTATAAATGAGTGACGCTTTAGATTTGCAATTTTCATCCGCATCGCAATAGAGAGTTGCAGCGGGCAGACTGCCTGTGCTAACAATCTCAAGGAACGACTCCCTGACCATTGTTCCATGATCGTCCAAAAAATACATATATGAATTTGGCATTGCGCTTATGCTATCCGGGTAATTTTGATGGTTATCCACATTCCCTAAAAGACAACTCATTGGAACTTTCAGTGCTCTTGAAATATCGCTTATCGTCTCAATATCCAGCACTATCGAACCATCTTCATATCTGCATAACGTCGACTTGCTTTTATTAATTGCCTTTGCAAGCTCAACTTGTGATGTTTTTTGGCTTTTTCTGTACATTTTGATTCTTGTCCCAATTGTTTTTGATAAGCTTTTGTTCATATTTTACTTTTACCTCTCATTTATTTTTTATACGGGTTATTATATCACAAATCACGTCAAAGAATGCTTAATAGTTTCGTGAGAGTGATAATTTTAGAATATTCTGAGCAGTATTTATTTCCATTAATCTGCATACACCCTAAAAGGTCCGCTATAATGTGATAAATTTAATAATTGTTGCGTTTAACGCACCTGCGCAAATTTTGACGATATTTCTTTAGGGTGGTAATATTAACCAACAATTAAACTGTTTAGGAACCAAAGAGGTGTAAACTGTGGAAATCAAAGGGAAAAATATTATCGAACTGCAGCGATTGATTGATGCAGGATCATTGACTTCGTATCAATTAACGTTGGAATACATTAAGCGTATTACGCAATTTGATTTTCGCGGTCCTCAACTAAATTCAATTTGCGAAATGAATCCTGATGCATTGGAAATCGCTGCATCACTTGATCGCGAACGCAAAATCAAGGGGCCTAGAGGGTTGTTACATGGAATGCCAATCCTTATCAAGGGCAACATATCAACAAACGACAAAATGCGTACAAATGCTGGTTCGGTCGCACTAAACGATAATTTTGCTCGTCATGATGCAGTAGTTGTCTCGAGATTACGAGCTGCCGGTGCAGTTATACTTGGAAAAACCAACCTGACGGAATTCGCGCATTATATGTCCTCAAGTATGAAAAATGGTTATTCCTCTGCGGGCGGTCAAGTGCTCAATCCATATGGAAGTTCTTTTGATGTGTCAGGTTCCAGTTCAGGTTCTGCCGTCGCTGTAGCATGCGACTTCTGTGCTGCATCTGTTGGTACCGAAACAGCCGGATCGATTATTTGCCCTTCGAGTAACAACAACATTTGCGGCATCAAGCCGACGGTTGGACTCGTCAGTCGATCAGGAATAATTCCTATCTGCGGTCAAGATAGTGCAGGCCCAATGGGGAGAACAATCGCTGACTGTGCTATTATGCTCAATGAAATGGTAACTCCAAATGATTATTCTGATCCTTCAACATTTTTTGCAAAAGTCTCAAGCGAAGATTATACTCACAACTTGGTACCTGACTCATTGCGCGGAATGCGTATTGGTGTTAACCGAATACGCTGTGAAGCAGATATTTTTCCTGCAGATATTGAAGATATATTTGAACATGAGCTCGACAAAATTCAGGATGCCGGTGCCGTACTTATTGACAGTGATATAAACTATACCGGACTAGAAAATAACATCCTAAGTCAATCTACTCTTCTTTATGAATTCAAAAGTGCTTTAGAAAAATACATATCACAATATAGCAGTGGTTCATGCAGAACGTTATATGATATTGTTCAATACAACAACCATCATCCCAAATCTGCCTTAAAATACGGGCAGGATATCCTTGAAGATGCGCTAAATAGCACTAGTGGCAAACTGATTGAAACTGCTTATTGGGATATGAAGATTAAGGCAATAGAAGATGGTGCTGCAAATGGGATTCTTAAAGTCATAAAGGATAACAACCTTGACGTAATTGCCTGTGCTGGATATTCCAATCTTCCGCCTATCACAGGTTTCCCCGCGGTATCCGTCCCAATGGGTTTTTCATCATCTGGTCTTCCAGTTGGAATGTCATTTTTTGCGGGTCCTTATCAGGAATCTACGCTTATCAAAGTCGCTTTTGGTTATGAGCAAATAACTAATCATCATAAAAATCCGTTCCTTGCTCCATAATCACAATAAATTATAATATAATAGGAGGTTGAAAATGAGTGAAGCAAAAGAAAAAAGTACATTATTTGAAGATGATGCTTTTGTCAAAGTACCTGCCAGCGAACGTCACGGATGGTGGAAAACATCGTTTATCTGGGCAGGGAGTTCCATCTGCGTCCCAACAATCATGGTTGGGGCGATACTTATTCAAGGTTTAACTTTTACCGAAATGTTGTTATCTGTCATTATCGGCGTATGCCTGCTTCTAGTGGTATTCTGCCTGCAAGGTATGGAGGGTACCGATGTTGGACTGCCAACAGTCATTCTTGCGCGATCTTCATTTGGAAGCGTAGGCGCAGGTTACGTTATTTCATTTGTACTTGCATCAACATTGATATGTTGGGCCGGAAGCGACTGTCAGATTGCCGGTGAATCCTTTATTCAAATTCTAAAGCTGAACGGTATAGAATGGAACAGAGCCGCTACAATCATTATTCTTGGTCTCATCATGCTGACAGTATCAATATTTGGTGAAAAGATCATATCCAAACTTAATGCAATAGCGGTTCCAGCTCTGATTGTGTTATGCATTTATGGTATTGCTAGTTCACTGAAAACAGTATCCATGGCAGACATCATCTCAGCACAGCCACCTCAGCCAATTCATTTAATTGAAGGTGTTTCCCTTGTTGTTGGAATGCAAGCTGTAGGCAGTACTATTGCACCAGATTACCACAGATTCTGTAAAGACAGAAAAGGATCTTGTCTTGCAGCCATAGTTGGCATACTGCCATATTGCTTATTTCTTTTTATTTCAGGAGCAATAATGGGCGTTGCAACAAACGAGCAGGACATAAGCATCCTCGTAGCAAAACTTGGATTGCCCATTATCGGCCTAATCATTCTTGTACTTGCCACTTGGACAACTATGGCATGCGATGCATATACTGGTGGTCTTGCAATTACCAGCCTGCTTCATTTACCTGGTTCAAAAAGAGCTGTTGCAACTGCTATCGCTGGTGTAGCAGGCATCGTTCTTGCAGTCTTAGGCTTCATGGACTATTTCACCAATTTTTTAAACCTAATGGCTAGTTGCATACCGCCTATCGCCGGAGTCATGATTGCAGACTACTGGATCTTAAAACATGGCAATGCAGAAAAATGGAACGAGACAAAAGGGGTTAACTGGTTCGGGATGATTGCATTAGTCATTGGAGTTATTGCTGCATTAAAACTACCTTTTGGTCTGGCAACTGTAAATGGCGTGGTAGTATCTCTAGTGATGTTCCTTATTTTAATGAAGGTCTCCGGCAAAGCTAATGACAACAATATTTCTACTGAAAATAACGAGGAGGTCGAACAATGAGTCGTATTTTGCATAAACAGGATTTTATTGAAATGTGTACTGGTGCTGTACTGAGAAGTGATGGTGGCGATTATCCTTTGCAGTGCGCTATCGATGAAATTGAAAGAATAGATAATGAACAAAGAATTGAAATCGAATTGGTCGATGTTGACGAAATGGATGACAATCTATACGCTGTAACAGTAGGGAAATTAGGGCCTGTGTCAACAGATGCTGCAGTGTGTCATGATTCTCGTGACGGAATAATTGCTCTACGTAAAATGCAAGATCTTATGAAAAAAGAAGGGAAACAAATAGGTTATCTGTACACTCTAGAACATGACTGTATCCAATTGCCATATTTCCTCAAAGTTGCCACCAAAGCTGGGCTTCCTTTGCTGAACGCCGACTCGTGCGGTCGTTCTGTCCCTACCCTTGGCAATATCCTTACATGTGTTTATCATCATCCGATCAGTCCGCTGGTCTATGCTTCGATATATGGTGAGAGTGTTGTTATTGAAACCCCTGACCCGTATGACACAAAAACCATGGAACTCATTGGCCGCAGCATTGTCGTTGCCTATAATAACATTCTGATTGCCTACTGTCTTCCACCTCTAACAAAATCCGAATGTAAGGAATGCCTTGTTGCCGGTTCCCCTACAAGCCTGCAGGATACTGGCAAAGCATTACTTCGTGCGAAGGCAAATGGTACTGATCCCGTGTCTGAAGTACTGAATGTAATAGAAGGAAAACTAATATGCAGAGGCAAAGTATCAGGCAAAGAGTGGGTATGCCAAAATGGTTTTGATTTTGGAAAAACTATCATTACTGCTGATGACGGGAAGGAATACACGCTGTTAGTTCAAAATGAGAACCTTGCTGTGCTAGACGAAAATGGGAACTTGCTGTTAACTGCACCTGATTCTGTTGGAATGTTAAATCTTGATAGAGGTGAAGGTGTTACCAATGATGAACTTGTCGAAGGCATGCCACTTGCCATTATTGGCATAAAAGCTGCTGAACCTTGGTACCGGATTCCGGAAGGTATGTCCTGTTGGGATGAGGTATTCCATAACGTTGGGCTTGACAACATAACACACGTTGAATTTTAACCTATACACAACAGCACGGCAGCTGCCGAAAGGCAGACTGCCGTGCTGTTTAATTGATGTAAATATTACGTTATTTGATAACGACTTTCTGGAATTTCTTCTTGCCCTTCTGGATGATGATCTCGCCGTCCTTGAACATATCAAGGGTAACGGCCATCTTAGGGTTGGTGACCTTTTCGCCGTTGAGACTCAGACCGCCCTGCTCAATAGTTCTGAAGCCTTCGCCGTTGCTTGGCACCAGACCCAATTCTTTGATCAGTGATACGAGGCCTTTGCCTTCGCCGTCGAACTCAGAAGCTGCCATCTCTGTTGTAGGGATGTGCTCCATTTCGCCCTGTCCGCCGAAAGCAGCCCTTGCTCCTTCCAGAGCTTTCTGCGCTTCAGCTTCTCCGTGAACAAGCTTGGTAACTTCGAATGCCAGAACCTCCTTGGCGTGATTGATTTCTGCGCCTTCCAGTGAAGACAGTCTCTTGACCTCTTCCATAGGCAGGAATGTCAGCATTCTCAGGCACTTCTCAACGTCTGCGTCGCCAACGTTTCTCCAGTACTGGAAAAACTCGTAAGGAGATGTACGCTCAGGTGAAAGCCAAAGTGCGCCTTTGGCAGTTTTGCCCATCTTCTTGCCCTCGCTGTTTGTCAGCAGCGCGAAAGTCATGCCGTAAACGTCTTTGTTACACATCTTTCTCGTAAGGTCAACGCCGCCGATGATGTTTGACCACTGATCGTTGCCGCCGAACTGCATCTTAACGCCGAAGTCCCTTGCCATTACCATGAAGTCATAGGACTGCATGAGCATGTAGTTGAACTCGAAGAATGAAAGTCCGCCTTCCATTCTCTGCTTGAAGCACTCAGCTCTCAGCATGTTGTTTACGTTGAAGTGTGTTCCAACGGCGCGGACGAATTCCACGTAATTAAGCGGTCTAAGCCAATGGCCGTTGTTCACGCTGATGGCTTTGCCCGGAATTGGCTCTCTGTTCTGGTGGCCAGGTTCGAAAACTCCCTTGTTGCCTTCATACTTCCACTCGTCGTCGAAGTCCAGGAACTGATCAAAGAGTTTCTTGAACTTGGCGCAGTTGTCATCAATAGTCTGAACATCCATCATCATACGCATGTCGCTGCGTCCTGAAGGGTCGCCGACCATTCCTGTGCCTCCGCCAAGGAGAACTACAGGAGTGTGCCCAAACTTCTGCATGTACATCATGATGATGACCTGCATGAAGTGTCCCACGTGAAGGCAGTCTGCTGTCGGATCGAATCCGATATAGAATTTTATTTTCTCGTCCTTCAGGAGTTTTCTAACAGCTTCCTCGTCAGTCACCTGCTCAATGAAGCCTCTTTCCTTCAGAACATCATATACGTTGTCAAATTTACTTACGTTATCTGGTATCTGAAACTTTGTCTGCATCAATTCTTCCTCTTTCTGTATTCTATTTATCTTTACTTAGTGCCGTAAAGTCTGTCGCCGGCATCGCCCAGTCCCGGAACGATGTATGCGTTTTCGTTGAGTTTCTCGTCCTTAGCAGCGATGTAGATGTCAACGTCCGGATGAGCCTTCTGGAGAGTCTCGATTCCTTCCGGAGCAGCGATCAGGCACATAAACGTGATGTTCTGGCCGCCTCTTTTTTTGATGAAATCTATAGCTGCGGCAGCGCTTCCGCCAGTTGCCAGCATAGGGTCAACGACGAATATCTGCCTCTTTTCAATATCTTTCGGGAGTTTGCAGTAGTATTCTACCGGCTGATGTGTATCAGGATCACGGTACAGTCCAACATGTCCAACCTTTGCGTTTGGCACCAGTGCAAGCATGCCGTCAACAAAACCAAGGCCTGCGCGGAGGATCGGCACGATAGCAACGTCTTCACCCTTTAGCATATTGACCGTCGTCTTGCAGATAGGAGTTTCGATTTCTACTGGCTCCAGCGGCAGATTTCTCGTCGCTTCATAGCCCATGAGCATGGCAACTTCCTTTGCCAGTTCTCTGAAATCCTTTACGCTTGTTTCCTTCTGTCTCATCAATGCAACTTTATGCTGAATTAACGGATGATCAAATACATACACTTTACCTGTTTTATCCATGATTCCCTCCAGAATATTAATATTATAACTTGCGGCAGTAAGTTTCTTTACTGCAAAAATGCTGATTTTTACATTGCGTCAAGCATGTCGGTCCTTCTCTTGTGACGTCCGCCTTCAAACTCGGTGTTGAGCCATGTGTCAGTGATTCTGATAGCAAGCTCATCGTCGATGATGCGGCCGCCCATGGCGATCATGTTAGCGTTATTGTGCTTCTTGGTGAGTTCGGCCATCTCCACGCTGGTGCAAAGTCCGCAGCGAATGCCCTTGACTTTGTTGGCCGCAATGGAAATGCCAATGCCTGTGCCGCAGCACACGACACCCAGATCAGCCTTGCCGGATGCCACCGCTTCCGCACATGCTTTTCCGTAAACGGGATAATCAACGGAGTCCTCGGAATTGGTTCCGAGATCAACCACCTTGTACCCCTCCTTGATCAAATGCTCCTTCACGGCGTTCTTCAGCTTGAATCCGCCGTGGTCGCTTGCCATTGCAATAATCATTTTATCTTTCCTTTCCATTTACAATGAAATATCAGACTTTCTTTATGTTGTATCCTGCAGACTTCAGCATACGGTTCATTACAGAGAACCCTACGCCCTTTTCCGTCAGCGCCGATGCCAAAATCACGTCTGCGCCTTCTTTGTCTGCCGCCCGAAGCTTAGCAAAGAAGTCGTGGGCTGCTTCCTTCTGATCGCTGTCATCAAAGGTTATTACCCAGACCTTCTGCCCCAGGCTTTCCCTCATCTCACGCTCCAGATCTATTGCCGCCAGCACGCTTTCCTGCTCGCCTTCATATATTATCATCTCAGCCTTCGGCGCGTAATGCTTGTATTTCATTCCCGGCGCTTTCGGCTTGAATTCCTCGTTGTTGAACTTATCCGGCCGCTTGTTCAGCGTCGGGTCCAGCAGCACTTCTTTGCCCAGCACACCTTCCAGATCATTTCTGGTGATGATTCCCGGACGCAATATCATCGGCTCTTCAGAGCTCATGTCCACGACCGTCGATTCAATGCCGAACTCGCAGTCGCCGCTGACTATAATCCCATCGACGCGACCATAAAGGTCATCGATCACATGCTGAGCCGTCGTTGGGCTCGGCCGTCCGGAAATATTGGCGCTTGGTGCGGCTATCGGGCATCCCGACATATCGATCAAAGCCATCGCAACCTGGTTGCTCGGCATCCTCAGCCCCACGGTATCTAATCCTCCGGTAGTAGTGTCCGGCACCTCCGGCTTTCTCTTCACTACCATCGTCATAGGTCCCGGCCAGAATGCTTCCATCAGCTTCTCCATGTCAGGAGTAACTTCCGGCGTCAGTCTCGTCAGATCGCTGTTAGGCGTTACATGAACGATCATCGGATTGTCAGACGGTCTGCCTTTTGCTGCATAGACCTTCTTCACCGCTTCCGCATTGAGAGCATCCGCTCCCAGTCCGTAGACCGTCTCCGTTGGAAAAGCTACCAGCCCGCCGTTTCTGATGATCTCAGCTGCCTTCTCTATATCTTCTGCTGTATCTTTAAAAATTATGGTTTCCATTAAAAATCATTCATCTTCTTTGCCTGATCGTCTGTGATCAGTGCATCGATGATCTCATCGATATCACCGTCAAGTATGGCGTCCAGCTTATATAGTGTAAGCCCGATTCTGTGGTCTGACACCCTTCCCTGCGGGAAGTTGTAAGTCCTGATTCTCTCGCTTCTGTCGCCGGATCCTACCTGATCCTTACGTTCAGCTGCAATCTTCTCAGCCTGTTCCTGCTGCATCTTATCGTAAAGTCTTGCCTTCAGGACCTTCATCGCCTTTTCACGATTCTTGATCTGCGACTTTTCATCCTGACAGGTAACAACAAGTCCCGTCGGCAGATGTGTCAGTCTAACTGCTGAATCCGTCGTATTTACGCACTGTCCGCCGTTTCCTGATGCTCTGTATACGTCGACCTTAACATCGTTAGGATCCAGATTTACCTCTACGTCATCAACCTCCGGCAGAACTGCTACTGTAGCCGCCGAAGTGTGTATCCTTCCAGCCGCCTCGGTTTCAGGCACCCTCTGCACTCTGTGTACGCCACTCTCAAACTTCAGTCTGGAGTAGGCGCCTTTGCCCTTGATCAAAACCTCTGCTTCCTTGATGCCGCCGATGCCGGTGTCATTGATGTCCATCAGTTCGACTTTCCATCTGCGTCTTTCAGCATAACGGGTATACATGCGCAGTAGGTCTCCGCCGAACAAAGCGGCTTCATCGCCGCCTGTACCGGCACGTATCTCAAGTATTACGTTTCTCTCGTCGTTAGGGTCTTTCGGTATAAGCAGAACTTTCAATTCTTCTGCCAGCACCTCTATCTTGTCTTCCTGTTCAGTTATTTCGGCCTTGGCCAGACTTCTCATCTCTTCGTCGCTTTCGTTCTCTACCATTTCCTTGGCAAAATCGAGATCTTCGTTGGCCTTCTTGTATTCCTGATATTTCTTAACGATCGGCTCCATTTCGCCCATCTCTTTCATGTGCTTCTGCCACTCAGACTGGTTGGCAATGACTTCCGGATCCGAAACGACTCCGGTCAGTTCGTTGTACTTGTCTACAACAGAATCAAGTTTTTCAAACATTTGTATTTCTCCCTCTATATTTTATCGGTCTGAACGCCGCCCAAGGCAACGCCTCCGAAAGCTTCCTAAACAGATATTTTACCATAATTACGGGGATTTGTCATCAGCGACAGCTGATTTTCTCCCATTCCTTAACCTTTTTTACCCCGAATATCTCGTGTTAAAGCATGCACCGCAAGAGCTCAGCTTCTAATCATGAAAAAAGCCACCACAGTAAACCTGCGGTGACCCTTTAATAGTCGTCTGATTATTAGTCAATGTGGTACTTGTTCTTGAATTTCTCAACACGGCCACCACGATTGATGAACTTCTGCTGTCCTGTAAAGAATGGATGACACGCTGAGCAAACGTCAAGTCTGAGTTCTTCCTTCGTTGACTTTGTCATAAAAGTATTACCACATGCGCAAGTTACTTTACAGTCCTTATAATCAGGATGGATTCCTTCCTTCATGCTATTACCCTCTTTCCTGCTCAGGTTATCACCTTTGCATATTCTTGCTGCACTCATACAGCCTAAACATCATATCACAGTTTATCCACGTAAACAAGTGTTTTTTGTTAATTGTCAAGTCTTTTTTTGCTATTTCTTCTTTTTAGCTGCAAGCCTTGCCATTACTACTCTGTCGCGTCCTGCCAGGTCCTGTAGACACCTGACGTCGTCATAGTTTTCTATCCCTGCGAAAATCGTCATAACATCTTCCTTCTGATCGTCGCCGATCTCCAGCATGATGACACCGTCTTTCTTCAGACAGTCTGCCGCTTCTTTGATGATCGTGCGGTAGAAGTCCAGCCCGTCGCTGCCTCCGTCAAGAGCCAGCATTGGTTCATGTTCACGGATCTCCTTCTGCAGAGTCTGTATGACACTGGTGCGAATGTAAGGAGGATTGGACAGTATCATGTCAAACTTCCTGTTTCTGAATCTCCCCTTAAACGGGATCAGCAGATTGCCTGATTCGAATTTCACCTTTGGGGATACACCCAGTTTTGATGCGTTGATTTTTGCTACGCCTAGGGCATCTTCGCTGACGTCAGACAGGGTCACTTTTGCTGTC
>Ga0163159_1003388_pt1 | contig 12092 bp, 10 predicted proteins | sample BioMet9_FD_108702 | JGI IMG/M metagenome (GOLD analysis project Ga0163159, IMG submission 108702) | Microbial communities from bioreactor (seeded with sewage sludge) at Lawrence Berkeley National Lab, California, USA - Biofuel... | ecosystem: Engineered > Bioreactor > Anaerobic > Unclassified ... | reverse complement strand
ATGGGGCACGGCAGCGAACACGGAGCCGAAGAACTAGCCAAAGGCGCCAGACTAGCCATGGAAAACAACCCTTCAGTCAAAGTCAGACCCATCGGCCCGAAACTTAAAGGCTACGAAGACCTCGACTGGATAGAGACAACCGAAGATCCTCACGACATCGCCAAAGCCATGGAAAAGGCCTTAAACGACAAAACCATCGCGGGAGCCGTAGCCCTTCACTACCCCTTCCCGCTCGGAGTCACCACCATAGGCAAAGTCGTAACGCCGGCCAAAGGCAAACCCTGCTACATAGCCTCCTCCACCGGCACCTCCTCACCCAACAGAGTGGAAGCCATGGTAAGAAACGCCCTCTACGGCATCGCGGTCGCCAAAGCGGACGGAGTAAAGGACCCCACTGTAGGAATCTTAAATCTTGACGGAGCTCAGACAGTCTTAAGAAGCCTCCAGAAACTCAAAGACAACGGCTACGACATCAACTTCGGAGAAAGCATCAGAGCCGACGGAGGAGCCATCTTAAGAGGCAACGACATCCTGGCGGGAGCCGTAGACGTCTGCGTCAACGACACGCTGACCGGCAACGTCCTCATGAAGCTCTTCGCAGCCTGGAACACCGGCGGCGACTACGAAGCCTTAGGCTGGGGCTACGGTCCCTCGGCAGGCGAAGGTTGGGACAAAGTCGTCTCCATCATCTCCAGAGCTTCGGGAGCCCCGGTAATCGCAAATGCTCTGGCCTTAAACGCCAGAGCCGCGAAAAACGAACTTCCCCAAATAGTGCAGGAAGAGATAACCAAAGCCAAGAAAGCGGGACTGGACGAGCTGCTTGAATCCCTGCAGCCCAAGCCTGCTCAGGCGGAAGAAGAAGTCAAGGCACCCGCCAAAGAGCCGACCGACGACGAACTGCACGGCATCGACGTGCTGGAGATAGAGAACGCGGTCAAATGCCTCTGGAAGGCCGGCATCTACGCCGAATCCTCCATGGGCTGCACGGGTCCGGTCGTCAAGATGGCCGCTCACAACATGGATAAGGCCAAGCAGATCCTTAAGGACAACGGGTATCTGTAAGGCTCGTTAGAAGGCGTAAAACCGTCTTGTGTTTGCCGTAAAAAAGAGCAGCGCCGGTCAGGTCAATGCGTATAGCTCTTGTTGCACGCTGAAAACTGGCGCCAGCCTGTGGCGGAAAAGAAAAATGAGCGGACTTCTGAAAAATCAGGAGTCCGCTTTATGTTTGCGATTGGTAGTTTATCTGCCAGCCGAGGCAAGGCTAAGGCTTAAGCGTAAAAGCTCTCGAGACTGTTGCTACGTTTGGCTGCGGTCCCGCACCGCGCTGAAAGCGGACGCCATCCGCCGTGGTTTGGCCTTGTTCCTTCGCTTTGGCTGGCGCGCTATTGCGATAAGATGCTATGAACGTAAATCGTACAGACTTACCTCGTCAAAAAACCGCGGCAACTGCCGCCCGCTTTCAGCGCTTAGAATGCGAAGTTACAAAAGCATGTCTGTGGTTTGTGTATCAGGTGAAAAAGACAAAAAGAACGGACTTCTGGAAGAATCAGAAGTCCGTTCTTTTTGTCTAATGCAGCTTATAAGTTATTTCTTCTTAGCCTTTACCGCTTCTATCAATGCGTTCAGCACTTCCATGGCGTCGCCCTGAATGCCGAGGTCGGCCACGCGGAAGATTGGCGCTTCCGCGTCCGTGTTGACCGCGATGACGGTCTCCGCGCCGGACATTCCGGCTACGTGCTGGACCGCGCCGGAGATGCCAAAGGCCAGATAGACCCTTGGCGTGACAGACTTGCCGCTCAGCCCTACCTGAGCCGAATAGGGAGCCCAGCCGAGGTCCACTGCCATGCGCGAGGCTCCGACCGTGCCGCCGAGCAGGGAGGCCAGTTCGGAGAGCTTTGCGAAATTTTTGGCGTTTTTCATGCCCTTGCCGCCGGCCACGATTAGCTCCGCTTCCTGGATTGGCAGGCCGACGGACCTTTCCGGCTCGAAACCGATGTATCTGAAAACAGAATCGAGAGCGGACTCAGGCGCTCTGACGCGGATCACTTCGCCCTTGCGGGTCTCATCCGAAGCCAGAGGATGTCTTGATTTGGGGCGTACCGTGCACATCTGTGGGTCGCGGCCTTTGGTCTTGATGTCTGCCATCACGTTGCCGCCGATGGCGGGCCGCGTCTGGATGAGGCGTTTGGTCTGCGGCTCGATGCGCAGCTCCGTGCAGTCGGCCGTGAGGCCGCAGCCCAGTTTGGCCGACAGCATCGGCATGATGGTACGTCCGCGCGTGGTTGCCGAGGCGATGAGGATCGAAGGCCGATAGTCTTCAACCAGCTCTGCTAGAGCGTCAAGTACTGCGTCGGGACGAAATTCCAGCAGGGCCGGGTCGTCAACTATGTAGATCTTGTCTGCGCCGGAGGCAATCAGCTCCTGAGCTTTGTCCGTCACGCAGCTGCCGATCACTACGCTCGCAAGCGGCCTGTCCGAATCGTCGGCAAGCTCGCGGCCCCAGGCCAGCAGCTCGCGCGAAACAGAATGGATCTTGCCGCCGCGGACTTCCGCTAGTGTCCAGACTTCGCCGCTCATCTTGAGGCCTCCATAAAGCCCTTGGCTGCCAGGATGTCCGTCACAGCTTCGATGGCTTCGCTGAAACTGCGCGTTGCCACGATCCTGCGTCCCTGTCTGGTCACCTTCGGATAGGTGACGTTGACGACCTGAGTCGCCGAGCCTTTGAGGCCCGTTTCGTCCTCTTTGAGCCCCAGTTCCGCGGGTCCGCAGACGTCTATCTCCGTAGCCTTTGCTTTGAGTTTGCCGCCCAGCGTGCAGAGGCGCGGCACGTTCATCTCCTTGACGGGGATCACAAAAGCAGGCAGGTCGCACTCGATCGTTTCGTGCCCGCCTTCGATGGAGCGTTCCACGCGGATCTTTTTGTCGTCAAGCTCCGTGATGCCGCTCACGTAGGTGAACACAGGCACGCCAAGAAATTCCGCCGCAGCCGGACCAACCTGGCCGGTTTCGCCGTCGGTGGCGCGCTCTCCTGCGAAATAGAGGTCGAAGGGACCTATTTTTTTAAGCGAGGCTGCCAGAGTTCTGGCTGTGGCCAGAGTGTCTGAGCCTCCGAATTCGCGCGCCGAGAGCAGCGTGCCCTTGTCGCAGCCCATGGAGATCGCATAGCGGGCCGCTTTTTTCGCAAGCGGAGGCCCCATGGTGACGGCCGTGATCTCCGTCGTTCCGACCGGGCGGCTCTCTTTGATTCTCACTGCGGCCTCGACCGCGTGGAGGTCGAGCGGATTCAGTTCCGCTTCGACTCCGTCCCTGATCATCGTGCCTGTTTTCTCGTCGATCTTTACGGTGTCGACGGCGGGCACCTGTTTTACCAGCACAGCTATTTTCAATTGCTTACCTCCGGACGAATGTGTATCCGTCGATGCTCAAAGTATATTTTAAATTTTTACCACAAAGATGAAAATTTTGCCATAAAAATATGCGCGTATTGGCCCCAAATTGGCGTTATTTGATATACAATTAATAAGCTTGCATTTACCTATAAATTTCTGCCTTGGCTGCAGAGAGGAGTTTTATTTTATGAAAGCAGCAAACGAGATCCGCGGATTCAAGGCCGTGAGACTGACTATCGAGGCGATCGGCGAGCTTAAGGAAGCTGCCAGGATCGGCCGCATCCATACGCTGTTCGCCACCTCGGCCGCCAAAAGCGGGCACCCGGCCGGCGCTATGTCCTCGATGGATATTTACGTCACGCTTCTCGGCGCGGCCAATATCACGCCGGAGAACGCCGACAGTCCGGACAGGGACCGCATCGTAGTGAGCCACGGACACACCTCCGCCGGGTTCTATTCGGCGCTCGCAGCCTGGGGCTTTTTCGACGGCCTGGAGATGGCCGCCAACTTCCGCCGCTGCGGCAGTCCGTTCCAAGGCCACGTCGAACGCGAAGTGCCGGGCGTGGACTGGGGTACAGGCAATCTTGGCCAGGGACTTGCAGCCGGCGTGGGCTTCGCTCTTGCGGCGCGCGCGCGCGGTTCCAAGGCCCGTACATGGGTTGTGATGGGCGACGGCGAACAGGTCAAAGGACAGATAGCCGAGGCGCGCCGCATGGCGGTGAAGGAAAAGCTGCATAATCTGACTGCCGTCGTCGATTGGAACGACATTCAGATCAGCGGCCGCATAGAAGAAGTAATGCCCTACAATATGGCGGAGCTCTGGGAGGCGGACGGCTGGCATGTCATCGAGTGCGACGGCCACGCCTATCAGAAACTATACGACGCGCTCAAGGAAGCCTCCGAGTACGAAGGCTGCGCGGTGGTGCTCTGCCGCACGGTGATCGGCAAAGGCGTTTCGTTCATGCAGGACAAGCCGGAATACCACGGCAAGCCGGTGCCGGACGACCTTCTGCCTCAGGCTCTCGCGGAGCTGGGCGGTGATATGTCCGATTACGAAAAGGTGCTGGAAATGCGCAAGGGGCTGCTGCCTAAAGGCCGCGAGGTCAAACCCGAGCAGGCTGTGCTCGACCTGGGGACCCCGCGCACCTATGCAAAGGACGAAAAGATGGATAACCGCGGGGCCTTCGGCAAAGCTCTGGCCGACGTCGGTTCTCTCAACTGCGGCAAGGAAGGCAAAACGCCGCTGCTTGTTTTCGACTGCGATCTGGCCGGCTCCGTTAAGACGGATGGTTTCGCCAAGGCCTGTCCTCAGTATTTCCACGAGATGGGCATTCAGGAGCACGCCACGGCAACAGCCGCGGGAGCCGCTTCGGCGGCCGGCGTCGTCTCCGTCTGGGCGGATTTTGGCGTCTTTGCTTCAGACGAGGTTTATAACCAGCAGCGTCTCAACGATATCAACCATGCCAGCCTCAAGGCCGTGCTCACCCACACGGGACTTGACGTTGGCGAAGACGGCAAGACGCACCAGTGCATAGATTATCTCGGACTCTTCCGCAACACTTTCGGCTGGAAGGTGGTCGTGCCTGCCGATCCGAACCAGACAGACAGGGTTGTGCGCTGGATGCTTGCGGAGCCTGGCTGTGCCTGTCTCGCAATGGGCCGCAGCAAGATGCTGCCTGTTCTGGGAGAGGACGGAGAGCCGTTCTACGCCGGCAAATACGAATTTAAATACGGAGCTGTCGATCAGCTGTGCAGCGGCAGCGACGTAGCACTGTTCGCCATGGGTCATCTGGCCAGCCGCGCGCTGGAGGCGCGCGAGCTGCTCGCGAAGGAAGGCGTCAGCGCGAAGGTGCTTCACTGTGCCTCGCCGCTTGGCATGAACGCAGACGAGCTCTTCGGACTCATCGGCAAGCTGCCGGTCGTGACCTGCGAAGACCACCATGCGGACACTGGCCTCGGCTCGATCGTTGCGCTGATGGCCGCCCGCGCGGGCAGAGCCGTGAAGCTCGCCACCATGGGCGTCACCCACTACGGCATGTCCGGCTCCAACAAGGATGTGCTCGCGGAGATGAAGCTTACGCCGGAAGGCATTGCGGAGAGAGCCAAGGAGCTGCTCGCTTAAGATGATACAGGCAGGAGACCTCGTCCTCATCTGGCATCCCGACAAACGCTGCGACAGCTTCCTCGTCAAGCTTCAGAAGGGCATGGTCCAGGGCACCCACTTTGGACAGCTCAGCCACGACGAGATCATGAAGCATGATTACGGCGAAGGCATGGCGACGGCCAGGGGCGAGGTCTGCTATCTGCTGCGTCCGGCGCTCGGTGAATATACGCGCCGCATTAAGCGCCAGACGCAGATAATCTTTCCCAAGGACGCAGGTTTCATCATCCAGCACCTGAACATTTTCCCAGGCTGCACGGTGGTTGAGTGCGGAACCGGCTCCGGCAGCCTCTGCTGCACCTTCGCGCACTTTGTGGGCGATACCGGCAAGGTTTGCACCTACGACCGGCGGCCGGAGTTCTCGGAGCTCGCGCGCAAGAACGCAGAGCGGTGGGGCGTGGCCCAGAGGATCGAATTCAACGTGCGCCCGCTTGACGAGGGCTTCAAGGAACGCAACGCGGACGCCGTCTACCTCGACGTGCCTACGCCGTGGGACTACATCGACAAAGCCTACGAGGCGCTGGCGCCCGGCAACCATCTGGGCATTCTGGTGCCGACCTCCAACCAGGTTTCGGCCACGCTCGAAGCGCTCGCCGAATTCGGCTTCGTGGACGTCAAAGTCTGCGAGCTGATGCTGCGCTATTACAAAACAGATCCGAAGAGGGTGCGCCCGGAGGACCAGATGATCGGCCATACGGGTTTCCTCATCTTCGGCATCAAGACGCTGCCTTATGGAGAAAACTAGGCTGCTGCTGCATATCTGCTGCGCGCCGGACGCCACCGTGCCATGGCCGGAGCTGCTGAACGAAGGCTGCGAGGTCGTTGGCTATTTCTATGGCGGCAACATTCATCCGGCCGCGGAATATGAGAGGCGCGCCGAGGCTGTGAGGACGCTTTCTCAGGCGACACAGGCTCCGGCGGTGCTGCCCGCTTACGAGCCTGAGGTCTGGCTCGAAGCCACGAAGGAGCTGGCGGACGAACCGGAGCGCGGCAGACGCTGTTCGGTCTGCTTCAGACTCCAGCTTGAGGCGGCTGCTCAATATGCGGCGGAACACGGCTTCACGCATCTTTGCACCACGCTCACTATCAGCCCGCACAAGGACGCGGCGCTCATCAGCAGGATCGGCGCCGAAACGGCCGCCAGACACGGCCTTGTCTGGGTAGAGCGGATCTGGCGCAAGAAGGACGGGTTCAAGCGCTCAGTGGCCGAGAGCAAAAGGCTTGGCCTTTATAGGCAGAATTACTGCGGCTGCATTTACTCGCTGCGCTCGCGCGAGGCGTTTGACGCGGCCTGCGTTTCGGAGGCTTCAAAATGAAAGAAAATGTTCTCAAACGCGTTGAAAAACTGCGCGCCGCCATGGCAGCTGCCGGGGCGGATGCGTTCGTGGCTCTCAACGACGAGGATTCCAACTGGGAGAGTCTCCTCTATCTGAGCGGTTTCCGCGGCACGGCAGGAGCTGTGGTCGTCACCAAAAATTCCGCCGAACTGCTGCTTGATTCACGCTATACGGAACAGGGCAGCAGCCAGAGCCCGCATGAGATCGTTTCCCAAAAGGAAGGGCTGGACAGGGATGTGCTGAAGATCCTCGCCAGACACAACGCCGGCGTCGTGCTCTGCGAAGCGGAGAAAACCTCCCATGCCATGTGGCAGAAGCTTGCTGCCGACGGCAGGATATCCTGGCGCGATGGCACGGAGCTGGCGAAAAAACTGCGCCGCACAAAGGATGCGGAGGAAGTCGAGTGCATCAGGAAATCCGCGCGGATCGCCTCCGACGCGTTCATGTCGGCGCTCGATGAATTCAGACCTGGCATGACGGAGAAACAGTTCGAGGCCTCGCTCAACTACAAGATTTCCCTGGCCGGCGGCGAACCAGGCTTCGATATGATCGTAGCTTCCGGCGTGCGCAGTTCGATGCCGCACGGACGCGCCACCGACAAGCCGATTGCCGCGGGAGAATGGGTCACGGTGGATTACGGAGCCAGATGGAACGGCTATTTCTGCGATATCACGAGAAACTTCCAGGCGTCGCGAGCCGAGGGCAGAGCCGTTGAATTGCACGAACTGCTTGAAAGAACGCATAAGGCCGCAGCTTCGCTGCTTAAACCCGGGGCCTGCGGCACGGATGTCCACAATGCGGCGGTCGCCGTGCTGGAAGAGGCCAGCATGGGAAAATACTTCACGCACAGCCTGGGCCACGGTTTCGGCCTCGAGATCCACGAGGCTCCGCTGCTCTCGGCGCGCAGAAATTACGTTCTGGCCGCTGGCGACGTCGTGACGATCGAACCAGGCGTTTACATAGAAGGCTGGGGCGGCCTCCGTCTGGAGGACGACTATTTGGTGACAGAAACAGGCGCGCAAAGGCTCACTGACATGCTGAATCAGTGTTTTTACCGTGCATAGTTTGCACGATTAACGGATAATTATGATATGTTGTGATTATTAATGTTCTGAACAAATATGAGAGGAGATTTGCTATGAAGAAGTATGTATGCACAGTATGTGGTTATGTATACGATCCGGCCGCAGGCGATCCCGATTCCGGCATCGCTCCCGGCACTGCTTTTGAAGATATTCCCGATGATTGGGTCTGCCCGGTCTGCGGAGTAGCGAAGGATATGTTTGAGGCGCAGTAGCGTCTGCTATATGACCTTTTGATTCAGTGATAACTTGCAAGAGCCCGTTTGGCGCAGTTCGCGTCCAAAGGGGCTCTCTCTTTTTGTTACATTTCCTTTTATTTTATGTCTGAGATGCGCTGATACAATCAAATATCAATCATTGCGCGGCGCAGCCGGCGCTTGCGGAGTTGTTTTCTGAAGCGTCTGTCTGCAGTTCCGACTTATTTCCCCACGCAGAACTTGCTGAAAACGGCGTCGAGCAGGTCCTCCGTGCAGTCGAGGCCCAGAAGCGACGAAAGCTGCGAGCGGGCTTCCGCTATGCAGGAGATCGAAACGTCCTCGCCCAGCTCTTCTTTGAGCGCCCCAAGCGCCTCTTTGACGGCCGCTAGCGCGCTTGCCAGACATTCCGTCTGGCGCGCCGTGACTCCGTAGCCGCCGGAAAGCGAACAACCGCCGGAAATTTCGTCGACGATCTTGTCCTTGAGCTCGTCCACGCCCTCGCGTCTCAGCGCCGAAAGCTGGATGATGGGACTGTCCGGGAAAAGCGAGCGCAGCGCTGTTTTGGTCACGGCCGCAGGCAGGTCGCTCTTGTTGAGGACGATGATATGGCGGCCGCCGGCGATTTTGCGGCCCAGTTCCTTCTCTTCGTCCGTGAGCTTTTCGGAGGCGTCTACGACCCAGAGCGTCAGATCGGCGCCCTTGATGGAACGCAGAGAGCGGTCCACGCCCAGGGATTCCACTTCGTCTGAGGTCTTTCTGATTCCTGCTGTGTCGATGATGCGGATCGGCACGCCCTTGTGGACGAAGGTCTCCTCGATGGCGTCGCGCGTGGTGCCTGGCGTGGGCGTCACAATGGCCCGCTCCTCGCGCAGCAGCGCGTTGAGCAGCGAGGATTTGCCGACATTGGGCCGTCCCGCGATGGCGGCGCGCACACCTTCGCGCAGGATCAGGCCGGAGCGGCAGCGCGAGAGCAGTTCGCCGCCCTCTAGGATGAGCTTGTTCATCAGTGATATTTTCTCTTCCTTCGTCAGGTAACCTTCGCCCTCTTCGGGGAAGTCGAGGTCGACCTCCAGCTGGGCCGCGAGGTTTGTCAAAGCGGAGAGAAACTTTTTTATCTCCTCGGCAAATGATCCCTGCAGAGTGCGTGCGGAAGCGGCCAGCGCCTCGTCGCTGCGCGCCTCGATGACGCCAAGGACGGCCTCTGCCTGAGAGAGGTCTATGCGTCCGTTTACGAACGCGCGGCGTGTGAATTCTCCGGGCAGCGCGAGCCGCGCGCCCTGCGCGCAGAGCTCCTCCAGACACTTCTGTCCCGCGAGCCTGCCTCCGTGGCACTGGATCTCGGCAGACTCTTCGCCCGTGTAGCTGGAGCCTGCTTCGAAGCGCACGACCAGCGCCTCGTCAAACGTCTCTCCGTTGCGGCCGCGCAGTCCGGTCAGCGACATGAACCGCGGAGGCCGTTCCGCGAGAGTTTTCTTTGAGGCTATTATTTTATCTGCAAGGTCAACGCAGCCCTCACCGGAGAGCCTTACGATGGCAATGCCGCTTTCGCCCCAGGCCGTAGCCAGAGCGGCGATTATTTCTTCGGACATGGAGACCACCTCTTGAGTGATGATAACACAAAACGTCTGGTTCTACGGCAAGGCGGCGGAAACGTGCAAAAAGGCGGGGCGGCTTTTGCCGTCCCGCCGATAATAACTTTGCTTTTTGCTACATCGCCTTGATAGCTTCCGCGAGCCTCTTCGCTCCTTCGTCGATCTGGTCCGGCTGGCAGAAGGTGAAGCAGGTCCTCAGGCAGTCGAGGCCGCTCTCTTCGTCGGCGTAGAAGGAAGGCCCGGTAACGAAGGCCACGCTCTTTTCGACCGCCTTCATAAAGAGGGCCTTGGAATCAACGCCGGGGACCCTGACCCAGAAGAAGAAGCCGCCTTCCGGCGCGTGATAGACGGAGTTGGACGGCAGATACTTTTTAAAGGCCGCGTCCATGGCTGCGCACTTTTTGCCGTAGTGTGCGATGATCTTCGGCAGGAAGCCATCCAGGTGTCCGAGGCGGCAGTACTCGTAGACGAGTGCCTGCGCCACTACGCTGGAACAGAGGTTGGTGCCCTGTTTGATCATGACCATCTTATTTATGAGCGTCGGATCGCCCACGATCCAGGCGACTCTGGTGCCGGGCGCCAGGATCTTGGAGAAGGAGCAGGCGTAGACAACGCGGCCGCTCTGCTTTTTATCCATCGAAAAGATCGTCGGCACGTGGCTGCCCCTGTAGCGCAGATGTCCGTAGGGGTCGTCCTCGAAAATGACGAGGTCGTACTTCTCTGCGATCTCCAGCAGTTTTGCGCGTCTCTCCTCGGAGAGAGTGGCGCCGGATGGGTTCTGGAAGTTCACGATCGTATAGATGAATTTGATCCTGTGCCCGTCTTTGCGTCCCTGTTCTATGAGCTGCGGTAGCTGGTCGACGCAGAGTCCGTGCTCATCGCAGGGAGCGCCTATAAATCTGGCGCCGCGGTTTCTCATAGCGTGCAGAGCTCCAGGATAGGTCGGCGCCTCCACGATGATCGTGTCGCCGGCGTTGAGCAGTACGGCGCAGAGCAGGTCCATGCCCTCCTGCGAACCGGTGGTGACGAGCATTTCCTCTGATTTCACCTCGCGGCCCATGCGCGGCGCCATCCATTTTGAGATAAAGGACTTCAGCGGTTCGTAGCCGCCTGTGGCTCCGTACTGAAGCACGTCGCGGCCCTCGCGTCTGAGGATCGCGGAGGCTTCATAGAACTCTTCGACGGGGAATACTGCAGGGTCAGGATTGCCGCCGGCGAAGGAGATGACGCCCGGCATCTTTGTGTACTTGAGGAGCGCGCGTATCGGCGACGGCTTGACTTTCAGCGCCACGTCGGAAAGCATTGAATCCCACTTTACGTTGCTCATAAAACATCCCTCCATGATATTCGTCAAGAAACAGGTTATCCGCCAAACAGCTGCTTTCGCCTATATTATACACATATTGTCGCCGCTGCGCGACGGACCTGGCGCATGAGCTGAAAATTCGGGGCTTTTATTAAAGCGGCAGAGAAGCTATCATATATTGAAGACAATTATTTCAGGGAGGAAATTATTTTGGCCTCACAGCTTTTAAATATAGCAGAAATCAAGAAACTTGCAGCCGGCGAACAGTTTAAGGCCATTTTTGTAATGACGTCTCTGTTCCAGAAAACGGACAAGAACGGCAAGGGATATTACGAAGCGTCTGTATCGGATGCGACCGGTACGCTCGACGCGAAGATCTGGTCCGACGCCTCCTGGTTCGACCGTTCAGAGAACTCCGACCCCGCAGCGGCAGCGAAGAAGCTTTCCGACGAGAAGATGAAGGCTCTGGTTGGCTGTTCGATGGGAATCGACGGCAAAACGGCCGAATACCGCGGCCAGCTGCAGTTCAACTTCAACAAACTCACGCTGCTGGACCAGGAGAAGTTCTCGCCCTCTCAGTATCTGCCGCGCTCGCCTCTGCCGCAGGCGGAGATGGAAGAGCGCTACGAGGCGCTTGTCTCCGGCTGCCGCAAAGAACTGGCCGATTTCCTCCGCAAGGTCTACAGCGGCGAGACCTGGCGCGAGTTCCGCGACTGGCCGGCGGCCGTGAACCATCACCATGCCTATGCGAACGGATTGTTGGAACACACGCTTTCCGTAACGGACTGCGCAAAATCAATGGCCGAATCGCTGAAACGCTCCGGCTATGACATCGACGTTGACTTGGTCGTGACCGGAGCGCTGCTGCACGACCTAGGCAAAATCGATTCGTACAAGATCAACTCCATTCCCGAGATGACGCTCGAAGGCGCCGTGCTGGACCACGTGGCGCTCGGTTATTCGCGTTTCATGGAGCTGGCCGAACAGTATGAACTGGCCCCGGAGCTGAAGCTCCAGCTTGCGCATAT
>Ga0163159_1003385_pt1 | contig 12096 bp, 9 predicted proteins | sample BioMet9_FD_108702 | JGI IMG/M metagenome (GOLD analysis project Ga0163159, IMG submission 108702) | Microbial communities from bioreactor (seeded with sewage sludge) at Lawrence Berkeley National Lab, California, USA - Biofuel... | ecosystem: Engineered > Bioreactor > Anaerobic > Unclassified ... | reverse complement strand
GTCGGTGTCGTGCATACGTGGCGGTTCGACGAAGGTTATCGGCGCGCTGGGCAGCTGGGCATCGAGCCAATCGCGAATGCCGGGTAGATCGGTGACGACGACCTTGCATCCGCAAGCGAGCGCCTCGATGACCACCAGCGGCATGCCCTCGAAAAACGATGGCAGCACGAACGTGTCGCAGGCGCGGTAGAGGCGCGCCAGATCAGCGGGCGCAAGTTTGCCGAGGAAATCGACCTCGTACGCGCAGGCCTGCGCACGCGCGACGAGCGCCTCGTAACCGGCGCGGTCGCTATAGCCGCCGGCGAGCCGCAGGCGCAGCTTGTCGGGCGGGTAGGGCAGTAGGTCAAGCGCGGCGAGCAGGCTGCCGACGCCTTTCTTCTGCCAGATCTTGCCGGCGTAGGCTAGCTCGAGGCGATGCGTTTCGCCGCTGCCGGCGACGGGTTTGCCGGCGGGCTGTGCGCTGCAGCCGTCCTCGCTTTCGACTTGCGCGGCGTCTGCGGGATGAAACACGGTGTCGTCGTAACCGACGCCGACGATGCGGATGCGTTCGGCGCGCACGTTATAGACGCGTCCGATTTCCGCTGCCTGGGCGGTGTTGAGCGACCAGATTTCGTCAAGCATCCCCACGCCTGCACGGATGTAGGCACGTTCGAGGTCGGTTTTGTCCATCTGCCGCAAATCGGTGCTGTGCGAGAGTCCGACAACCTTGCAGGGAAGGCGCCGATGCGCGACGAGCGCGGTGAGCAGGTACAGGTGATGGCAGATGACGAGGTCGGGTGCGAAACGGGTGAGCATGTCATCGAGCGCCTCGGTGAATGCGCGCTCGAAGCACTCGACCATCTCCGGTGTGAGGTCGCGGTACCGCGTGGCCCGGTAGGGCATCACGTCCGACATTCCCACGACGGGGAAGGGGAGTTCCGGCGATTCGAAGCGCACCGGGCGGAAGAGCACGTCGGCGGGAAAAGCCGGCGCATCCTCAGGGCCGATGCCGGCGATGACTGCCTGATGGCAACCGAGCGCGTTGAAACCCTTCACGGTCTGGGCGAGGTAGACCCCGCTGCCGGTGCTATCAGGCTTCTGCGCGATGATATGCAGGATGTTCATGTACGGCTCCCGTCAGCGGTTGAAAACCCGCGATTTTTCCGACTTCTCCAGTGGAATCGACTCCGCTTCGGGCAATAGCTGCTGGTATGAGGCGATGCCCTTCTTCGCGCAGATGCGGCACATGTGGGTCTTCACTGTGTTCTCTCGTATATGATACAGTTTAGGTGATATGGTCACAAAACAAAACCTAACGAGTAAATGCGTGCGCACATCCGAATCGAAGAAGGGAGAACGAATGAGTCTGTATGTATGTCCTATTTGCGGCTACACCTACGACGAAAGCAAGGGGATTCCAGAAGCGGGCATTGCGGCGGGCACGCGCTGGGACGATCTGCCCGACGACTGGACCTGCCCGATCTGCGGTGCTGCCAAAGCCGACTTCGTCAAGCAGGACGGGGAAGAGCCCGCGTCGCGACCGGCGCCCGCAGCGGTGCCTGCGCCTTCCGCCGCTGGTACCGTCGAGGATAGCGCTCCCGTTCAGGTGGGCGACATGGCTCAGATGACGCCGCTCGAGCTTTCGGCGCTGTGCTCGAACCTCGCGCGCGGTTGCGAGAAGCAATACCGTTCCGAGGAAGCAGCCCTGTTCACCGAGCTCGCCGCGTATTTCAAGGGCGCGTCTCCGATAACGTCCGACCCGTCGACCACCGCGCTCGTCTCGCTCGTTGAAGCGGATCTCGAGGCAACTCTTCCCACTGCGCGCGGCGTGGCCGAAGGCGCGAAGGACCGCGGTGCATTGCGCGCCATCACCTGGAACGAGAAAGTGACCCATATCCAGAAGTCGCTTCTGACCCGATACGAGAAAGAGGGCGCGGCGATGCTCGCCAACACCGGCGTCTGGGTCTGCACGATTTGCGGATTCATCTTCATCGGCGACAACCCACCCGAACTCTGCCCGGTCTGCAAGGTGCCCGGTTGGAAGTTTTCCAGGATCGAAGGGAGGGCTTCATGAGCGCTGAGCGCTATGCGGTGCGCACCATCCGTCTGTGCACGAAGGATTGCCTGTGTCTCTACATCTGCCCGACCGGTGCCACCGATACCGAGAACAGCATCATCGACAAGGACAAGTGCATTGGCTGCGGCAAATGCGCCGACGCCTGCCCCTCGAGCGCTATCTCGATGGTGCCGCGCGCATTCCCGCCGCAGCAGGCCCATGCCGATGAAGTGACGCAAGCGATGCGCGCGCTCTTCGCGAGCAAGGTAGCCCAGGAATCGATGGCTGCGGGTCTGCCCGATGCGCTCGCCGTCGCCCTCGAGAAGTCGGATCGCATCATGGCCGAGGACGCCATCCGCGAAGCTGGCTACATGCTCCCCCAGAGCGGCAATGCGCACGCGTTCCTGCAGGGGCTGCTTGACGGCAACCGGGACGCGGGTTTCCCGCGCGAGGCGGTGAAACGGCTTTTGGAGCTGCTTCCGGCAAACGAGTGACTGTTCTGGCTTTTCCGAACCGGGTCTGCCCGAACGCGTATAATCGAGGAGGCTGCGATTGCACGCGATGAGGGCAGCCGGTCGGGAAGGACGCGAGAAGCAAATTCATGGACACGCTGAGCTTGGGGCTCGAATCCCTTCTGATCATCTCCGTCGTTGCGTATCTTGCACCTTACATCGCGAGTCTCATACCCGGTCGCCCGATTCCTGAAGCGGTGTTTCTGGTGTTCGCGGGCGCGTTCCTCGGTTCTCATGGCCTGAACTTCATCGACGCCGAGCTCGACTCCATCCAGCTCATGAGTCAGCTCGGCTGCGCGTTTCTGTTTCTCATGGCCGGCTACGAGATCGAGGTGAAGAAGGTCACGGGGCCCATGGGGCGCCATGCCTCGACGACCTGGCTCTTCTCGCTCCTCATCGCGCTTGCCCTCGTGCCGTTTCTGCCATTGGGCGACACGAGCGATGCCGGCCGCTGGGCGTTCGCGCTTGCCATGACCACGACTGCATACGGCACGCTCGCGCCCATCCTGCGCGACCGCGGTCTCGAGGGCACGCCGGTCGGCGATGCCGTCACCGTATATGGCGCGACCGGCGAGGTGCTGCCGGTGCTTGCGATGGGCATCTTGCTCTCCACGCGCGGCACCTGGATTTCGATTCTCTCCATCGCCGTCTACCTGCTCATCTGCTTCGCCGTGCTGCTGCGTACCAAGAAGACCAAGGAACGCGGGAGCAGCGCGTTCAAGTACATCGGCGAGAACGCGGAGAGCGGCGCGCAAGCGCCGGTCCGCGCCGTTGTCGTGCTGCTCGTGTTCCTCGTGGCCACCGCCTACGGCATGCATCTCGACATCGTAGTGGGCGCTTTTGCCGCCGGCTTCATCCTGCGTGCGCTGGTTCCCCGGGGCAACAAGCTGCTCGAAGGCAAGCTCGACGCTATCGCGTTCGGCTTCTTCGTGCCGCTGTTCTTCATCGTCTCGGGCACGACCATCAATCTTGCTGCGGTGGGCGAGAACCCGCTGCTGTTCATCGGCTTCATCGGCTTGCTGCTCCTGGTCCGCGCGCTGCCGGTGCTTGTCTCCCTGCGCATCTGGCCGGAGTCCCGCGCGCTCACCTCTATGGAGAGTTTCTCGACGTCGATGTATTGCGTGATGGCCCTACCGCTCATCGTCGCCGTGACGAGCGTCGCGGTGGATGCGGGCGCCATGACCGAGAGCATGGCTTCGGTACTCGTGACGGGTGGCGCGTTCACCGTGCTCGCGGTGCCGCTGATCACGGCGATCGCCCGCAAGGTCGAAGCCGCGCACCCGGTGCAGGCGGTCCAGGAGATTGCCGGCGGATCCGCGGACGCATCGACGGTCGTGCGCGAGCACTATGAGGAGCAGCGCAACGCCGCCGCGGCGTTCCGCGAGGCGCGCGCCGCCGCCCATGCGGAAGGGCGCAGGCTCTCGTCGGCAGACTTCCTCGCTTCCGAGCATCGTATGAGGGAAGAGCGCAGGGCCGCCGAAAAGGCCGAGCGTGAGGCGGAGAAGGCGGAAGCGGCTGAGCGCAAGGCCGCAAAGACTGCAGAGGCCGCGGATGCCGTCGAGGCGGAGAAAGCCGCGCAGGCCGCGGAGGCGGCGCAGGCCGCGAAGGCAGCCGATGAGGAGCATGCCGTGGAAGCCTTCGAAGCGGCTGAGGCAGCGGAGGCAGCTGCAGCCGCGAAAATGGTCGAAGGGGCGAAAACGACCGGTGCCGCGACGCCGCAGCCCGCCGTTGCGGCAGCACGGCCTGCCGCAGCTACCGCTGCGCGTCCCACCGCCACAGCTCACGACCCCGCCGCTTCGCGCTACAGCGATCCCAAGCGCATCGGCTTTTTGCGCGTGGTCGAGATATGGTTCGTCGCCTTCATCTGCTTCGTCGTCGTGGCGCTCGTATTCGCGGTGCGGGAGGGTGTCCTCTATGACACGACCGATATCGTGCTGGTGCTCAATGCCGTGTTCGATGCGCTCGGCTTCTGGCTCATCGCCCGGAGAAAACGGGCGGCGCGCTCCGTAATCATCGGATTCTCCATCGTCAGCATCGTCGTCGGCACGATCGCCGACATCGCGGTCGGTTTCGTCGTCCCGCTCACGATGTTCCTGGAAAGCCTACCGGCCATCTTCCTTATCCTCTACTTCTCGACCTCGAAGCGCGTCAAGGCCCAGCTCACCGAGTCGCTGTAAGGATGCGCATGGCGCCGATGGCCACCGCTTCCACGACGGGATTGCTGCTCACGTCGAGCCGTTCGCGCCGTGCCGAGGCGATGCGGGCGCATCGCCTTTCGAGCGGTTTTACCGCGGTTCAGAGCGATTTCGCGCGAACCTCCCGATAGAAGGCGATGACGATCATCGAGATGATGTTGAACACGGCCACGCAGGCGAGCATGTACTGGAAGCCCGCCATCCCATAGCCCTGCGAGATAAAGCCCACCAGCAGAGCGGGTGCGAGCGTCGTGCCGATCTGGCGGACGAGCGCGAGCGTGGCCACGGCAGAGTTGCTGTCCTCGGGTGCGGTGTTCTCGAGAATCATGTAGTTTAGGGGCGTGCCCATGGAAAAGCCCATGCCGAGGCCGACGATCGCCAAGCCGACGAGCATCGTCAGGACAGAAGGGGAAGCGGCGGTCACGAGCGCGAGGAACAGGAAACCGGCCGCGCTCAGCACCAGGCCCACCATGAGGACGGGCTTCACACCCACGCGATCGATGAACGCACCGCTGATCGGTGGTCCTGCGATGGCGAAGACGCCGATAATCGCGAGGTAGTAGCCGCCGGAGCCAGTGGGCAGGTCGAGCGCCGCTTCGGCGAATTCGGGGATGAGCACCATGCTGATAATCGAAGCGCCCACGAAAAGCGAAACGACCATCGTGATTGCGATCTGCCGGTTGGAGAGATACTCCATGTGGAAGACCGGGTCGGAAACGCGCCGCTCTACCCGTCCGAATACGACCATCATCGCGATGGCGACGAGAAGCGGTATCCACGTGGCGGGCTTGAGAAACGTCTGCGCAAAGTCGAAGAAGTCGATGTCCTTCAGGCCGAACAGCAACATGAGCACAAATCCGAGCAGCAGCGCAGAACCGGCGATGTCGAGCTTGCCGGCCGTCTCGGCGGTGTGATCGGGAAGCCACAGGAACGACCCCACGATGATGAGCGCGCTGATCGGCAGGGCGAGATAGAAGATGATCGGCCATCCTTCGCTGCCCAGAGCTCCCAGCAGCGCGCTGCCGACAACCGAGCCGAGCACGTTTGCCAGCCCGGCGACGGCGGCGGCCAGTCCGAGCGCCATGCCGCGCTTATCGGGCGGCGCCGAGGTGCCCGCTTCGGCGGTGGCCACGGGTATCATGCCGCCGGCGCCCACTGCTTGCACCATGCGGCCGAAGATCAGCAACCCGAAACCGCCGAACGTTCCCGAGAGTCCGCAGACGATTGCGCCGAGAGAGAAGATGCCCACGCACGAGGTAAAGATGCGCTTGCGTCCATAGCGGTCGGCGAGCTTGCCGGAGATGGGGATGGTCGCAGCGTAGAAAAGGGTGTAGATGTTGATCATCCAGATGCCGACAGAGTCATCGAGTCCCATGCTCTGCTGCACGACCGTGCGCATGGGCGAGATGATGCCCACATAGAGCCCGCCGAGCAGCAATCCGAGCAAGTAGACCGAGAGCACGAGCCAGAAATGCTTCGTGGCATCGGCTGTCGGTCGCGCGTCTTCGCGGTTATCTCGCACAGGGCACCCTCCTCTCGGCTTCTTGTCGGTGCCAAGAATAGTCCAGCTACGCTCGGCCACACCTCGGGGTTTGCCGCCGCTGAGATAAATTCGACAGAAATGCGCGTCTGACCTGCTGTTTCCCAAGGGCAGACCAGCGGAACACTATCCTTTAAAAACTATAAAATCCGCTCTTGATGTTGCCCTAGGGACACACTTTATCGTGGGGTCGATTGAATCGTCTGCGCATGATAGGAGCTGCGAGGAAGCCCTTCCGCGCGCATGCGGGCCAATCGACTATAGGGGGCAAGAAAAAGAAGAGGAGGCAGGGGATATGCGCAAAGCGATCACCCTATCGATAGTCGCTCTGTTCGCATCGGCGCTGTTGCTCTGTGCAGGTTGCACGCAGCAGACGACCAACGAGCTGACAGCCGATGTCGACACATCGCAACAGTTCCAACCAGAGGTGGAGACGCTTGACGATGGCACGGTCATTCAGCGGACGCCGACCGAGAGCGCCGATGACACGACGCTCGATACGTCGTACATCTATTATTACCAGACAGACGACACGACCGCGACCGAACCGTACAACACCTATTATCTGCACGCCGACGAGAAGGGGTGCAATGCCTGCCACGAGAATCTGGCCGACACGCTCGCCAATATGGATTATGACCATGTCGACCTGCGCAACTCGTACGGTATCCAGATAACCGAGCAAATGTGCGAGGACTGCCATACGTTCGGATACGGCTATATCACGAACCAGAACTCATTCGGCTCGCTCATACACGGCATCCACGGCACCGATGGTATGGGTACCACCGATGACGATCGCGCCGCTACAGCGACCGACGGCAAGGCAACCACCAGCGATATCTCATGTTGGAACTGCCATGTAGCGACCGGCGACGGCGACGGTATGCAGCTCTGGGACGACGTGAAGCACCAGCAGCTGCGCGGCATCACGGCGGTCGCGGACGTTACCGGAGATTTCACCTACGACCAGAGCAAGATAACCGCTCCCGAAGATCTCTTCGATTTCGGCTGGCGCTACTACGATCTCGACTGGATGCGCGCGGAGAACACGGAGTCCGACGCACCGCTCGACCAGGACATGTTCGACAACTGGACAATCACGATCAGCGGCGCGGTGAACAAAGAAGTCACCTACACGTTGCCCGAGCTCATCGCCAAGTACGGTAGCGAGACCGTGCCGGTCACATTCGACTGCACGCTCAACCCCACCGGCGGTCCGCTTCTGGGGAACTGCGAGTACACGGGAGTGCCGCTGAACAAGCTGCTCGAGGAAGCCGGCTTGACCGATGATGCCGGTGCCATCACCGCCATGGCATCCGACGGATTCGCCGAGACTGTTCAGCTGTCAAACTATACGGATGCATGGCTGGCCTACGAGATCGGTGGGGAACCGCTGTCCTGGGCGCATGGCTATCCGGTTCAGCTCATCGTCTCCGGTTCCGCTGCGCCGGCGAGCGTGAAGGAGGTCTCGGACATCGTCGTGGACACGAAGGAAGAGGCTGCGAACCTGCATGAATGGAACGGTTGGCCTAACGAGGTCGAAACCGGCGATTACTACACGCAGTCGGGGTGGCCGTTCGTGGATTCCAACGGGTATGTGAACAAGCCGAACATCGGTCTGTTCGACTTCAGCGAGGGACAGGTCATCAAGACCGGCGAGCCCTATACCTTCAGCGGCTATGCAACAGCCTATAACGAGAAGATCGTCGCCGTCGAGTTCTCCATGGATGGTGGGACGACGTGGACGCGCTATGAGACACCGGACACGACCACGAGAAACTGGGTCAACTGGCACTTTACCTTCACGCCGGACACCGATACCGCCTATGTGCTCTCGATGCGGTCCGTCACCGAAACCGGGCGGGTTACCGAGCAGCCCATAGAAGTGATGTTCAACGCTCACTCGGAATAAAGGATGCTGATCGATATGACCAAGATAGATAAAAAGATGATAAGCCTGATCGCCAGCGGCACCATCGTGCTGGCGTCGGCGCCAGCGGTCCAGGCGATGGCTGCCACCGACGATACGGCGGGCGTGACCGATCAAACGATGGCGGCCGATGCCGCGACATCCGCGATAAGCGATGCGGCGCAGTCCCCATCGAGCATCAAAAACATCCAAGGGACGTTTACCTGGAACCAGAGCGCCAGCATGGATAACCCGATGCTGGCACGGACCCTCTATCAGAGTTCCCGCTATCTGTGCGGCGCGCAGGGGAATCAACTGGACGGCGCGGCTCTGACATCCGCGACGACCGCGGAATCCGCGCCGACGTCCTCGATCGAGACCATCGAGGTGAAAGGCGACGTCGGCAATGCCTTCACCGCCACGATTTCCGATTATGAGAAAAAGGCGCCGGTCATGCGGACTTTCGCCTGCACCTGCAAAGGCAACCCGGCGGACGGTCGCGCGAGTGCCAACGTCGAGGTGAAGGGATTCAAGCTGAGCGCTCTGCTCCGCGACGCGGATCCCGCCGATGACGTGAATACGATCACCTTCACGTCATCCGACGGTTACTCCGTCTCGCTACCGCTCTCCTACGTCATGCAGCGCTACAGCATCATAGTCACCAGCGCCAACGGGGAGGATATGAGCGATGCTCTGGGATGCAGCAACCAACTCTGGCTCGGCTCCACTTCCGCACGTTCGTTCGTGAAAGACGTTGTGAGCATCGAACTGACCTGCGAAGCCAATCCGCCGGCCGCTCCAGGTATGTCGGAGGACGCGAACCAGCCGAACGTCGGTGTCGTGTCGGGGGCGTTCGAATCATGATCGGGGAACTCGTCGGCACCGTAGGTGAAGCGGTGGAGATAAAGGGTTACGCGCAGAATTATCGTGCGCCTATTGCCGCGATGCAGTTCTCCGCTGACGAGGGCGACACCTGGACCACGTATCCCACGACCGGTGCCGAGCAGGATCGAAACGTGAACTGGTCGTTCACGTTCACACCCGCTGCCAGCGGGCACTACCGCCTGCTCGTCCGCGCGGTGGGAGGGGACGGTCGGATAACCCCCGAGCCAGCGCTCGTGCATCTCAGCGTGTCCGAGGCATCCCGAGCACCGCGGGAGCTGCTTTAGGCTTTAGGGTGCAGCGGAAATCGCCAAGGCGCCGTAGAAGTAGCCTGAGTACAGTGAGGGCTGCAAGGACGTCGTAGAAGTAGCTCCCGCTGCCGCCGCGGCGATCCGATGCTGCGGCGGCAGTTCCCGATATCGTGTGAAAAGAGCGGGCCCGCATAGGACCGCAAATCCACGGAAGGGTCGTATCGTAGAGATGTGGCCCTTCCGTCTTGAGGATCAAGAGAACTGCGTCGCTGAAGACGTCCTCGAGAACGGTCCGTCAAGGATTTGCGGTCAGCGCGAGGCCGTGATGGGCACTTGGAGCTTGAAGTACATATCGCGTCCTTCGTACAGGAACGCAGGAGTTTCGGCGATAATCTCCCCGAAGTAGTCACCGCACGCGGTGAAGCCGTGCGCGGCTGCGTAATCGAGCACCGCGCCGATGCCGGCGTATTCTTCGTTGCGTTGGTCGGGACCGATATAGCAGCGCTTGTACATCGTCAGGTAGTAACCTGCCGGCATGACGTCGTTGCTGTACGCCTGCGCGATAGTCGGGTCGTCCAGCAGGATAAACGAAGAGCAAAACCGGTAGGCATGTGCGACGAGGTCGTCGTGGGCTATGCGGCAGCCGATATGGTGGAAGAGCGAGATCGGGATATCGTGCTCGCGCATATAGCGTTTCGTCAGCCTCAGGTTCAGCTCCCATTCTCCTAGGAAGACTTCCGCGTCATCGACGAGATCTCGCGCTGCCGGGTTGAATATATCGAATGTCATTATCGGGCGCTCGTGGATGTGCTCGAGCACCACTTGGTCGCAGATCGGTCCGTTGCTAAACGTCTGATACGTGTCGAGGAGTTGTGCGGCATTGTGCCGTGCGATGGACAGACGGAGCATCTCGGCATCGATGCGCGCGGTTTTCTCAGCCAGCAGAGCTGCGAGTTGCGCGGGATCCTTGCCGTCGAGGATATGCTTGATCTCGTCCAGCGAGATGCCCAGATCCTCCATCTGCTGGATCATGTCGATGGTCGCGCATTGATCGAACGAGTAGAACCGATAGCCGTTCTCTTTGTCGACGCGTATCGGCTCTAAGAGCCCCTTCTCCTGATAGAGGCGCAGAGCTTTCTTGCTGACGCAATTGAGCTCCGCCATCTGACCGATTCCCAGTTCTCCCATTGTTCCCCCTATGATCAAGTTGTTCCCAGCAGCGATTTCACCGTTGCGCAATCGGCATCGGTCAGATGCAGCTCGCTGCGGCGATACTTGTCGAAGCTACCCCATTGCGTCTCGATTTCCTCCATGAAGGCATCCAGATACTCCTCGCGCGCTTCGAAAAGCGCCCTGAGCGCGGTGGCTTCGTCTTCCGCCGCGCTCCCCGAACGCGCTGCGATGTCGGTCTCGTTCATCGCGGCGTTCCAGCGGTTCGTCGAGAGATAGTCCTCCATCACGATGGATCGGTCGAAGCCGGCGATCTGCAGCAGCTGCGCGCAGAGCACGCCGGAGCGGTCCTTCCCGTTCACGCAGTGGATGAGCGTTGGCGCGTTGCTCCTGCAGAGCATATGGAAGACCAGCGCATAGTAGTCACCATGATGAGCCATGGCGCGGTAGCGACCGATGAGGCGCTGACGGGGGTCATCGTAGGCGCCCGCGAAAGGAATCTCCTCGCGGGCGAGAGCGCCGTCGGGAGGGCGCTGAACATCCTCGGCGATGGTCAGCGTTTCGGCATAGAGGCCATCCGGGGTGGGCTTGCGCCGTATCTCGCTTTGCTTGCGGAGGTCGAAGACGAACTCTATGCCGACGCAGTTGAACGCGGCGACATCGGCTGGCGTCATGGCGCTGATCTCGCGAGAGCGGTAGAGCTCGGAGGCGGGGGAGGGGCCGACTTTTCGCAGGCCGTATACCGTGCGCAGCCGGTCTGCGTCCCGAAGGTCATCTGCGTGCAGCTGGTCTGTGCCGCGATGGTCATCCGCGCGCGGCCGATCTTCGTGGTAATGGCCATCCGGGCGATGCGACGCTTTCGGCTCAGTGGCACCGGTTGCGCCTTCATCGATCTGCTCTTTGTGGCCGAGCGTCACGCCCTGCGTCACGTTGCGTCACTTCCGTCCTGCGGTAACGATTCCCGCCCGTAGCATAAGCGAAGCCGAATGGGCTCTCGGGCATTCCGGCCAACGCCGGGCATGCTGCGATCGAAGATTCGGCTTGTGAAAAGTATAGCCAATGAGTGCTCCGAAAGTAAGCCATGCGCTCCTCTTACCTCGTTAAAGTCATGCGCTCTCCAGCAGAACTTGGCTGCCGTCTACGCGATGTCGCGCGCGAACATTATTCTTTCGAAAAACGGAACTTGACTGTTCCCCAAGGGCAGCGTTTACGTTGCTCGTAAGTCATATCGACGGCGTGTCCAGCGACCCGGTTTTCTCAGAGGCGGAATCGGCAGAGGCGCGCATCGCAGGGGGATCGAAGGAGACAGGAGAGGATATGGGGGGACGAGTGCTGGTTTCGAGGCGAACGGTGGTATGGGGTGCTGCTGCTCTTGGTCTATCGGCGATAGCCATGGGGCCATCCGCGTTGACCGGATCGCCGGCCTTCGCCGCCGATGGCGGTTCCTCGGATAGCGGGGCAGACGAGGAACAGTATGGTTTCATGGTCCGCGTGGGCAATTGCGTGGATTGCGAACGCTGCGTCGAGGCGTGCCGGAAGCATAACGGCACGCCGGACAACGTAGCGGCTCGTCGGAAGATAACCGCCTACAAGAAGCCG
>Ga0163159_1003381_pt1 | contig 12106 bp, 9 predicted proteins | sample BioMet9_FD_108702 | JGI IMG/M metagenome (GOLD analysis project Ga0163159, IMG submission 108702) | Microbial communities from bioreactor (seeded with sewage sludge) at Lawrence Berkeley National Lab, California, USA - Biofuel... | ecosystem: Engineered > Bioreactor > Anaerobic > Unclassified ... | reverse complement strand
TGGAGAACTTCGGCAGCCAGTACGCCATGCGCGTCTGGCTCAATCCGGATCAGCTGGCCAACTACAGCCTGACCATGAGCGACGTCATCACGGCGCTGAACGCCTACAACGTCGAGGTCTCCGCCGGCCAGCTCGGCGGCGCCCCGGCCAAGGCCGGCCAGCGGCTCAACGCCTCCATCGTCGTGCAGCACCTGCTGCAGACGCCCGAGGAGTTCGCCAACATCCCGGTGCGCTCCAACCCGGACGGCTCGGTGGTGCGCATCAAGGACATCGGCCGCACGGAGCTGGGCACCGAGCGTTACGACATCGTGGCCAGCTTCAACGGCAAGCCGGCCGCGGCCATGGCCATCCGCCAGGCCGCCGGCGCCAACGCCCTGGAGACCGCCGACGCGGTCAAGAAGAAGATGGATGAACTCAGCCACTACTTCCCCAGGGGCATGAAGGTCATCTATCCCTACGACACCACGCCCTTCACCAAGGTGGCCATCGACGAGGTGGTGAAGACCCTGTTCGAGGCGGTGCTGCTCGTCTTCGTCATCATGTACCTGTTCATGGGCAACATCCGGGCGACGATCATCCCGACCATCGCGGTGCCAGTGGTCTTGCTCGGAACATTCGCAGTCCTCGGATTCGCAGGATTCTCCATAAACATGCTGACGATGTTCGCCATGGTGCTGGCCATCGGCCTATTGGTCGACGACGCCATCGTGGTGGTGGAGAACGTGGAGCGCATCATGTCCGAGGAGGGCCTCGGACCACGCGAGGCCACGGCCAAGTCCATGGGCGAGATCACCAGCGCGCTGGTCGGCATCGGCCTGGTGCTCTCGGCCGTGTTCGGGCCCATGGCCTTCTTCCAGGGCTCCACCGGCGTGCTCTACCGCCAGTTCTCGGTGACGGTCATCGCCTCGATGATGCTCTCGGTGCTGGTGGCCTTGATCCTGACGCCGGTCCTCTGCGCCACCTTCCTCAAACCCGTACCCAAGGGCCACGAGCCCTCGGACAACGCCGTGTTCTTCCTGCGGCCCTTCTTCCGCTGGTTCGACCGGGTCTTCTTCAAGGCCAGGAACACCTACGTGAACGTCGTCAGCCACTCCTTCGGCCGGAAGACGCGCTTCCTCGTGCTCTACGTCCTGCTCGTGGTGGTGGTGGGCATCTCCTTCCAGCGCATGGCCACCTCGTACATCCCGGACGAGGACCAGGGCATCCTGCTGATCCAGGCCCTGCTGCCCTCCGGCTCCACCCTGGAGCAGACGCAGAAGGTCATGGATCGCGTCAGCAAGCACTTTCTGGAAAACGAAAAGGAGGCCGTGCTGTCCTTCTCGCCGGTCTGCGGCGTGAGCTTCGGCGGCCAGGGGCAGAACATGGCCCTGGGCTTCGTCCGGCTCAAGGAATGGGACAAGCGCACGCGGCCCGACCTCAAGGTCAAGGCCATCGCCGGCAGGGCCATGGCCGTGTTCTCGCAGTACAAGGACGCCATGGTCTTCGCCTTCCCGCCGCCGCCGGTGGTGGAGCTGGGCATGGCCTCGGGCTTCGACTTCCAGCTGCAGGACCTGGGCGGCGTCGGGCATGAGCAACTCATGGCCGCGCGCAACCAGCTCCTCGGCATGGCCATGAAGGACCCGCGGCTCGTGCGCGTGCGGCCCAACGGCATGGAGGACGTGCCCGAGTATCACGTCGACGTGGACTGGGATCGCGCCGGGGCCATGAGCCTGCCGATCTCCTCCATCCACACCACGCTGTCCGCGGCCTTCGGCAGCGCTTATGTGAACAACTTCATCCAGAGCGGCCGCGTCAAGCAGGTCTATGTCCAGGCGGACGCGCCCTACCGCATGCTGCCCCAGGACCTGAACCGCCTGTACGTGCGCAACAGCCTGAACAAGATGGTGCCGTTCTCGTCCTTCGCCACGGGCCGCTGGGCCCTGGGTTCGCCCAAGCTGGAGCGCTACAACGCCTTCCCCTCGGTCAACATCTGGGGCGAGCCCGCGCCCGGCCACAGCACCGGCGAGGCCATGGCCGTCATGGAGGAGCTGGCCGGCAAGCTGCCGCGCGGCATCGGCTTCGACTGGACCGGCCTGTCCTATCAGGAACGCATGACGACGAAGCAGGGGCCGATCCTCTACGCCTTCTCCATCTTCGTCATCTTCCTCTGCGTGGCCGCGCTCTATGAGAGCTGGACCATTCCCTTCGTGAACCTGCTCATGCTGCCCCTGGGCGTGTTCGGCGCAATTTTGGCGACCACCGCGCGGGGCATGCCCAACGACGTGTACTTCCAGATCGGCTTTCTGACGACCATGGGCCTGTCCACCAAGAACGCCATCCTGATCATCCAGTTCATCAAGGAGCGCATGGCCCACGGCGACGGCCTCATCGACGCCACGCTCGGCGCGGTGCGCACCCGGTTCCGGCCGGTCATGATGACCTCGCTGGCCTTCTTCTTCGGCGTGCTGCCCCTGGCCATCGCCACGGGCGCGGGCGCCGGCGCGATGAACGCCATCGGCACCGCGGTCTGCGGCGGCATGCTCTCGGCGACGTTCATCGACCTGATCTTCATCCCGCTGTTCTTCGTCGTCGTCTCCCAGGTGTTCCAGCGGAGGCGGAAGAAGAAGGGCGGCGCGACCCCGCCGGACGCCCCGTCCGGTCCCGGCGATCCTTCGGGCCCTTCCGCCCCGCAGGGCCCCGAGGGGAAGTCGGGCAAGACGGAAGATGCGGTCCCGGCGGCCCCCGCCGCGGACGCCGCCCCGGCGGAGCCTACGGCCCCGGCCGCCCCTGCCGCTCCGGCGGCGGGATGACGGCAGCGGCGGCGAACGGACAGACGTAACAGCGAGGAGGCGAGATGGCGGAGTACGACAAGGTTCTGGTCCTGGCCGACGGGTCCGAGCGGACCACCATGACCGCTGGTCACCTGAAGGAATACCTGCCCGGCAAGACGGCCAAGCGGGTGGTGCTCTTCCACGTCGTCAGCTCCCTGCCCGAGGAGCTGCGCGAGCTGGAGGAGGAGGCCTGCTGCCCCGCGCTGCTGGAGCGGCTCAAGCGCCAGGCCGACGAATCGCAGAAGGGCATTCTGGAGAACCTGGAGTGGTCCAAGCGGATCCTGGTGGAGGGCGGCATGCCCGAGGACGCCGTGGAGATCCGCATCCAGCGCGCCAGAAGGGGCGTGGCCCAGGACATCATCGAGGAGGCCCGCAAGGGCTACCGCGCGGTGGTGATGCGGCGGCGCGGCATGGGCTCGCTGAAGAACATCATCCTGGGCAGCGTGGCCTTCAAGCTGCTCCAGTCGCTGACCTTCATTCCGATCATCCTCGTGGGCAAGGCCCCGGCCGTGCGGCGGGTGCTGCTGGCCGTGGACGCCTCGCCCAACTCCCTGAAGGCCGTGGATTTCGTGGCCGCCATCCTGGGAGGCCACGGCTTCGAGGTCTGCGTGTTTCATGCGGTGGTCGGCCTGGGCGCGGTGGCCTTCAACCCCGACGAGGACGCCAGGCGTCCGCTGCCCGAGTGCGAGGACGAGGACGGCGGCCTGGAGGCCTACAAGCAGAAGGTCGGCCGCCTCGTGGTCGGCGTGCGCGAGCGGCTTATCGCCACGGGCTTCGACGCGGACAAGGTCTCGGTGAAGGTCGCCTGCGGCGCGCGCAGCCGGGCCGAGGCCATCGTCAACGAGGCCGAGACGGGCGGTTACGGAACCATCGTCGTGGGCCGGCGCGGCCTCTCGCGGGTCGAGGCGTTCTTCATGGGCCGCGTCAGCCACGGCGTCGTGTACGAGGGCAAGCAGTTCACGGTCTGGGTCGTTTAGCGGCGTCCTCCGGCCGTTTTTCGTGGTGCCCGCGGACTTTTTCGAACAGGAAACACCAACCGGCTCCGGAACCCTCGCCAGACGGGTATGGGCCGCATATTTCATCAGGATACAGCCATGATGCGCCGAAAAGTTTTCGCCATGTTTCCCGCCTCCCTGGTTCTGCTTCTTTTCCTTATGTCTTGCGGCAAGGACAAGCCCGCGGCGGCGCCCGCTGCGGCGCCGGAGGTGACGGTTCTGACGCTGTCGCCGCAGCCGGTGACGCTGACGACGGAGCTTCCGGGCCGGACGTCGGCGCATCTGATGTCCGAGGTGCGTCCGCAGGTGGGCGGGATCATTCAGAAGCGTCTGTTCCGCGAGGGCGGCGACGTGAAGGCCGGCGAGGTTTTGTACCAGATCGATCCGGCGACGTACCAGGCTGCGTACGACAACGCCAAGGCGACGCTGGCGAAGGCGGAGGCGAACGCGCTGCCGACGCGTTACCGTGCGGAGCGGTACGCGAACCTGATCAAGGCGCGCGCGGTGAGCAAGCAGGACAACGACGACGCGCAGGCGGCGTCGAAGCAGGCGGACGCGGAGATCATCGCGGCCAAGGCGGCGCTGGAGACGGCGCGGATCAACCTGGGGTACACGCGCGTGGTCGCGCCGATTTCCGGCCGCATCGGCAAGTCGTCGGTGACGCCGGGGGCGCTGGTGACGGCGAGCCAGCCGACGGCGCTGGCGACGATCCAGCAGATCGATCCGATTTACGTGGACGTGACGCAGTCGAGCACGGAGGTGCTGCGGCTGAAGCGCGAGCTGGAGAGCGGGAAGCTGCGGAAGTCGACCAACGGCGGGGCCAAGGTGCGCCTGCTGCTGGACGACGGCCAGACGTACGGCCGCGAGGGCGTGCTGCAGTTCGCGGACATCACGGTGGAGCAGAGCACGGGCGAGGTGACGCTGCGGGCGGAGTTCCCGAACCCGGGCCGCGATCTTCTGCCTGGGCTGTATGTGCGCGCGATGCTTGAGGAAGGCGTGAACGAGTCGGCGCTTCTGGTGCCGCAGGCGGCGATCAGCCGCGACGCCAAGGGCAACCCTCTGGCCATGGTGGTGAAGGGCGACGGCGCGGTGGAGCCGCGTCCAGTGGTTCTTTCGCGGATCATCGGCGACGCCTGGCTGGTGGAGTCGGGGCTGAGCGCCGGTGAGAAAGTCATCGTCGAGGGCCTGCAGAAGGTCCGTCCGGGCGTGAAGGTGAAGGCGGTGGAGGCCTCGGCCCAGTCCAACGCCACGCAGCCCGCGCCGGCCGCTCCGTCCGCCGCCCCCGGCGCGGCCAAGGCGGCCCCGGCGCAGCCCGAGGCCAAGCCCGCCCCGGCCGCCCCGGCGGCCAAACCGGCTGCGGACAAGCCGGCCAAGGCCGCTCCGGAAAAGGCGGCCAAACCGGCCGCGGAGAAGGCGGCGAAGCCGTCGGAGGGCGAGGGCAAGGCCGTGAAGGCGGCGCGCACGGCGGACGAGCCGGCGGCGAAGGCGGTCAAGTCGGAGAAATCCGCCAAGGCCGAGAAGCCCGGTAAGTCCGAGGCCAAGGCGGCCAAGGCGGAGGCGGAGTCCAAGGGCGCGGCGTATTCGCCGCCCAAGGGCGAGTGGCCGGTGTCGCGCCTGGACGGGACGCCCGCGAAGGGCGTCGGGGAGGCGAAGTGATGCGCGGCGCGCTGCGAATCTGCGCGGCGGTTCTGGCCGCGGCGGCGCTGTGCGGCTGCACGCTCGCGCCGAAGTACGAGCGGACGCTGCCGCAGCTGCCGGCGGACTGGACGAGCGGGTCCGGCTCCCGTGGCCAGGCCAACGCGACGCTTCCGGACTGGCGTCTGGTGGTGACGGACGGGCCGATGCGCGAGCTGATCGAGCTTTCTTTGAAGAACAACCGGGACCTGCGGGCGGCGGCGCTGAAGGTGGAGAAGACCCAGGCGCAGTACCGCATCGCGCGGGCGGACCTGCTGCCGAGCGTCGGCATGGGCGGCCAGTCGAGCATGCAGCGCCTGCCGCGGACGCTTTCGAGCACGGGCAAGCCGATGACCACGCGTTCGTATGAGGTGGGCCTGGCGTCCAACGCCTTCGAGCTGGACCTCTTCGGCCGGCTGCAGAGCCTGAAGGACGAGGCGCTGCACCAGTTCCTGGCCACGGAGGAGGCGCGGCGCAGCGTGGAGCTGACGCTGGTGGCCGAGGTCGCGGCGACGTACCTGACGCTGGCGGCGGATCGCGAGCACCTGACCCTGGCGCAGGAGATCCTGGGCACGGAGCGGGAGTCGTTCGAGATCGTGCGCCAGCGGGCGGAGAACGGCATCGCCAACGACCTGGACCTGAAGCGGGCCCAGACCACGGTGGACACGGCGCGCGTGGCCGCGGCCAAGTACGCGGCGCAGGTGACCTCGGACGAGAACCTGCTGGCGGTGCTGGTGGGCCAGCCGCTGACGGCGGCGCAGATGCCGGCCAGGTCGCTGGCGGAGGTCGCGCCGCTGTCGACGGTGCCCGCGGGTCTGCCCTCGGAGGTGCTGACGCGGCGTCCGGACGTTTTGGCGGCGGAGCACCAGCTCCAGGCGGCCAACGCGGACATCGGGGCCGCGCGGGCGCGGTATTTCCCGACCATCAGCCTGACGGGCACGTTCGGCACGGCGAGCAACGAGATCCACGACCTGTTCCAGAGCGGGTTCTCGACCTGGAGCTTCGCGCCGCAGATCGCCATGCCGATCTTCAACTCCGGGTCCATCCGGGCCGGGGTGAAGGCGGCGGAGGCGGAGCGCAAGATCATGCTGGCGCAATACGAGAAGTCCGTGCAGACGGCCTTCCGCGAGGTCTCGGACAGCCTGTCCCTGGACACGGCGCTGGCGGAGGAGGTGGAGGCGCAGGCCTCCCTGGCCGAGGCGGCGTCCAAGAGCTACGAGCTTTCGACCCTGCGCTACGAGGCCGGCGTGGACGGCTACCTGTCCAAGCTGGACGCGCAGCGTTCGGACGCCTCGGCGCGGCAGGATCTGATCAGCCTGCGCCTGGCCAAGGCGGGCAACGTGCTGACGCTGTACAAGGCCCTTGGCGGCGGCTGGTCCGCGCGCACGGACGCCGACGACCCCGACGCCGACCGCTCCCAGCCCGACCCCAAGGCCAAGCCCGAGGCCCAGGCCGCCTCCCTCACCGCCGATTCCCGCAAATAACCACCGCACACGCCACAAACGCAAAGGGCGGCCAGCAGGCCGCCCTTTTTTGTTGGCGTAGGGGGGGGAGGGCTATTCTCCGGTGATGCGCTCCAGGCCGCCCATGTACGGCCGCAGGGCCTCGGGCAGGACGATGGTGCCGTCCGCCTGCTGCCCATTCTCCAGCACGGCCACCAGCGTGCGGCCCACGGCCAGGCCGGAGCCGTTCAGGGTGTGCAGGAACTCGGTCTTCTTCGCGCCCTTGGGCCGGAAGCGGATGTTGGCCCGCCGGGCCTGGAAGTCCACGAAGTTGGAGCAGGACGAGATCTCGCGGTATTTGTCCTGGCCGGGCAGCCAGACCTCCAGATCGTAGGTCTTGCAGGAGCTGAAGCCCAGGTCGCCGCCGCACAGGGCGATGACCCGGTAGTGCAGGCCGAGCTTTTGCAGCACGGACTCGGCGTGGCCGGTCAGCAGCTCCAGCTCCTCGAAGGAGCGGTCCGGCCGGCTGAAGCGCACGAGCTCCACCTTGTGGAACTGGTGCTGGCGGATGAGGCCGCGGGTGTCCTTGCCGTAGCTGCCGGCCTCGGAGCGGAAGCAGGGGGTCAGGGCGCAGTAGCCCAGCGGCAGCTGCTCCTCCTCCAGAACCTCGCCGGAATGCAGGTTGGTCACCGGCACCTCGGCCGTGGGGATGAGGAAGTATTCCTGGCCCTCGATCTTGAACAGGTCCTCGGCGAACTTGGGCAGCTGGCCCGTGCCGGTCATGGCCGTGCGGTTGACCATGTACGGCGGGAGGACCTCCCGGTAGCCGTTGGCCGCGGCCACGTCGAGCATGAACGCGGCCAGGGCGCGCTCCAGCCGGGCCGCCCAGCCGAAGCTGACGCAGAAGCGCGAGCCGGCGATCTTGGCCGCGCGCTCGAAGTCCAGGCCGCCCAGGGCCTGCCCGAGCTCCCAGTGCTCCTTGGGCTTGAAGGCGAACTGCGGCTTTTCGCCCCAGAGGCGCTGCACGGGGTTGGCCGTCTCGTCGCAGCCGTCGGGGGTGGATTCGTGGGGGATGTTGGGCACCTTCAGGAGCCAGTCGGACTCCCGGGCCTCGATGTCCGCCAGTTCGGCGTCGAGCTGCTTGATGCGCTCGCCCATGCCGCCCATCTCGGCCATGAGGGCGCTGGCGTCCTGGCCGGCGCGCCGGAGCTTGGCCACCTCGGCCGAGCCCTGGTTGCGCCGGGCCTTAAGGCCCTCCGCCTCGGCGATGAGGGCCTTGCGGGACTCGTCCAGGCGGGCGAATTCGGTCACGTCGGGCTCGGTCTTGCAGCGCTTTTTGAGCGCCGCGGCGACGGCGTCCAGGTTCTTCTGCACGAATTTCAGGTCAAGCATGGGCGGTTCTCCTCGCAGATGGTGCGCGCGCGAACGCGCTGGGGTGGGTGTACCCAAAGCCGCGCCGGGAATAAAGGGGGAAAATGGGGCTAGGGATCGATGCCGTCGGAGATGTTCCGCCGCCGCACGCCGAGCAGGTAGACTGCGGCGATGGCCAGCCCGATGGGCCCGAGGTCCCGCGACCAGAGCAGCCAGGCCGTGAGCGGCGCGCCGAGGCCGAGCAGCGCGATGCGCCACTTCTTGCGGCGGGTCAGCGGGCTGGCCAGCCAAGCCGACTCCCGGCCGATGAGCGTCTCCACGCGCGGCAGGATGCGCCGGAATTCGGTGAACTCCATGGGCGGCAGGGGCAGGCGCAGGCAGCCGGCGACGAGGCCGAGCACGGCCAGGACCAGGAGCGCGGCGTTGTGCAGGAGCAGCCCGGCGGCCAGAAGCGTCAGGCTGGCGTTCTGCACGCACCAGTTCCACGGCTCGCGCCGGCGCAGGCGCTGCCGGTCCAGCATGTTCGCCGCGACGCGGCGGAAGTCCCGTTCGGCCCCGTTGTCGTCCATGCCCGTCAATTTGCCACGCGGGCCCCGGTCCTGTAAACACGGAGCGGGAGGCGCGCATGAAAAAGCTGCCCATCAAGTCGCCCAGGGAAATGCCCACGCTGCACGCGCTGGCTCCGGACCCGCTGCTCGCGGCCGAGGGCGCGGAGCGCCTGGACCGCATGGCCGCCGAGGCCGCCCGTTTGGTGGAGGGGCGCGGGTTTCTGCTGGCCACGGCCGAATCCTGCACCGGCGGGCTTCTGGCCAGCACCCTGACCAACCTTTCCGGCAGCTCGGGCTGGTTCCACGGCGGCGTGGTGGCCTATTCCAACGCCCTCAAGGCGGGGCTGCTCGGCGTGCCCGAGGCGGTCATCGCCGAGCACGGCGCGGTGAGCGAGCCCGTGGTGCTGGCCATGGCGGCCGGCGCGCTGCGTCTGCCGGGCATGCCCGCGGACCGGGGCTGCGCCGTGGCCATCTCGGGCGTCGCCGGCCCAACCGGCGGCACGCGGGAGAAGCCCGTGGGCACGGTGTGGATGGCCTGGGCCTGGCCCGGCGGAACGCACGCCGAAAGCTTCCTGTTCCGGGGCGGCCGCGCCTCGGTCAAGGCCCAGAGCGTGGCCGGGGCCCTGTTCGGCCTGGTCACCTTCGTCAAATGAACGCGCGCGGCGGCGCTCCCGGCTCCCAGGGCGGCCCCTGGCGCTGTTTCGTGGGTCTGCCCCTGCCGGAACCCTGGCGGCTGGCCCTGGCCCGCGTGACGCGCGCCCTGTCCGGCCGGCTGGCCTCGCGCGTGGGCTGGACCCGGCCGGAGAACTGGCACCTGACCCTGAAGTTTTTGGGCGACGTGGAGCCCGGCCGCATCCCGGACGTGGCGGCGGCCCTTGGCCGCGTGACCTTCGCGCCGTTCGGGCTGGCGCTGGGTGCGGCGGGCTTTTTCCCGCCGCGCGGCGCGCCCCGCGTGATCTGGGCCGGGCTGGCCGCGGGCGGCCCCGAGGCGGCGCGTCTGGCCGCCGGCGTGGAGGCGGCGCTGGTCCCGCTGGGCTTCGCGCCGGAGGCGCGGCCCTTTGCGGCGCACCTGACCCTGGGCCGGGTCAAGGACGCGGCGCGCGGCGAGGACTGGGCCTGCGTGGCGGAAGCGCTGGGGAAGGAGGTCTGGGGCCCCGCGCGGGCGGAGCGGATGGTGCTCTGGAGGAGCGTACTCGGGCCTGCGGGACCCAAGTACGCCGCGCTCCATGAGTTTGCGGCCGCGTGACGCTCCCCGACCACGGGGGCCGCGCGGCCAAGGGGACCGGGCCTAGGCGGTGTAGTCCCCCCGGTTGAACTTGATGCGTTCCGTCACCGACATGGCCTCAAGCTCCGAGACCATGCCCTGCAACTGCGGGTACTTCTCGGCGAGGTCCGGGTTGTCGCTCTTCAGCTGCTGCACGGTTCCGTCGATGTCCTCAAGCACGCCGTAGGCCTGCTTGAGATTGGCCTGACCGGATGCGCCCTGCAGGTTCTGGGCGTACTGGTCCCACTTGTCGAGCACGCTCTCCACCTTGTCCATGATCGCATTCTCCGCCGAGGTTGCCGGGGTCGTGGCCTCTACGCTCTGGACCCCGAGAAGGGTGCCGAGGGCTTCGAGCCCGCCCGGCGGGGGCAGGACTGCGCTGGACTTGGCGGTTTGCGAGCCGGACTGTGCAGCCGTCTGCGCAACCTCCTGGCTCAGGATGTCGCCGAAGGCGGTGCCGGTTTGCGCGCCGCGGTCCGTCCGGGTGGTCTGGTCCGAACGAACTCCCTCCAACTGGTCAGGATGGATTTTCATGGCAACTCCTCATCCTGTGGTTTGTCTGCAAAATGCAGAGACCATGCCAAGGCGCTCGCGGGAGATTCTTTTGGAATCATTGACTTTCCTTTCGGCGCAGGGAGGCAAATCTTGCCTGCCGCGCACTCATGCCCTTGCGGATAGCGTATGGCCGGGGCCTTGTCCATCGGCCCGGGCCGCGGAATCCGCGACAAATCCTTATCGGCCGTTTTTGTGCTTGCGTAACGGGTCGGTGGTGATTATTTTCACACTGTTCCGCATTCCCTCCGGGCAGTTGGCACAGGGAGGGCAACCTCAAGCGAATCAAGGGGGAGCGACATGGCCCAGATCAAGAAGATTCTTTGCGCGGTGGACTTCTCCGAGCACAGCCCGTCCGTGGCCGAGTATGCCCGACTCCTGGCCGAGGGGCTGGGCGCGAAGATCATCTGTCTGTACGTGGCGCCGTCGCTTTCGCAGTACGTTGGCTTCCACGTTCCGCCCAGCTCCATCGAGAACTTCGTCGGCGAGATCGTCACCGGGGCCGAGGCGACCATGAGCGCGTTTTTGAGCGAGAACTTCCAGGGCGTCGCCGTGGAGGGCCACGTGGTCACCGGCTACGCGGCCGAGGAGATCTTCGGCATGGCCGCCAAGGAGGGCGTGGACCTGATCATCATGGGCACCCACGGCCGCAAGGGCATCGACCGCATCCTCTTCGGCTCCGTGGCCGAAAAGGTCGTCAAGGGCGCCCGCTGCCCGGTGCTGACCGTCCGCCCGACCCGCTAACCCCGGGCCTTCCCGGATTCCGGGAGCCCGCAAGCCCATACGGGGGCGCAGACCCTGGGCGGCGCAGAGCCGCCCGGGGCCGCCTCCATGATCCCGAACTTCCAGGAGCCCGCCCATGCCGCGCCAGCGCGTCAGACCAGAGATCCTCACCTTCACTCCCTATGTCCCCGGCCTCTCCGAACAGGAGATCATGGAGCGCTACGGCCTCTCCCGGGTGATCAAGCTGGCCAGCAACGAGAACCCGCTGGGCGTCTCGCCCCTGGCGGCGGAGGCCATGGCCCGCACAGCCGCGCAGGTCCATCGCTACCCGCGCAACCACAGCCCGCGCCTCAACGCGGCCATCGCCAAGGCCTTCGGCGTGCCGGTGGAGCGCGTCATCACCGGCAACGGCTCCGACGAGATCATCGACCTGCTCATGCGCGTGACGGCCCGGCCGGGCGTGGACAACGTGATCTGCTACGAGCACTGCTTCAGCATGTACGGCCTGACCGCGCGCCTTGCCGGCGTGGAGTACCGCGAGGTGCCCCGCGGCGAGGACTACCGCCTGCCCCTGGAGACCCTGGCCGAGGCCGTGGACGCCAACACGGCCATGGTCTTCGTCACCACCCCGGACAATCCCACCGGCCTGGCCGCCAGGGCCGAGGAGCTCATGGTCCTGGCCGGCGTTTTGCCCGCGGGGACGCTGCTCGTGGTGGACGAGGCCTAC
>Ga0163159_1003380_pt1 | contig 12106 bp, 8 predicted proteins | sample BioMet9_FD_108702 | JGI IMG/M metagenome (GOLD analysis project Ga0163159, IMG submission 108702) | Microbial communities from bioreactor (seeded with sewage sludge) at Lawrence Berkeley National Lab, California, USA - Biofuel... | ecosystem: Engineered > Bioreactor > Anaerobic > Unclassified ... | reverse complement strand
CCATAACTTCATTTTGATGTTCAACGCCCATTTTCTCAAATACAGCCTTCATTTCCGCACCTCCTAGCATATAATTTTTTCTATTATTGATGACTGTTTGTAACCACAGCCTAAATTTCAGAATCAAAGTTATAATGTTTACACTCATATAATAACATAATTGGTCAATATCTTTAATCACCAAAAAGATATTGACCAATTTCTATTTTATATTATTGACAAATATTTATAATTAGAAACCACACAATTCTCAAACGGCATGATTCCCTATTTAGCCGTCAAAGGCGTTTGACTACCATTAGAAACTACATCATCCTCAAACTGATTACAGGCAGTGTTGTTAGTTGTCATAGTTTGACTACCATTAGAAACTACATCATTCTCAAACGTGGTTATTCCAGTGCCTTCTTGTCGTCTAGTTTGACTACCATTAGAAACTACATCATTCTCAAACGCTAGGTGCAATCTTTACGAATTCTTTCTTGTTTGACTACCATTAGAAACTACATCATTCTCAAACGTCCTCTTTGGCATAAGCGTTTGCCGACGGGTTTGACTACCATTAGAAACTACATCATTCTCAAACGAAGCATTTAAGATATATGTACATGAACTAGTTTGACTACCATTAGAAACTACATCATTCTCAAACTATCAAGTTTGGTTAGATTTGGGCAACACTGTTTGACTACCATTAGAAACTACATCATTCTCAAACCTTAGTGGAAAGAGGACAGGGGAAAATTAAGTTTGACTACCATTAGAAACTACATCATTCTCAAACCCCCTAATTTGGTTTATTATGCTTCTTTGAGTTTGACTACCATTAGAAACTACATCATTCTCAAACGCTTTTTGAAGGGCTAATTGCTTATACTGTGTTTGACTACCATTAGAAACTACATCATTCTCAAACTATAATTTTGTCATGCAGATAATGATTCAAGTTTGACTACCATTAGAAACTACATCATTCTCAAACTTACTTCTTCATTCACGATGTTTTTTAATTGTTTGACTACCATTAGAAACTACATCATTCTCAAACTGGCTTTCTTGCGTGTAATAACATTGAAGTGTTTGACTACCATTAGAAACTACATCATTCTCAAACCAGGGTGGAATCCTAATGACTTAGCTGATTGTTTGACTACCATTAGAAACTACATCATTCTCAAACAAGCTCTTGTTTTGTAAGCTTGCGAGTATAGTTTGACTACCATTAGAAACTACATCATTCTCAAACCAGGGTGGAATCCTAATGACTTAGCTGATTGTTTGACTACCATTAGAAACTACATCATTCTCAAACGTTAATTATGCAAATGCAACAGGTAACGGAGTTTGACTACCATTAGAAACTACATCATTCTCAAACAAATCAGCAAAAACTATCTCGAAAAATATAGTTTGACTACCATTAGAAACTACATCATTCTCAAACTTGAGCAACGGCCAAAGGAGATATAATCAGTTTGACTACCATTAGAAACTACATCATTCTCAAACTACTCACCGATGATTTGACCTTTCATATTAGTTTGACTACCATTAGAAACTACATCATTCTCAAACAAATGTCGTCGTCTTTGTCCATTTCAGCAAGTTTGACTACCATTAGAAACTACATCATTCTCAAACGTGGGCAATTACCAGAAAATGGAATGAGTGGTTTGACTACCATTAGAAACTACATCATTCTCAAACACAGAGATGCGTGGGTTGACGCACATTACCGTTTGACTACCATTAGAAACTACATCATTCTCAAACATCGTGTTGCATAAGGCTGATAGTGGTACTGTTTGACTACCATTAGAAACTACATCATTCTCAAACTTGACCAAGAGCGCAAACCTGCTTTGACAGGTTTGACTACCATTAGAAACTACATCATTCTCAAACTATATTGGTCTTGCCGTTGAGATAAATCAAGTTTGACTACCATTAGAAACTACATCATTCTCAAACTATCGGAAATAACACTACTTATACGCCAAAGTTTGACTACCATTAGAAACTACATCATTCTCAAACTTAAGGTAGTTGTTGCTATAAATAGTTTTAGTTTGACTACCATTAGAAACTACATCATTCTCAAACACGAATACAAATATTTCTTCGAATCCCAAAGTTTGACTACCATTAGAAACTACATCATTCTCAAACCTTTCTGTAAAGCATCCATATCAATTTTAAGTTTGACTACCATTAGAAACTACATCATTCTCAAACTCCGGAGCAGGAGTTTAGTACAGCTCTAGGGTTTGACTACCATTAGAAACTACATCATTCTCAAACTAGCAACAACAAAATAATAGGAGCGTGTAAGTTTGACTACCATTAGAAACTACATCATTCTCAAACGACAAGTGGTAACACGTATGTTATTATATAGTTTGACTACCATTAGAAACTACATCATTCTCAAACCTATTGTACCTTTGAGGGTGCTTGAGTATAGTTTGACTACCATTAGAAACTACATCATTCTCAAACTGTCTTTCTGTATTGAGTGGGCAAGGTGGAGTTTGACTACCATTAGAAACTACATCATTCTCAAACTTGCTAGTTGTTCATTACCTTTAAAACCAAAGTTTGACTACCATTAGAAACTACATCATTCTCAAACCAGAGTCCGACGAAATTATCGTCATGGCCAGTTTGACTACCATTAGAAACTACATCATTCTCAAACGTGTCAGTGTCAGCACCATATTTGCCAATTGTTTGACTACCATTAGAAACTACATCATTCTCAAACGTACGAGACGAGTGGACAATTCGAGCTATTGTTTGACTACCATTAGAAACTACATCATTCTCAAACTTGCCTTCAAATTCCTTATCGCCTTGAATAGTTTGACTACCATTAGAAACTACATCATTCTCAAACCACAAGGTTGGTGTTTCAATTGCTCAAATAGTTTGACTACCATTAGAAACTACATCATTCTCAAACACGCCAAGGGAAGTCACTGACATGATAGTAGTTTGACTACCATTAGAAACTACATCATTCTCAAACTAGCTGCTTGTCACTTGCCGGAGAACATTCGTTTGACTACCATTAGAAACTACATCATTCTCAAACGGATCTCATAAAGTGATTGACTTGTCGCAAGTTTGACTACCATTAGAAACTACATCATTCTCAAACTGAATAGGGAAAAGGCTAACTTAAAAGCCTGTTTGACTACCATTAGAAACTACATCATTCTCAAACAACAGAACCTACTATTATGCGATACCAACTGTTTGACTACCATTAGAAACTACATCATTCTCAAACACAAACCATGCAGTGTCTATCCATTATCTAGTTTGACTACCATTAGAAACTACATCATTCTCAAACGCTTCACCATCATGCGGAGTATCCATACTGGTTTGACTACCATTAGAAACTACATCATTCTCAAACTGAAATCGGTCGTTTAGTCACATAACCACTGTTTGACTACCATTAGAAACTACATCATTCTCAAACTGATTCCCTGCCAATTCGTCTTCAGTAACCGTTTGACTACCATTAGAAACTACATCATTCTCAAACTGATAGATATGAGCGCAACAAAGATAGTGCGTTTGACTACCATTAGAAACTACATCATTCTCAAACCATTATTCGGTATTGTGAATGGCAAAACATGTTTGACTACCATTAGAAACTACATCATTCTCAAACGGGCGACTCTACCAAAAAGCAAATTAGCGGGTTTGACTACCATTAGAAACTACATCATTCTCAAACTAGGACAAGTAGTGGCTGTCAATACTAAAGGTTTGACTACCATTAGAAACTACATCATTCTCAAACTACGCTCTGTGAATTTTGGCCATTCAGCCGGTTTGACTACCATTAGAAACTACATCATTCTCAAACATGTGTATGTCGCAGCATATGATAATTAAAGTTTGACTACCATTAGAAACTACATCATTCTCAAACCTTGCGGGTGGAGCTTGGGCAAAGTGCCCCGTTTGACTACCATTAGAAACTACATCATTCTCAAACGACTGAGCACGTTATTGTTACTCCTGCAGGGTTTGACTACCATTAGAAACTACATCATTCTCAAACATTACTTTTGTCGTAAACACCAAATATAGAGTTTGACTACCATTAGAAACTACATCATTCTCAAACGAAGAACTAAAAAGATTGCCCAGTATAAGTGTTTGACTACCATTAGAAACTACATCATTCTCAAACTACCGCCACGCAGTAAGGATTGATTCAAATGTTTGACTACCATTAGAAACTACATCATTCTCAAACTTAGAGGAATTGATGCTACCACAGGTAGGCGTTTGACTACCATTAGAAACTACATCATTCTCAAACACTATAGTTTTCTTTTGGCATCCTTCTATAGTTTGACTACCATTAGAAACTACATCATTCTCAAACTTATCTTCCGCTCTTCCTTTGGCTGTGAAAGTTTGACTACCATTAGAAACTACATCATTCTCAAACTCATCCTCAACTTCGCTGTCAACTCTTAAAGTTTGACTACCATTAGAAACTACATCATTCTCAAACAAACGCCGCCACAAGTAACCCCATTGGATGGTTTGACTACCATTAGAAACTACATCATTCTCAAACAAATCAATTCTTGTTGGCAAGGGTTTACGGGTTTGACTACCATTAGAAACTACATCATTCTCAAACGGACTACATCACAGGCAACCACGATATAAAGTTTGACTACCATTAGAAACTACATCATTCTCAAACGCAAGCGCGCCCTGTTTGTTCGGCAGCAATGTTTGACTACCATTAGAAACTACATCATTCTCAAACGCAGCTGCTAATTTTTCAACAGCCCATTTAGTTTGACTACCATTAGAAACTACATCATTCTCAAACCCCAGCAAGATACTTAACAGCTCTTAGTAGGTTTGACTACCATTAGAAACTACATCATTCTCAAACGTAGTTGGCGAACAAGAGCATGTCTGCCCAGTTTGACTACCATTAGAAACTACATCATTCTCAAACGCCAAGCTGTGCTTAAACAACAAAGTTTTTGTTTGACTACCATTAGAAACTACATCATTCTCAAACGGCATCCTTTATTGACCACGGCGAAGCTTTGTTTGACTACCATTAGAAACTACATCATTCTCAAACACCAAATATCAATTTTCTTTGTTTCTCTTGGTTTGACTACCATTAGAAACTACATCATTCTCAAACACCCGGCGCCCGCAAAAGGGTAACATCACCGTTTGACTACCATTAGAAACTACATCATTCTCAAACAAGTAAAGTATCTTGCATAGTAAAGCTCTGGTTTGACTACCATTAGAAACTACATCATTCTCAAACAATACCAAAACTTTCAACAACTTTTGCCTGGTTTGACTACCATTAGAAACTACATCATTCTCAAACCACGTACTGCATACCCTTCGCTTTCTATTTGTTTGACTACCATTAGAAACTACATCATTCTCAAACCCGCACAATTATATTGTCATGATTTACATAGTTTGACTACCATTAGAAACTACATCATTCTCAAACTAAAGTTGTTGGTGAAATAGCAATTTTAAAGTTTGACTACCATTAGAAACTACATCATTCTCAAACCTCAAATTTGGAATGCGTGCCACCACAACACGATAGTTAATTGGTAATCCTATCTAAAATATATAACTTTTAATAAAAAACCGCAAGCTCATTAATAAATTTCACATAAATCTTTATCAATAACAGTAACCCTTTCTTCCGTTAATATCCACTCTTTTTTCGTTGCTTCTATTAATAAAAGCCTTGCTTTCATATACGCTGCCTGTTTATATAATTTTTGTAGTTCTTTTTCTGTTAAATAGCTCTTAATATTAACAAAAATGAACAATTCTATTTTCAAAAAATTCCTCATAACTTCCATATATGCAACAATTTTTTCTAGCACAGAATCAACAAAAGCATCAATTTTCATATCAAATATTTTTAAAAAATCAACAATATCGACTTCTTCTTTATGCACCAAAGAGTAATCTGTATATTCAGCTAATTTTTCTAAGTATCCCAAGGCTTTACTGGTAATTTCTTGTGTGGATAAATACATTTCTTCATCATAGGCTATTTTACGTAAATTATCGTATAATTTATTTACTATTTTTCTGGAATTGCAATCCAGTGCAAAAACATTAAAAGTGATATCTGCAAATTTATCTATCTCAAGCTCATTATGATCTTGAGATAGAACAAAACTTCCTTCACCACCATTACACTGTGAATATAGCTCCTGTGTCAGAACCTTAAATAATTCTGGGGCCTCCAATACCAACACATTAACTATATTTTCCTCTAATTCCATGTGCTTTTCCATGCTTGGATGTACCAGTTTCATAAAATCACCATTCTTTCATCGGTGTCAAGTATCTCTGACTGTAATTCACCCAAAATCAATTCGATTTGGGAAAACTGTTTTTCCGTAACCATAAGTAGCTGCACTAAACCAGCCAAGGGCTTATTCTTGCGAACATTAGCAATAATAGCATTACCCGCAATAGCATTTAATGCCAATTTTGTATAAACCGACTCTTGCATCATAATAAACCCATTTTTTATTAAATATTTATGAAACCTTGTATATTCTCTTCTATCCGAACTAGTGGTAACCGGTAAATCAAAAAACACCATTATTCTCATAAACCTATATCCCATTCTTACAACTCCATTTTAGTGGTAAACAATAATGAATTAAGGCTGTATCCCTGTCATTTAAGGCCGTAAAAATACTTTTGCAATAAAGTTTAATTCCATAATTTAAGAAGTTTTTTTTACCATCAAAAAAAACCTCTTTATTAAGTAAATTTAGTATGGTCATTTTTTCTTCATGTTCGAACTTTTCTAATCGTTCTGCAAAATATTCTCTGTAAACACATTCGTCAACGAATGGCCGTAGCGGCTCCATAATATCTGAGCCTAAATTAAAACTGTTAAAAGTATTATCATGAAAAAGTCCCAATTGAGTCAAATATCCATTGGCGGTAATCTCCCTATTACAAGCCCCCAGCATTATGGCATAACCATAATTTAAGGCAGCATTAATTAAATTATCACTACTTCTAACAAAATCTTTGCCAAACAACGCATTAAAATAGACCTTAGCGGCATGTCCCTCTCTATTGGTCACATCCCGATATTCTATTTGTTCTATATAGGAATGTAAAAGATTAGCTTCCTGTTTACCCAAGGCTACAAGTAAGTTTTGTTGCTGTGTTATTTTCTTTGTAACCACATCCGTCCATACCATGCCTTTAATATTTTCATTCCAGCCAATTTGCTGCCTGATTTTACTGCTGGAATCATGGCAGCCATAGTAAGCTAACAGTTCTGCCGAGGGATTACGCTTTTCATCACAAAATACCACTTTTATTTTTTGCTTAATTAATTCAGCCAATAAAGCCGCCGTAAGTGAAACTTCTGTTGACTCTATAATAACCGTGGAAATCTCACCTATATGGATTTTTTTTACCGTTTCACCCCGCACCACCATATAATTAAGTTTGAGCTCCAGTTTTGCTCTGCGTGCTATAACAACAATACGCCATGTCATAATCTTAATAAGTCCACTTTTTGCTCAAATATTCCTGTAGGCGATTGATTAATAATATATGCTTGTGCTCTGTCGGTAATGTTTTTTGAAACTTTTAATATTCCTGCTTGTCTTCCTCCCCCCAGTAATTCAAAATTAGTACTTGCTGCACTGCACGTAAACAATGATAAAATCTCCTTTAAAACTAAACTCTGTTCTTCAATATTTAGAGATATAAATTTATCTCTTGATGTTTCCACCATTTTAATTTGTGATGCCGGTCGTTGCTTATATATCGTTTTTTTCTGTTTTATAAGTAATGCATCATACAGCTCTAAATTTTTATTTTTTGTGATGCCGTCATATAAACTATTTATAGGTAAATATCCACTCTTAATATTAGCTTTTTTATTTCTATCAATATATTTGCATATTTTTTTTGCATAAGAATCTTGCTCAGCAGTTAACACTAATTCTACTGCACCCCAGAACATAATTTGCTCACCAGTCCGCCCCGAAATATGCATTGGATAACCGTCTATCACAAACAAAGATTTTATCTTAATTTTGGGTATTATGACTCTTGGCTCCAGCAAGTCCACCTTCCTTAAAAATGTTTCTAATCCATGCTCATTCTTTTCAATTTCTTTTGCTATATGCATAGGTACTGTTTCTATTGTTCGTATCTTTTCGCCCTTTTTATTTACAGATTCTACTAATGTAAAATAAGCCGTAGAAGCAGAGTTGTATCCGCCATATTTTTTAATGTCCCAATTTTTTTTAACCGGAACTTGTCCATTGCCTCTTTTCAAAATATTTACATCAAATAATTGACCTTTACCTTCATAAGAATGCCGGGTAAATAATATATTATTTTTACTCATTATTTCTCTTACTCGAGAAATCGTGCCTTCTTTACCGGCTTTCCAAGCATTTTTAACATCAAAATTGTATAATTTTTCAGGATTTAAGGTGTATCTTTCTCCATTTAAGTGTTTTATAAAGTTTGCAGGATTATTAGTAAACTTAGTATTATACACATTGCCCACAACAATATTTAAATATGCGTCTTTGGCGTGATGATAGTCATTAACATCACGAACTTTAGTAAATTCGTTGACTTGTCTAAAATCTGACACTGTACCTGCTTTAACATAAATAATTTGTGTATCTTTAAAAACCTGGGTCAGAATTTGAGCCACAGCTTTAGTGGATTGACGGGTTTCAACAATTTGTCTAGCTATGAAATCTGCTAATTCATCTTCTGACAATGCCGTCGTTCGTGTTAAGCGATCATATTTTCTTTGAGAAATAAAACCTTTTTCCAATAAAAGCTTCCAGAAACCACGATTTTTACTCTGTACTGCAGCCGGTAGTGGATAAGTATCTGTTTTATGTGCATTAGCAGCTTTATTTACTAAAACCAAGTTGTCAAAACTATCGTCTTTTGTTTTGGACCGAGGATATATATGGTCTTTATCCCATATATTACTGCTCATGAGCTGCTCCACGTCAATAACCTTGCTTGTATCATACATATCTCTTCCCATTTGCGTATAATACAAATACAGTTTTTCACTACGCAAATCACTATCCGAGCTACTCTCCAGCTCCGTTAAAAGTTCTTTAACATCTTCTCTGCAAGCCTTATATAGTTCCATCAATCTATCTTTGCGGGATTTCGTTCTTTTCTTTTCTTCTTCTCCCCTTGCCATTTCTACAAATATCTTTTTGGGAGCATGCTGCATTATGCCCTTTAGCTCATCAACAACCGTAATAGTTTGCCAAATTTGACGTTTTACTGCCGGGGAAACATACAAGTCATCAACAGTTTTATATGTCAAATCAGTCTCCATGCTACTGTTTGCATTGTTAAACGCTTCTATTTTTTGTGCAAAGTTATATTTACAATTTTTCGCCAACAATTCCATGAAATTCAAACCGGATTCTTTCATGGCATGTAAGATTGTCACAGCTTCGCCAGTTGTTTCATCAACGTACGCTATCTCAGCGCTATCTAATAGGGTTTGCGAAAACCTTCCCCAATCTGCATAGTTCAGCTCTTTTATTTGCTTTATCTGCGTCTCAGAAACTGTTGGATAATTTCCCTTAATCTTTCGTATTAACATATTTTTTTCGTTGCTAAATAAAGTTATCCACAAAATAATTTTTTCTATCATAGCACTATTTTTTATAATATCGTTACCAAAAATTTTATAAAAATCATGATAAGATTTTAAAGAAGTTTTAAAATCAATATCAATTCCCGTTACCTCACCGCAAATATTCTCTGTTTTAAGATATGCAGCTAATTTTTTCAACGTTAATTTTCTAGTTTTAGTGGCTTGCATGAATAAATCTTGGAAAATCTGTTCTTTTAATCCTGCACTTATAGGCATACCATCTAGTTTAAGATTGTTTATTTCGTTACGCACCATAAATTCTGTGTATAATAAAGAGTTTTTAGGCAATACATCTTCGCAAGTTAAATAAGTACATTTATTAGTCATATTTCTAATGAAATTTTCAGCACTAGCCTCAAGATTGACAACTTTTTCAAAATTCCAAGGATAAATCTTATCAGAGCTACGCACAACCCAGCATCTTTTCTTTGCTTTGGACATGGCGGTTCCATTTAACGGCCCTACATAATAGGGAATTCTAAATTTCATGATATCAATGATTTTTGACTTTATCGTATTACCTGCTTCGTCGACATTATTTAAAAAGGGTAAATATGCACTAGCATTTTCAAGAATTTTCTCCAGCTCTACTAAATGTATTTGCATGGGAATAATACCATTATTTTTATCTACCTGTTTTGGTAAAAATATCCCAAGTGCAAGCTTTTCCCTAATTATTTTCAAGTTAGCATCATCTGACCGTATATCTTTTAACTTAGTACTTAAAAATTTGCAAATGTCTTCCTGATTACATTTTTTTTCAACGTCTTCTTTTGTGCCATTAATCTTATACATACCAATATAGCTGCTATAATTTGCTGTTTTTCCCTGCTGTGCCCCAAAAATATTTTTGTATTCTTTTGGTATATATTTTTTTACTACTTGCTTTAATATTGCTAAATCATGCCCATGCTCTTCATAAACAGCACATTTTGCGTATGAAATAAAAGTATTATCTTTTAATATCTCCGTCAGCAATGACCAATCATATAAGGCTTTCAACTTCTCTATTGCTTCAACCCGGTCAGCTAATTCTTCTTTTAATATTTGTTGGATTTCATCATAATTATCTTTAGAAAAACTAAGGCTGGCTTTCTCCACTTCTTTTAGTTCTTCATCAACAAATAAATCACACAGTTTAGCAGTACCCCCTGCCAATAAGGCGACTACTGCTTTTTCTTGTTTAGATTCCGCACTAAATAAAGCCTCCAACTGTTTCTTTTTATTTGTTACAGACATCTTCCTGTCTTTTAATATTTTCTTCACCGTCTCTGGATCTGTGCAATTCCAATTTTCTAACCCTGTTACATTGTCTTGCAAATACTGTCTAACATCAGCAAATACACGAGTAAAATCAGTAATTGCATCGGCTTTTAATCCTGCAAACAAAAAATGTCCACGATATTTTAGTATATTATGTATTGCCAGATAAACCAAACGAACGTCAAAAGCCTTTTTATTTTCAAGTAAAGCCTTACGCAAATGATAAATTGTTGGATAGTCCATATAATATTTTTTATCGGAATAAGCAGCATCATTAAACAGACTGTATTTTTGGTTATTATCGACAGATCTGTCCTCTGGACCAAAATTGCTCTCTTTTAATCGCAAATAAAATCCCGGGTCTTTTCGGGAAATTTCTTCTGCAAATAATTCCTGTAATAAATTTAACCGCCAAGTTTTACGCTCTAATCTTCTTCTAGCACCACGTTGTATTCTACAATCAGCGGCAGTTTGAGCATTTTCAAATAGTCTTATGCCCCATAAGGCTTTCCCATGCAATTTTTCCAAATTATAGTTTAAATCAGTTACAGCCCAACCTAAAGAACCTGTTCCCATATCTAAACCTAAATAATATTCCCCAAATTGCTTTTTCATATTGACATCTCCCCATAAAAGATTTACTATTAAATTAATCTTTGACTACCATTAGAGATTACACCATAAGTTCAAAAAACATGATTTATTCAAATCGTCTTCGGACTCCACTGTGTGGATAAAAAACTTGCCTCGGCAAGTTTTTTTTTGCACTAAATGGTAATATTACTAACAATATAGAATACTTAGACCTTTCGACGTTATTTGAAGTATTCCTGCCAAATAAATACAATATTCTTATGCTGTCCATTTTATAGCCCAAAACAGCATAAATTGCTTTAACAGCTATTTTTTTGCACCTAACCCTTTGAATTTTAAGCCATTTATATTTTTGTATAACGTTATTATTTATACATATTAGTAATAATCAGCACCACCCGTCTAACGGGTGGTTTGCTCTGAGGCTATAAGCCTCTAATGCCGGCTAGCGTCTAAAGGCGCTAGCTTTCACTTTGTTCAAGCTACTATGCCCTTGCCACTTTAGCT
>Ga0163159_1003370_pt1 | contig 12140 bp, 7 predicted proteins | sample BioMet9_FD_108702 | JGI IMG/M metagenome (GOLD analysis project Ga0163159, IMG submission 108702) | Microbial communities from bioreactor (seeded with sewage sludge) at Lawrence Berkeley National Lab, California, USA - Biofuel... | ecosystem: Engineered > Bioreactor > Anaerobic > Unclassified ... | reverse complement strand
TGCTTCTGAAAGAATAAGGTCGGGAGTTATACTGTCCAGTTTTTCAATTGCCTCAAAACTGTTCGAAGCTTCCAAAGTATTATAATTTTCAGATTGAAGTATCTCAACGATATTATTTCGTAACAGGTCATCCTCTTCAATGATAAAAATGTTATGCATTTTATTCCTTAAAATTTATGCTCCAAATATCCGGTAAGAACATATTATTACGAACCTGTTTGTTGCAAACAGCAAAGTAGTGGAGTAAAATGCATATTTTCAGGAGTAAAAACAGCCGGTTAACCGTTTTAACGGGCATATTTTGCCGGAAAGGATCATTAATCCATATTTCAATCTGTTTATTACTGAAAAGCTTTTAATTTTGAAGCATATTTACGGCTAACCACAAAAGGTTCTTTTATATCAACAAGGTGCAGTCTGAAGGAGTTGTTAAACCATCTTTCAATTTTCTCAATAAAATTCACATTTATTATAGTAGAACGGTGAATTCGCAGGAAATGTGTTTCCGGCAGTTTATTTTCCCAGCTTGCCATAGAAGTACGAAGTAAATAAGATTTGCCACCGGTTACAAAAACACTTGAATATTGATTTTCAGCAGTTATAAGTTTAATATCTCCTGCTTTTACAAATATCATCTGGCTGTTAACTTTAAGAAGGATTTTATCTTCATAATTTATTTTTGCAGGCAGGCTTTCTTCTTTTTCTTCGGTTACTTCATTACCATTTTTATCAACAACTTCTGCTCTTATTCTTTCATATTTATTCAACCTAATCTGGATTGCCCTCAGCAGAGTATCAGCTTCAAAAGGTTTAAATATGTAATCATCGGCACCAAGCTCCATACCCATCCGCATATCCTCTTTTTCAACCCTGGCAGTTAAAAAGATAAAGGGAATAACCGCTGTTTCAGGTTCTTCAGAAAGCTTTTTAAGTACTTCATAACCGTTCAGCCCCTCCATCATTACATCGCAAATAATTAAATCCGGCTGAATCTCTTTTGTCAGCGATAGCCCCTCTTCACCGTCTGCAGTAGTGAAAACCCTGAAACCTTCTTCTTCAAGAAGAGTCTTTATATTAGACCGTACAAGGCGGTCGTCTTCTATAACCAGAATTGTTTTCATTAAGACCCCGATATTATTGGCAAATTAACAGTAACAGTTGTCCCCTTTTTTATTTCACTATTTAACTGAATATTACCCAGGCAGGCTTCAACGGCAAGTTTAACAATTGAAAGGCCAAGTCCGGTACCGGGTATTTCCTTAACATTTGAACCACGCGAAAAAGGTTCAAACAATGCTTTTTGGCTTTCCTGTGGAATGCCGATTCCACTATCCTGCACACTAAAGTTCAGGTAACCATTGCTTTCTGTTATGGTAAAGTATATATCCCCCCCCTCCGGAGAATACTTAACAGCATTTGAAAGCAGGTTTAAAAAAATCAGGCGGAAAAGCCTTTCATCAAGAACATAATTTTTATATTTAGTATTAAAATAAGTCTTTATCTCATGTTTGTCACTTGCAAGCATGTATATTTCCTGCAGTATATTATCACATAATTCACTTAAATTGTTTTCTGTGGGATTAAAATCAATTCTTTTTGATTCCACTCTGCCTAAAGTAAGCACATCATCAACAAGAGTAGTCAGATTATTTATAGAAAACCTTATTCGTGAAAAATGCTCATTATATTTTTCTGCATCCCATTTCCTGCCATATCTTTCAAGCAGTTCAGCAGAAGAAAGAATTGCAGCCATAGGAGTCCTGAATTCATGAGAGACAGTAGAAATAAACCGCGATTTCATATTGTTCAGCTCTTTTTCCCGTTCAAGCGAGGCAGCAATGGTTTCTTCCAGTTTTTTCCGTTCCGTTACATCTCTGCCGTAAGATAACAGCATATCAACTTCACCGGTTTCCTGGTTAAATAAAGGAGTTGAAATAAACTCAATCACCCTGCCATCTTTCATATTTAACTCACTTCTGTCATCTTTGCCGCTTTCAATAATTCGTTTAAATAGGTCATCTATCTGTATACCAATATCTTCAGGTAAGGCTGATTCAGGAACAAATCTTAAAACTTTATCTTCTTTTAAGTGCGGGTTTCTTAACTCTACAGTAGGATTTGTATACATTATATCAAGATTCCGGTTAAAAAGAATAATTGAGTCCTGGGAGTTTTCGGCAACTTTCCTGAACATTTCCTCAGATTTTTTTAACTCCAGCGTTCTTTCTTTTACAGTTTCTTCCAGTTTTTTACGGTAAAGCTTTTCAGTTTCAGCCAAAGCTTCCCTTGCCCTGTATTCTTCAGTAATATCATTTATTACTGCATAAATAAAATCTGAGTTATTAAACTTTATAGCAGAAGTATAAACTTCAATATCTCTTGTTTCATTTGAAGATAATAGATGCTTGGTAAAAAAATGCGCATGGTGGTCTCTGATAGTCATTTCAGCAAGAGCATCAAAACCTTCTTTACCCTGTGTAATATTCAGGTCATAAATACTTTTGTTTTTAAATTCATCTTTTGAGTAGCCATAAAAATCACATGCATTTGTATTTGCATCCCAAATTTTACCATCGTTAACTCTAATAACCAAAACATTAGCTGTGGAAGATTCAAATAACAGCCTGTATTTTTCTTCGCTTTCGGCAAGCATACGTTCAAAATTAATTCTGCCTGTTATGTCCCTTGCAACACCGTCAATTGAAATTACTTTACCTTTTTTGCCTGTCTCAGAAAAGATATTAATCTCAAGGCATTTTACTTCTCCTTTTGAAGACTTTATTCTTATAACTTCAGATTCGTTTCGTTTGGAGAGAAGAAGTTTCAATAATTTGCTTTTATCCTCAGGTACCAATAGTGTAAAAAGCAGGCTGTTGTTTTTATAAAAATCATCCGGATAAAAACCGGTAATATTCCTTACTGAGGGACTGATAAACTCAAACCTTCGGAACGGGCTTGTCTGGAAGTGGAAGACAATATCATCAGACCTTTCACCAATAATTCTGAAGAAATTATTTGTACGTATAAACTGCAGGAAAAAAGACTGGAAATAGTAAACCAGAAAGCCAAGGCTCATTATAACAGCAAGAAAGAATGCCAGAAGATAATTCATTATAATAAACCAGGTAAACATAAAGGCAAACGGAGTCAGCAGTTTAACAGCGCCAACTATAACCAAAGGAACTGCAACAAGATACCTGCCTATACCTGATGGTTTCTTATTATAAAAAACCATCCCTGCCCATATATAAACCACAGCACCTATAACAGAAACAGGTAAAAGTTTTACGGTATTTGCTATGGAATTCTCTATTGAGGATAAAACCGTCCATACAATAAGAATGATGAGCGAAACAGTAACAGCCCGGGGTATTTTTAAATTTTTTAGTTCAAGAGTTCCATAAAGGGTAAAAAGGATATTAAGAAGTCCAAAAACAGTAAAAAGGATGTAAAGAAATGCATTTGAGCCAAGTGTATTGGCAATAGTATCTATTCCAAAACGCGCAGAACCAAATGAAAAAGCAAGCGCCCATGAACGGAGGAATCTTTCATGCGTTCTGGTATAAAGAAACAGGCATATTAATGAAACAACAAATTGAATCAGGAATACAGATAGAGCCGAAACTGTTATAAAAACTGACATTACAGTCTCCCCGGTTATCAGCAAGCAATAAAGCTGACCAAAGTTAAGCCGTCAGCATAGTTAAATTCCCAATTTGTAAACTAATACAAAAAACTATTAGTGTAAAGCAAATAGCGCAATTTTACTAAAAGGTTATGCTAATTTTACCGAAGAATCAACAAATTAAGTTTAAGAAATATAGTAATTATACTGAGTTTTATAAGGGAATTTTTATTTATATTAAATTAAAATTCGATAAAGATTATGTCACTTTATAGCTTTGTTAAACCTGATATGAAATTAGATGAATTTGTAGCATGGAGATTTCCCGGTTATAATTCATTATCAATATACTCACAAAAGATTATAGATATTTTAATATCGGTATTTCCTCAAAAACAGACATAATCATACGTAGCTTATAAGCTTCACATATCCACAAGGTGGCTGCAATATGAATGCAAAAAAGCTTTTGGAATAACGTACGGTAAATTATACAGATACATTAGAATGAATGCATGCACTTACCTGATATTTTATACCGAATACAGTTATACAGAAATTTCAAAAATTCTTAAATATTCTTCCGAAGGAAGCATGAACAGGGATTTTATTAAAGAATTCAACTGTACACCATCAGAAGCTGAGAAATACCTGTCTAAATTTGACAAAAAAAATATCAAACTTCCCAATGTGAGTTATTTAATTAAAATTTAACTGTGCTTTTGGCTATGAAACTTCGCTTTTGGTAAAATTCTCAATTAACAATAACAGAAAGATAATCTATGTTCTATTTATTGTTGGACAGATTTTCTTAATCTGAGATAAATTGCGGGGATAACAACATGAATCATTTTTTTAAAAATGCACCTTTCTCAATATTATTATTCATTTGCTTATATCTGAATAGTTGCAATACCACGGAACCGGGAGAAGACAATACTACTCCCGGAAGAAGAGATTACGAGTGGACTGTAGATACATTGTATGGAAACAGCCCAAATTATTATTTACTTAAATTATGGGGGTTTGACATAAATAATGTTTGGCTGGCTGGCCTGGGTGACACCCCCTTTAATTTATGGAATAATGTAAACGGAAAATGGCAGCCATACCGTACAAAAGTTTATGGCAGTTATGTGGGTATTTATGGATTTTCAAAAACGGATATATGGATTGCGGGAAATAATCTTATGCAGCATTATAACGGTTCATCATGGTCATCAGTTAATGATATTTTTTTCCCGAATACCTATTCTACTTCATATAACGATATCTGGGGGAATAATTCTGGTAATATTTATGCAGTTGGGGCCAGTACCGATAATGAAAGTAATTACTTTGGTATTATAAATCATTTCAATGGAACAGAATGGGAATTCATTATTCTGCCTGAAGAGAAGGTTACTTTTTCCATGGTGAAACAGGATATAAATGGAACAAATTACATATACCTGTCAGGTACTAGATTTGAATCCACCGGTGATACTGATAAAATTTTTATGTATAACGGCAAAGAACTAATACAATTGTATAACGGAACTGAGACTACTACGGTAAATCAGATAAACGGCAAAGTATATTTATGCATTGGGAACAAAATATATAAACCTAAAAATAATAGCCTTGAAATCTGGAAAGATTTCAGCGGGACGGATTATCTTGGAAGAGTATGGGGAAGAAGTGAGAAGGATTTTTTCGGTGTAGCATCAGACGGGCTTGCACATTATAACGGCACTGATTTAGTTACAATTTATCCAACATCTTTGTTTATAAACGACGGTTTTATATTTGAGAAAGATATCTTTATTCTTTGTGATAACAGGATAATAATACACGGAAAATTAAAATAATAATAAATTCAGGAGTAATAGCTTTATAAAATAAAGCGGGATAGCAAAACTATTATTTCAGAAACAAAAGTACAGGAAGATACAATATGAACAAACCTGGCAAAGTAGCCTCATCATTATTCCTGGCAGTATTCAGCCTGGTTATTTACACTTGCAATACAACAGAGCCAGGAGAAGAAAACGTTACTCCCGGCAGGAGAGATTATGAGTGGACTGCAGACACATTGTCCGGAGACAGTCCAAATTACTATTTATCTAAAATATGGGGGTTTGACATAAATAATGTTTGGCTGGCTGGAACTGGAGACACACCTTATAATATTTGGAATAATGTAAACGGAAAATGGCAGCCATACCGCACAAAAGTTTATGGGGATTATTATGGTATTTATGGATTTTCAAAAACGGATATATGGATTGCGGGGAATAATCTTATGCAGCATTATAACGGTTCATCATGGTCATCAGTTAACGATATATTATTTCCCAATACCTATTCTACTTTTTATAGTGATATGTGGGGGAATAATTCAGGTAATATTTATGCGGTTGGGGGTTGTACTGATAATGAAGGTAATAACTTTGGTATTATAAATCATTTTAATGGAACAGAATGGGAATTCATTGACATACCGGAAGAGAGAGTAATATTCTCCCAGGTGAAACAGGATATAAATGGAACAAATTATATTTACCTGGCAGGTACAAAATTTGAAACCACCGGTGATACTGAAAAAATATATATGTATAACGGCAAAGAACTAATACAGTTATATAGCGGAACTGCGATTACTACAGTAAATCAGATAAACGGCAAAGTATATTTATGTATAGGGAATAAAATATATAAGCCTAAAAATAATGGCCTTGAAATCTGGAAGGATTTCAACGGGACAAAATATCTTGGCAGAGTATGGGGGAGAAGTGAGAAGGATTTTTTCGGTGTAGCCTCAGACGGGCTTGCACATTATAATGGCACTGATTTAGTCACAATTTACCCGACATCTTCATCAATAGTCGATGGTTATATATTTGAGAAAGAAATTTTCATTATTTGTGATTTTAGAATAATAATACATGGAAAGTTAAAAAGCGAATAATTAACTAAAGGAGGATTTACCTTAAATTAAATCTAAATAAAAAGGAAGATGATGCGCCAACATCATCTTCCGTATTTGAATAACCCCAAGGCTAGTAACCTTATAATCTTTTCAAAGATCGGGCTATTCTATTTTAAATATTTTTTAAGGAGTTATAAAATGTTTATTGAAAAATCTTGTTTAGCAGGTTACCTGCTAAAATCATTTGTTATCAGCATACTTTTACTCCAGGCATTTTACCCGCAAGATAACAAAAATCTTCGTGAAGTTGCAGAAAAAAAATATCACAAAATTGAGAACTTAGTAAGCAGTTCAAGGTTTGATATCCCGGTTTCTGTGAGGGGTATTTTATCGCAAAATGTTGATCTGAATAAAAAAACTGAGGTCGACAAATTTATAGAATTATCCTCCGAATTATTTAAGATTGCTCCTGCTAATGATAAATTCGAAACTGTAAAGCTTAAGAAAGATGAGCTTGGCATGACGCATTTGAAACTTCAGCACCGGTATAAAAATGTACCGGTTTGGGGCTCTGAGTTAATCCTTCATTCAAATGCCGGGAATGAGATTGTTGAGGTTAATGGTCAGTTTACACCTGGCTTAAGTATAGATGTAACCCCTGCGATATCCTCTCAAAGTGCTTTGGAAATAGCACTTAAGGATTTAGGAGAAGCTAAATATCGCTGGCAGAATATGGGACAGGAAGAATTGCTTAAAGAAGTGTACCATGATAAAAACCTGACCTGGAAACCAAAACCCGAATTATATATTGCGCCTGAAAACGGTGATTTTAATAAAGGCAACTATGTTCTTGCCTGGAAAATGACGATTGCTGTTGACGGGGCAAAAATGGGGAATTACGAGTATTTTATTGATGCTATAAATGGCCGGATCATAAATAAATTTAATTCGATGCCTGACGCAACCGGAACTGGTATTAGTAATTATAACGGAACAGTTTCATTTAATACTAACCTATCGGGCAGTATTTATGAAATGTATGATACTCAGAGAAAAATTAAAACGTATACTGCCAATCAGTCCGAAAACTATCCCGGAACACTGCTTACAGATTCTGACAATTATTGGTCCCAGAATAATGCAGCGGTTGATGTACATTGGGGTATTACAAAAGTATATGATTTTTACCTTAATGTTTTTCAAAGGAATAGTTTTGATAATGCAGGGGCAGAAATTCGAAGCAGTGCTAACGCTTTAATAGGTGGCGATGTAAACAATGCTCAATGGACCGGGACACAAATGGCATTTGGAGACGGAGATGGAACTACGTTTTCAAATGTAACCTCAATAGATATAGTTGGCCATGAATTTACGCATGCAGTAACCCAATATGAATGTGGCTTGATTTATCAAAATGAAAGTGGCGCATTAAACGAAACTATGTCTGATATCTTCGGGACAATTATAGAGTTTTATTCTACGCCAGGTAAAGCTAACTGGTATTGCGGTGAAGAATGTTATACTCCTGGTGTAGCAGGGGATGCATTGCGTTATATGAATAATCCAAATGCAGGCTTACAACCTGATACATATATAGGTACATATTGGTATAGCGGATCCGGTGATCACGGAGGAGTACATACAAACAGCGGTGTAGTAAATTATGCATTTTATCTTATGACAATTGGTGGCAGTGGGACCAATGATAATGGTGATGCTTTTTCTGTTGCAGGCATCGGAATAGAAAAATCCCGCGCCATTGCTTACAGGGCATTAACAACATAGTTCTCATCTAATACAAATCTTTCAGGTGCCAGGAATGGATTTCTTTCGGCTGTTTCAGATCTCTACGGCTCTTCAGGCGCTGAATATAAATCTGTTTCTGATGCCTTCGGCGCTGTTGGCCTGGGAGTAAGATTTATTGCAAAAAACAATTTCAATGCAGGCAATATTAAAATACATGGCCATACAACAGGAAACGGCAGCGTATTTTATGCATCGGATGGAACTTCAGAATCCCTTGAGGCAATAAACCAGTATTATGAACCGTATAATTATATTTGGAACACCAGCGGTGTTACAGCAAGTATTTCAAATTGGTACAACCAATCATCAGGTGGTTCTCCTTCTATTATAATCGGACAAACCAGTGCAGTCTATAATTTTAATACTTCAAGTACTTATAATAACTACACATATATTGCATATTTAATGAAGAACTATAAAATAGATGTTGATCATCAGACGGAATTCGATGGAACACAATCAGATCAGTCAGTAACATATATTGTTGAACAAAACTCCGGTACAGTTTCAGCACCAATACAAAAGACCCTAAATGGAAAAGATTATAGATTATATGGTTGGGCATCCAACCCACTCTCTGTAATGCCTACGGATAATACAACAATTATAGCAACTTATAAGGGTCATCTCCTTTCTGGCACTTCTTCTGCTTTTAGCTCTAATGGACAACGAAAATTAATAAGAGACACATACGGCAGATTAAACCTCGTTTATGAATCTATGGATTATTCCTGGCTTACAATAAGTACGGATAATGGAACAACATGGTCGCCGGAAATTAAGCTTGCATATACAGGAGGTTTTAGCGTTAACACTCAAAACAGGTCTCCGTCAATTGCAATAGCAGCCTCAACCGGTTATGAATATATTGTTTACCAGTGCAAATTATATCCGGATTATTCCAGCGCCGGACTTGTTGTAAGCAAGTATTTTAATGGTATACAGCAATGGACAACAATAATAGATGATGCAATAAATGATTATAACTACGATATCAAACCTGTAATTGCTGCAGTTAACTCGACAATATTTGTAGTCTACAAACCGTCCGCTTCCGATCCGCTATATTATGTAAAACTGGTTGATGATTATGATGGCCCCGATGTTTATAGCCGCCAGCAGTTAACAGGATCAACATCCGCTGACAGCAATCCATCAATCGCAACCGGAACAGGCAATAATGGAAGTAAATTTTTCCTTGCGTATCAACAAAATGAAACCTCTGTTAAATATTTTGAATGGGGTATTACTTCGGCTCCTTCAGGAACACCTGTTGACCTCTCTACCGGGACAGGAGTAACATATCATTTTACTCCATGCGTTTCACAGAACACAGGTAATCCAATAGTAAGCTGGAATTATAGTGGCGGTTATGGCTCCTATGGGATTGTTAAAAGGAAATCTGATACTACGTGGTCATCCGCATATATGATATCGACACTAATGGGTTCAGGAATACATAACAATTCAAGACAGACTTCAACTGAGGGTGCAATTATCGCATGGAAAAATGCCAGCGGAGTGCCGCAGTTTATAAAACTCAGCGGTGGTAGTTTTAGTTCAATTTATAGCCTTTCATCAACAGGTGAAATTCAGTTAAGCAATGGTGATGACTTCGCCAATATAAAAGCTATCACATTTAATAATACATCTTCTCCTTACAGCCTTGTCCCATTGTCATATAATTTTAATACTCTTCAAAAGGCAAACTTAAATGACAGCATTAGTTTTGGCAGGCTTGCTATTATATCTGCCGGTAAAGCAGAATATTCCTATTATATTGGCGGTATACGGGTAGATGGAGGTGAAGTTATTTTTAAGGATTTTAACCGCCTATCAAAGTTGGAGTCATCTTCAGAGCTGGGCAATGCAATGATTAGCGAAAATTTTGAATTAACCCATACAAATAAATTATTTTTCAACTCTTATTACAATTCAATAAAAACTGAAAATGCAACTGAATCTTTTGCTGACAATGGATATATTAGCTTTAGAACAGAACTTGTATCATGTTCAGACAATAAAATCATTAACAGTTACAATTCAGTAACCTTTAACAGTAAAAACATAAAAGATTCCGCATCAATTTCATATGAAATTGATTGCAGCAATTTTGAGCCCGGGGAATATTATTTAAGAGTTATTCCACAAAGTAATACTTTATGCAATTATTTTATATCTGAAGTACAATCTGATATGAGGTCTGAACTGGCAAAAAATAATGCTATAAATAAAACTTCCGAAAACAACATCGGAATAAAGGATTATGATTTATTCCAAAATTATCCAAACCCGTTTAATCCGTCCACAACAATAACATATCAACACCCAAAGGACGGTATAGTTACATTAAAAATATTTGATACTCTTGGAAATGAAGTCACAACCCTGGTAAGTGAATTCAAATCTAAGGGAAAATATGAAGTCAATTTCAATGCTTCTGCATTAGCAAGCGGTGTTTATTTCTACCAGATAAATGTTAACGATTATTCAGCTTCCAAAAAATTAATATTATTAAAATAAGGAATATCTTTTTGTTAATAGGTTTAGTTCTGTTAATTAACCCAAAAAGGCTGCTCAAACCGAGCAGCCTTTTAATAAAAATTATTTTAATGTTTTACATCAGCAAGCGGGAATACTGTATGGCGCATTGAGTGCACCTTGTTTATAACAGGCAGTTCAACTTCCTGCTTAACTCTTTTTTCAAAGTAATCCCTGAAACGGGTAACTGTAAATTTAACCGGCCATGCAGCAGCTTCGCCAAGCGCACAAATGGTATTACCTTCAATGTTGCCGGCTACTGAAAGCAGCAAATCAAGGTCAGCAACAGAGCCTTCACCACGTGCAATCCTGTTTAATATTTTAAGCAGCCAGCCTGTTCCTTCACGGCAAGGGGTACACTGCCCGCAGCTTTCATGGTAGTAGAATTTAGCTATCCTGGCAAGTACCTTTACAAGGTCTGTATCCTCATCCATTACCATTACACCGGCAGTACCGATTGATGAACCAACTAACTTAAGTGATTCAGCATCCATTTTAACACCTTCAAGCTGGTCACCTCTTAAAGGAGGCATTGAAGATCCGCCCGGAATAACACATAAAATCTTTTTATCACCCGGCACACCTCCAGCAACATCATAAATAAGGTGTGTTAATAACTGGCCGGAAGGAAGTTCATATACACCCGGCTTGTTAACATGGCCGCTTATTCCGTAAAGAATAGTACCCGGATGTTTTGGTTCACCAATAGATGAAAACCATTCCCAGCCTTTATTAATTATCGGAGGAATATTTGTAAGTGTTTCAACATTGTTAATTGTTGTAGGATTTCCATATAAACCGTTTTGTGCAGGAAAAGGAGGTTTAACTCTTGGATATCCCCTCTTCCCTTCCAGGGAATTCATAAGGGAAGATTCTTCGCCGCATATATATGCGCCGGCGCCTTTATGCACATAAACATCACAGAAAAAATCAGTACCAAATGTTTCCTTCATCTTTTCGCCGACAAAGCCCTTTTCGTAAGCATCAGCAAGAGCTATTTCAACCATATGAATCCATTTATGATATTCACCCCTGATGTAGAGATATGCAGCTTTTGCGCCTATTGCATAACAGGCAATAAGAATGCCTTCAATAAGCTGATGCGGGTTATATTCAAAAATTTGCCTGTCTTTAAATGAACCCGGTTCGCTTTCATCGCCATTTACACACAGATATTTTGGTTTATCTGTTGTCTTAGGCATAAAGCTCCATTTTAACCTGGTTGAAAACGCAGCACCGCCGCGCCCGCGAAGCCCG
>Ga0163159_1003366_pt1 | contig 12151 bp, 11 predicted proteins | sample BioMet9_FD_108702 | JGI IMG/M metagenome (GOLD analysis project Ga0163159, IMG submission 108702) | Microbial communities from bioreactor (seeded with sewage sludge) at Lawrence Berkeley National Lab, California, USA - Biofuel... | ecosystem: Engineered > Bioreactor > Anaerobic > Unclassified ... | reverse complement strand
CGCTCTTCTGCTATCTAGCGTGCGAGCGCAACGAGTCGCGTAGCGCCGAAGCCATGCACATGCATCGCAACACCTTCATCGGGCGCCTACGCCGTCTGAAGTCGGTCATCCCCGACGTGGACCTCGATGATTTTGATACGCGATCGTTCATTATGCTCTCGTATCTGGGCAGTGGCATGCGGCTGGAACGCTGAGCGGCGGGCACGAGGCTGGAACGCTGAACGGCAGCATGCGGCTGGAACGCTGAACGGCAGCATGCGGCTGGAACGCTGAGCTACTGCGCTCTGGTTCAGAAGAGCTCCGACTGGTGGGCTTCAGCGGGCGGGCTTCGACGGGCGACTACGCTCCTGGCTCCGAAGAGCTTCGACAATAGGCAAGGGAAGATGCGTGTCTGTGCTGGGATTGGATGGCTTTGTTCCCAAATGGAGGAACTTCTGCAGAATATTACGCGATTGTGCAAACCGGGGACTGTTTCGGGCCTGTTCTGAGTGCGAACGGATGTTCGATACCGGTGAACGGCAGAAGCGTCTGAAAAAGACACCCGATATCGCACAACCGCGCAATATTCTGCAAAAGTTGGCCGTTATGGCAACGCGCAAACTTTTCGCGCTCCGTCGCGCCAACCGCCCGCCAACGCCAACCGCCCGCTGCGCGAACCGCCCGCTGCCGTCCGTCGTCCGACGTCCGCTGCCGTCCGCTGCCCGTGCGGCTGCTGCCTTACGCCAGCATCAGCACATAGCGCAGCAGGAACAGCGCAGCCAGCACGAACATCATCACGCTGATCTTATCGCGTTTGCCGCAGAACAGGTTGACGAGCATGTAGGATATGATGCCGAGCGAGATGCCCTCGGAGATGCTGTAGAGAAACGGCATCGCGAGGATGCAGAAGAAAGCGGGGATGGCTTCGGTGGCCTCGGCGAAGTCGATGTCGCGCACGCCCGTGAACATGTAGAAGCCCACGACGATGAGCGCCGCCGACGTCGCGTATGACGGGATGGCCAGGAACAGCGGCGACAGGAACAGCGCGAGCAGGAAGAGCACGGCCACGGTGACCGAGGTAAGGCCTGTGCGTCCGCCCTCAGAGATGCCGGTGGCGCTTTCCGCGTAGGTGGTCACCGTCGAAGTGCCGAGCATCGCGCCGACTGTGGTGGCGCAGGCATCGGCCAGAAGCGCACCCTTGATGTTGGGCAGGCGGTCGTTTTCGTCGAGCATATCGGCTTTCGACGCGACGCCGATCAGGCCGCCGAGCGTGTCGAACACGTCGACGAACAGCAGCGCGAACACCGCCATGAGGAAGTTACCGGAGATGAGATTCGAGAAGTCGAACTGAAAGAGCAGCGGTTGGATGCTCGGCACCGTGATGCCGTTCGAGAAATCCGGCAGCAGCGAGTAGAACCCGATAGCGGGGTTAGGCACGTAGAGCCCGCCGAATTGGCAGACGATGCCGATGCCCCAAGCGATGAGCATGCCCCAGAGGATGGCACCCTTCACGCGCCGCGCTACCAGCACAGCGGTCAGGAACACGGCAATGGCGGCGAGGATCACGCAGATCCCGACGTCGCTCATCGACGCTGTCACGCCTTTGGCCGCATCATAACCGGCGAGCGAGAAGAGCTCGAGCATGTTAGAACCGCTCACCACGATGTTAGCGTTCTGCAACCCGATGAACGCGATGAACAGGCCGATGCCGGCGCTCACCGCGATTTTGAGGTTGTGGGGGATGGCGTTGAATATGGCCTCGCGCACGCTCGTGAGCGTGAGGATGATGAAGATGATGCCTTCGATGAGCACGGCGGCCAGCGCGGTCTGCCACGAGTAGCCCATGGAGAGCACCACCGTGTAGGCAAAATACGCATTGAGCCCCATGCCCGGCGCAAGCGCGAACGGGTAGTTGGCGAAAATCGCCATGAAGAGCGTGCCCAGGCAGGAGGCGAGCGCCGTGGCGGTGAAGATAGCGCCTGCGTCCATGCCCGTGACCGACAATATCTGGGGGTTGACGGCGAGAATATAGGCCATCGTCATGAACGTGGTCACACCAGCGAAAAGCTCCGTACGTACATTCGTGTGGTTTTCCGTGAGCTTGAACAAGCGGTCTATATGGACGGCGCGCTGCGGCAGGCTTTGGGTGCCGTCCGCGGCGGGCTCCAGGGCCTGGCCGGTACGCCCGCTATCGATCTCGTTTGCCCGTTTGCCGCCGCTGCCGCGCGTTTGCCCGCTGTCGGCCCTTGTTTCCGCTTCCTTCTTCATGCATCGCTCCTTCGTTCGTCGTGCCGCTGGTATGCGGCGGTGCCGTACGGGTTCGGGAAATGCACGGGAACAAAAAACGTTCCCGAAGGAACGCAATCCAGAAGATGGCTCATTCCCTCACCCAGGAATAAAGCGAGGATGCTGAAGAAGGCGATCTGGCTTGCGGACGGACGCGCGCTCGCGTCTTCCGCCTACAGTAGGGGTAAGCCTGCGCCGGACTCTAACCGGCTTCTCCTTAATCGATCCTATGCTTGTTGCCCATGCGGATTCTTACGGTCCGCGTGGACACGTGGGGATAGTAGCATAACGGACATGGGCGATGCAACGGGAAACGGGAAAATTGTCGTTTGCGGTACGTTTAGCGGCGGCATGCCGGCGGCGGATGCATGACGGCCTAGACGACGGGCGAAGCGGTGGGCTGGAGGTCTAGCGAGTTGGCAGGCTGGATGACTGGCGGGTTGGTGGTGGGCCGGCGATTCGGCGGCGATGCATTAGTCCACGGGCTATTGCGAAAAAACGGTTGCGTTCTGCGCAGTTCTGGTAGTTGAAGCCGTCGGACAATGAAACTACGATTCTAGGTATAGGAAATCCAATCGGCGATGGAGGATGCCGGTTGAGATGGTAATGCAGGGGCCGGATGCTGGTGGCACAGTCTGGCCCCTGCGCTTTTCTGCTTTAGTGCACGGCGTCCTTCTGCCGACTGCGTCGCATCCATGCGCCCCAGAACACATACATCACGGTCCAGATCGCGAAAACCGTGAGCGTGTAGGGGATGATGTAGCCGGGAATGCCGAACACGCCGGCCATGGTCTCGAGCGGCGAGCCGGGGGAAGGCGTGGTCACGAACGCGAAGTTCGTGCCGAAGCGCGCGTTGAACGCATAGGCGGCCGGCGCATAGATCCCGACGAACAGCGCGGGCATCCAGATGTCGCGCAGCCGCGGCACGAAGTCGCGCGCATGCATCTGCATGGCGATGAACGTGATGATGAGGCTGTGCTCGGTGAAACCGCATAATACCGGCCACGACCACGCGGGACAGTAGTACCAGTTGGGAAATAGCAGCGCCGCCGCTGCGCCCCCAATACCGAGCGTGAAGAGCACCTCGCCGCTGAACCGGTTCGGGCGCAGCGCATAGACGAGCCCGAGGTACTCGCAGAGATTGCACGCGTGCAAAGGCCACCAGTTCGGGTTGAACATGCCGGCGGAGATCATGATGCAATCCTGCGAGATGAGGAGCACCGGCGGCACGGTTGCGACGATCAGCATCATCGTGCGACGTGGGCTTCCGAGTTCGGTCCCCGGTCGCTGATGCGCATAAACCCTCACGAGCACGATGATGAGCGCGAGGGAGTACGTGAGCCAGACGAGGTGCGCGGGCGTGAAGATGCCCATCTCGTCCACGCCGCCCATGTACGGCTGCGCGGTGAAAAACCCGATTTCGGTGGTATTCATGGCTGCCGGATCATCCCCTTCGGAAATCTACCCCAGCGGGAGCCTGTTTCCCACATTGTTCGATTCTCGCGGAGTGCGGCGAAAAAGTCTAGAGCCGTCCGCTTCAACGGCGTTGGAGCGCGAGGGGGATGCCGCAGACCAGCTCGGTCACCTCATCGGCCTCGTGTGCCAGTGCGCGATTGAGATGCGAAAGTGCGGCGAGATAGGCCAAGGTCATCTCGTCATGAGAAGATATCGGCTCGCAAGCAATCTCATTGGTCACCACGATCAGCTCATTGCATTGCGCGGCGAGCATCAGGATGTCGCTACATGCACGCGCGGTCACATCCTCTGCCGACTGTCGTGAATAGGCATCAGAGTATGTCATTTCTGAAGAGGCGGGAAACATCAGGTTGGAAACGAGGTTGCACAGGCAGTCCACGACGACAGTCGCACCTGTCGGCAGCGCTATGGCGGACAGATTGCTCGTCTGCTCCAAGAGGCGGTACGCCGGGCAGGCGCGGTCGCGCGCGCGGGCGGCTATCCTCTCGGCATCGATAGCCAGCGCCGGATCTTCGGTCAGTATCAGGAAACGCGGTGCACAGGAGTTGGCGAGCCGCGTGCGGGCGAAGGTGCTCTTACCGCATGCCGATCCGCCGGTGATCAGGGTGAGGTACCCCATCGACGCGTCTGCCGTAGGGTTTCCATCTGCTGGATGATGCCGGTGCAATTGCGCGGGTTCTTCCGCTGGGCGGCGACACGATGACGCGGGTTCTTCCATCGGGTGGTGAAACGACGATGTGCGTTTTTCCCCGCCGCGGTCATTCATCGATGGGCTCCGCCCATTGCGCGTACATCGTGGACATCCATTCGTAGACGTCCATCCCGAAAACCTCCCTGAGGTTGCCGCGTGTCATCACCTCGTCGACAGAGCCGCGCGCGTGGATATGGCCATCCTTGAGCAGCAGAGCGCGCGTGCCGAACATCCGTGCGAGACTCAGGTCGTGCACGATGGAGATGACGCTTCTGCCGGTGTCCTCCACCCAATGGCGCACGAGTTCGAAAACCTGTTTCTGGTAGATGAGATCGAGATGGTTAGTGGGCTCATCGAGGATGAGCATCTGAGGGTCCTGGGCGAACAGCTGGGCGAGGAACACGCGCTGCAGCTCGCCGCCAGAGAGCGTGAGCACGGAGTGGTCGACGAGTTCTCCGATGCCGCAGGCCTCGATGGCCCGGTCGATATGCGCTTCGTCTTCGTCGCTCGTGGTTCCGAGCGCATGGGGAGCATAGGCATAGCGTCCGAGCCGCACGACCTCCTCGACCGTGAACGAATAGCTCACGGAATGCTGCTGCATGAGTATGCCGACCTTCTTCGCGAGCTCGACCGTTTTAAGCGTCTTCAGATCGTGGCCATCGAGCAGGACCGAACCGGTGTAGGGAACGACCTGCGCGATGGCGCTCACGATGGTAGATTTGCCCGCACCGTTGGGACCGACGACCATGACCCATTCGCCGTCATCGGCGTTGAAGCTAATGTCGTCGACGATCGTCACATCGCCGAACGCGACGGTGAGGTCCCGGATTTCGAGCATCTACCTCACCTGTTTCGTGCGGTAGAAAATGTAGATGAACACAACCGAGCCGATGAGCGATGTCACGACGCCGATTGGAAGCTCCATGGGCGAGAACATCGTACGCGCCAGCAAGTCGGCGAGCATGAGGAAGATGGCGCCGCTGAACAGCGTGGCGGGCAGCAGGCGCTTATGGTTGGGGCCGACCACCATACGCACCATGTGCGGGATGACGAGACCCACGAAACCAATGGTGCCCGAGACGGATACGCAGACGCCGATGAGCACCGAGATGCAGATGAGGATTACGAGCTTGGTGCGCTTGACGTCCACGCCGATGGTGCGGGCGTTTTCCTCGCCGATGGCGAAGGCGTTGAGCTCGCGGGCATAGCGCAGGATGATTGTCCCGAACACGAGCAACGCAACGGCGACGAGCGCCACATCGATATAATCGCTTCCCGAGAGGCTTCCCATCGTCCAGAACGTGATGCTCTTAACCTTGTCGGGCGCGAACGTGATGATCAGGCTCAAGATGGCCGAGACGAACATCGAAAAGATAACGCCGATGAGGATGATGGTGTAGGTCGAGAGCGAGAAGTCGATTCGATAGGCGAGTCCCAGGATGATAAGAAGCGAGAGAAACGCGAACGCGATGGCCATGGTTGTCGTGCCCGCCAGGGGCACGCCGGGAATTGTGATGCCGAAGGCGATGGAGAGCACCGCGCCGAGCGAAGCGCCCGACGAGACGCCGAGCGTGGAACCGTCGGCGAGCGGGTTCTTGAGCAAGCCCTGCATGGCCGCGCCGCAGATAGAGAGCGCCGCGCCCACGAGCGCCACGCAGAGCACGCGCGGCACGCGCACATCGGTGATGATGGGGCTTGAGGTGGGCTGTCCCGTGCAGGCCGCCCAGATGGTCGAGACGGTCTGATCGAGCGGAAGGCTGACGCTTCCGACGCATATGCACAACAGCGCCGTTGCCAAAAGCACCACTAGGAGCACGAGGTATACGAACCAGGGAAGCGTTTCGTGCCGTCGCCGCGTCTGCGGCTTGGTTTTGGAAACGCGGACGCGGCGGGCGCTGCCGATGGAGGCGCCCACGTCGCTGTGGGCGCTGCCGATGGAGGTGCCCGCGTCGCTGTGGACGGTGCCGATGGAGGTGCCCGCGTTGTTGCGGATATCTCCGGATGCATCGGCGGATGCCGCGTTGCGGGCGTCGATGGGCGCGGCGGTGGCGTTCTCGGGGCCGTCCAGGGATTCGGTTACAGTGCTTTCAGGCGCGCTCGGCAACTACATGACCTTCGCGGCGGTGCCGGTCGTAACCAGGCTGTAGAGGTCCTCGGCAGCGTTTTGCAGACGCGGGCCCGGACGCGTGATCTCGTCGGAGCTGAGTTCGAAAACATGTCCGTCCTTCACTGCTGTCAGACCGCTCCAGCCGGCGCGTGTATCGATGTCGGCGACTGGGTCGTAGTCGGAGTAGCTCATGCCCACCGCGACGATGTAGTCGGGGTTACGCTGCAGTACCTGTTCTTCGGAGATCTGCGACCATCCCGATACGTCGGCGAACGCGTTTTTCAAACCGACCATCTGCGCGATCTCGTCCATGAAGGTACCGCTTCCCGCGGTGTACAGGCCATAGGCAAGCGGCGAAACCTCGAAGTAGACGGTCTTCGTGCCGTCGAGCGTGGTTTCCTTTTCTATCTTGGAGAACGTTTCCTTCATCTGGCTCACGGTCTGGGCGGCGTTGCTGTCTTTGCCCGTCACCGCGCCGATAAGCTCGATGGCCTGGTAGACGCCATCGATATCGCTCGCGTTGGTGACGACGACTTTCATGCCAGCGTTTTCGAGAGCGGCTATCTGATCGTCGGTCTGGTCCATCATGTCGATGATGACGACGTCGGGGGCAAGTGCGACGATTTGCTCGACGTTGAGGTCGGCACCTGACTGCACTGTGGCGACGTTAGAGACCTCGGCTGGGTAATCGCAGTACTCGCCGCGCCCGACGAGCGTGTCGCCGGCGCCGATTGCATACAGAATCTCGCAGTCGCCGGCGGTGACGGTGACCACCTTGGTGGCGGGGGCGGAGAGCGCGACCGCGCGGCCTGCCATGTCGGTCACGTTCACGGCGCTCGACGAGGTGCTGCCTGTCGCCGACGAACCCGACGATGAGCAGGCGGTCAGGCCCAGGCAACCGATTACGAGCAGGCAAGCGGCGAGCGCCGCGCCTGCGAATTTTCCGTTCGCGATTCTTTTCATCTTCTCCTCCAATGTGGCTGTGAGGGTTTCCGTGCGGAGCGGGCGGCGTCGAACCGTCGCCGGAAGGTCAGCAAGGAAAGCATCGATGGAACCGAAAGCACTCGGCTCCAAGCATGGCAAGAATGGTAGCACAATAGCTCCGGCATGGCGGCTATAAGGTTATATCAGAGATGAAGGCATCGGTTAGCGTGCATACAGGAGCAGAAAGTGCGACGTGCGTGTTTGGAGCGGTGGCTGCGTTAGGAGCAGTAGCTGCGGTAAGAGTGGCAGTATGGCGAGCGCGGTGTGAACAGTTAGAAAGCGGGTGCGGTGCAGGTGGAGCAAGTGCGTCGTTTCCGGAGTGGCGGTAGAGCGACGTGACGCGTCTCGGGGGATACTCGAACATGCTGTGATCACAACTTGTAAACATAAGTTAGACGTGTCACAATGTTCACGGCAGATGGTTCGCGGTCGCCGTGGCGTCCCGCGCGATGAGCTGGACTGGCGGGGTATCTCCGTGACCACTGGAAAACGCAAAGGTGGCGAAGTTCGTGAAAGAGAAGGAATTCGAGCTGATACGCAGTATGGAAGCGCTCGACGAAGACGCGCTCATCGAGGCGACCCAGAAGCTTATTGACGAGGGTTACGGTGACCATCAGATCGAGGGGTTGCTCCAGCAGGGCATGCGTAAAGCTGAGGTCAAGTTCGAGAAGGGGGATTACTTCCTTGCCGACCTCGTTGTTGCTGGCATGCTGTTCAAAACCGCGCTTGAGATGCTGCTTCCCGACGAGGACCGACCACGGGATGAGAACGGGAACGACGGCAAGGTTCTCATCGGCGTAATGGCCGAGGACATTCACGACATCGGTAAGGACATCGTCGTGCAAGTACTCAAGGCAGAGAACTTCGACGTTTACGATCTCGGCGTCGACGTGCCGTTCGAGAAATTCATGTCGGCCATCGATGAGTTTAAACCCGATATCGTCGCGCTGAGCGGGGTCATGGCAAGCTCAACGGAGGCGATGGAGGAGGTCGTGAAGGCGATGGACGCGAAGGGCTTGCGCGCCCAGACCCCCGTCATCATCGGCGGTTCCTGCGCCAGCGAATTCGTGCGCGACCATATCGGCGCGGACGCCTATGCGAAGGGCCCGGTCGACACCATGCTCTTCTGCCGAGAGTTCATGAGGACGAGGCATGGCGATGAAGCGAACCGGTGAGCCGTTCTATATGACCATCGCCGCCGAGCTCAAAGACGCCATCAGTGCCGGTGAGCTCAACCCCGGTGATATGCTGAGTTCGGAAAACGAGCTCGCCAAGCGCTATGACACGAGTCGCGTGACGGTGCGCAAGAGCCTCGAGTTGCTCGAGCACGAGGGCTTCGTCCACTCTTGGCAAGGCAAGGGCTATTTTGTGAACCAGCCGGCTCACGAGGATTTCTCCATCAAGTTCAGCGAAGATGAATACGGCTTTGACGCTGCTTTCCACTCCATCCATGCTATCAAGCCTTCGGAGGCCATACGCGGAGCGCTCGAGGTTGGCCCCAAGCAGATGGTTCTCGAGATATGCCGCATCATCAAAAAAAACGACCAGCCGGTCGCGCTCGATTACAAATATGTGCCTTACGATCGGGGCGAGCCGACACTCGAAGCGGAGATCGATTACGCAGTCTTTCCAGAGATCGCGGCGGCGAAATCATCACCGTTCGCGTTCCATACTCGCATGGAAATCGCCGCAGAGCTGCCGTCGGTCGAAGTGTGCGATCTGCTCAAATGTGCAGCGGACACGCCCGTTCTCGTGGTCTACCGGCATCTGATTGACCTGAACGGTCGGCATGTCGGCTACGGCATGAAATACATGCTTGAGGAGTACGGTCGTATCATCGCAACCTCGGGCTACGGGGGCGACTGATCGAGGTCGCTGCCACCGCCCATTGGGGTAGCGGCGCCGGGCCTGCGTCTTCTCCTCGATCGCGGGGATGGGGCGTGCGGACGAAAGCTTTCTTGAGAAGATGCGTCTGTGCCCACAGGCACAGACGGGGTGAAAGAAGGTTGCGAAGATGGCAAAGGTCGATATCATCACGGGCTTTCTCGGCGCGGGGAAGACGACGCTCATTAACAAGTTGCTCGCCGAGGGGCTCGGCGGCGAAGGAACAGCGCTCATCGAGAACGAGTTCGGCGACGTTTCCGTGGATGACCACATCATCGAGGACCGCTCGATTCAGATGCGGACGCTCGCGACAGGATGTATCTGCTGCACGCTCAAGGGCGATTTCGTCCGCAACCTCATCGAGATCGTCGAGGCCTATCATCCCGATCGGATTATCATCGAGCCGACAGGGCTCGCAAATCTAGCTGACATGCTGAAAGTCTGCGCGCAGGCGGGGGAGCAGACACCGCTTGAGATAGAGACGGTCATCACCGTGGTCAACGCGGAGAACCTGCTGCCCATGCTCGCCATCGGCGGTGATTTCTTCACTGATCAGCTCGCGCAGGCGCACTTCCTGCTGATGAGCTGCACGCAGCTTGTGGACGAGGAGATGCTCGCGGACGACCTGGCGGCTATCCGCGAACAGCAACCCGGTGCGCGCATTCTCGCGCAGGATTGGGCGAATCTCGATGCGCTCGAGATCATCGGCTTGGCCGAGGAGGCGCAAGCGTCGTTCGCGGGAGTGTCGGCCGATGGGCATCTGGACGCCGGCAAGCAAGGCACCTTGCGGGAAACGGGCAGAGAGTGCTGCGAGAGCGAGGACCATGGGCGCGACGGCGACTCCGACTGCGATCATGAGGACCACGCGCATGGTGGCGGCACAGGCCACGACCATGAAGGGCACGAGCATGATGGCGGCGCAGGCTACGGCCACGAGGGGCGCGAACATCACCATGTTCACGAGGAAACCGGTTGCTCGTCGCTCGCGTTTTTCCCCGAGCGCACGTTCTCTTCTGCCGACTTGGCATCTATTACCGTTGGCATCGAAGGTGGCGCGATGGGAACGATTCTGCGCGCTAAAGGCTTCCTGCGCGATGCGGGCGGAGGTTTCGTGCGCTACGAGTATGTCTACGGGCGCGCCGATGCACAGCCCTGCGCCTATCGCGATGACCCGCGATTCGTGGTAATCGGACGCGACTTGGACCAAGAGACGCTCGAACTCCTGTTGGAAGGCGGTACGCGATGAAGCTTTACATGATGGTCGCCTGCCCGACACTGAAGCAGGAGATCGAGGCGATCATGGCGGATGCCGGTCTGGACTACCCGGTGTTCTATCTGCCCAACGAGCTCCATCTGCAGCCCGACAACCTGCGTTCCTATCTGAAGGATTTCATCCCACGGCTTCATCATGTCGACTATCTGGTTCTTCCTATGGGGCGGTGCGGCGATGGCACGATTGGCGTCCCGTCAGGCAATTGCACGCTCGTGCTGCCGAAGTGCGATGACTGCATCAACCTGCTGCTTGCGGAGAAGTCGATCCGTGAGGTGGAGCGTCCGAAGTACATGTATTTCTTCACGGAGAGCTGGCTTGACTACCAACACTCTTTTACCAACGAATACACCATGGCCGTCGAGAAGTACGGGCAAGACCGCGCGGACATGCTCACTAAGATGATGTACGCGCACTACAAGTATTTCGGCTACGTCGACACTGGCTATGGGGATTACGAGAGCGCGCGGAAGCGCGTGGAACCGCTGGCCGAGGTAGCGGAAACCGAGATCGTGCGGCTTCCCGCGCATCTGAGCGCGCTGCGTCGGATGGTCACCCTTCAGTTCGATGAGAATTTCCTGCTCGTCCCGCCCGGTGAGACGGTTACGCGCGAGATGTTCGCATAACACGTCAACGGTATTGACAAACGACGGAGAGGGGACTATATTCCGATTAACTTGTATTAACAAGTAGTAATAAGTGTACTAAAAGTGGAAACGATTGTATACACGAAGGAAACGGAGGCAAGACATGGGCAAGATCCAGGAGCTTATGGAAGAGTTCGACGACGAGGCCTTACTCGACGAGGTGAACGCGGAAATGGAAGGCGGCACCGAGCCGCTGGCCATCATCGACGAGCTCCAGCAGGCCATGGTGGAGATCGGCGAGAAGTTCAACGCCGGCGAGCTGTTCGTGTCCGACCTTATGATGGCGGGCGCCATGTTCCAGGAGGTCATGGAAGTGCTCAAGCCGCATCTGGCAAGCGGCGAGGGTGCACAGAGCAAGGGCACAGTCGTGCTTGGCACCGTCAAAGAAGACATTCATGACATTGGCAAGGACATCGTGAAGAACATGCTCGAAGCTTCGGGTTTCGAGGTTGCGGACCTCGGTGTGGACGTGGATCCGGCTGCTTTCGTCAAGGCCGTGCAGGATTCGAATGCCAAGGTACTTGGACTCTCCTGCTTGCTCGCTAGCTGCTACGGTTCGCTCAAAGAGACAGTGGACGCCGTGGAGGCTGCGGGTCTGCGCGACAAGGTCAAGATCATCATCGGCGGCGGCCCAATCGACGAGCACGTGGTCGACTTCTGCGGCGCGGATGCGTTTGGCGTCGGCGCTCAGGATACCGTCGACTTCGCCAAGGAGGTGTATGCATGATGGCAAGCAAGAAATATGAGGAGAACTTCAAGCTGATGCAGGATGGCATCGCGTGCAAGAACGCGAAGCCCATCAGCTGTTTCTCGGGTTCCGCCCCCTT
>Ga0163159_1003365_pt1 | contig 12152 bp, 9 predicted proteins | sample BioMet9_FD_108702 | JGI IMG/M metagenome (GOLD analysis project Ga0163159, IMG submission 108702) | Microbial communities from bioreactor (seeded with sewage sludge) at Lawrence Berkeley National Lab, California, USA - Biofuel... | ecosystem: Engineered > Bioreactor > Anaerobic > Unclassified ... | reverse complement strand
GTGTAATACTTTCGTTTACGATTGTGTTGAGTGACTTTCAAGTCACCAGCAAGATTAATCTGTACCGAGATAATAGCGGGACGGGGTGTCCCCTTGTAGCGGAGCGAGCGTTCGGTCAGCCGCTCTTCTCGTATTTCTATAGACTTTCTGGAAAATGGTTGCAGACGAGCGGACAGAAGTCGAGCTAGACTGGTTCAGATGCTAGGCACGCACCAATTTCGGACTGCGCACGTGTACTCCTGTACCTAAGCAGGCCAAAATTGGTGCGTAACGACGCAGATGGGCCGGTATAGCTTGATTTCTGGATTTCCAGGCTCTACCCAAAGCCCCGGCCCACAGTCATTGTCTGCTCTGGATTCAGGCCAACCTCTTTGTCCGGCATCTAGTCAGTCTATAAGAATGATTACGAGACAATAGTATTGAAAAGTATCTCACATCTCATGCTTTAGTCAATTTCTCATTTGTTCTGCGCCAGCGAGGCCGATGGCCATGCGCCATACCAGACAATATGACGATAATCGGCTCGATTCCTATCCCCCTCTGTGGAGAAGCATAACACCCGACTCCATTCATTTAGCTGTAATGTTTCTTTAAAATCCTGCAATTCCAGATTCCACTTAAAAAGAAGCAGATATTTTTTTCAATCAAGCCGTTATACAAAAACTATAGCCGTTCTATGAGATTTGTGCTATAGTAATCACATAATCTATCCAAAAATAGAAATATTAAATTGACAAAGAGGGGTTTTTAATGAGTATACGAATTGGTATCCTTGGCTACGGCAATTTGGGCCGTGGCGTAGAATGTGCTATTGAAGCAAATCCTGATATGGAGCTGTCAGTTGTATTTACGCGTCGTGACCCTGCGGCCGTAAAAATTGCTACGGCAGGCGTCCCTGTGGTCAGCGTAGAAGAAGCTTCGGCCTGGCAGGACAAGATTGACATATTGGTTCTCTGCGGTGGCAGTGCCACTGATCTGCCCGTACAGACACCTGAATATGTAAAGCTGTTCAATGTCATTGACAGCTTCGACACCCATGCCCATATTCCTGAACATTTCGCTGCTGTTGACCAGGCCGCCAAGGCAACAGGTCATATCGGCATCATCTCTGTAGGCTGGGACCCGGGCCTGTTCTCCTTGGCGCGCGTCTACAGCAATGCCATCCTGACATCCGGAAAGGATTATACTTTTTGGGGCAAAGGTGTCAGCCAGGGACATTCTGATGCCATTCGCCGCATCCCTGGTGTAAAGGACGCAAAACAGTATACGGTACCTGTTGAAAGCGCATTGGAAGCAGTCCGTTCTGGCAAGAATCCTGAACTGACAACACGACAAAAACATACACGCGAATGTTTCGTAGTCCTGGAAGCCGGCGCCGATACTGCCAAAGTGGAACAGGAAATCAAGACTATGCCGAATTACTTCGATGAATATGATACGACAGTACATTTCATCAGCGAAGAAGAACTGAAAAAGAATCACAGCGGCTTGGCTCATGGCGGTTTCGTAATCCGCTCCGGAAATACAGGACATCAGCATGAACATAACCACGTCATTGAGTTCAACTTGAAATTGGATTCCAATCCGGAATTCACGACCAGCGTCCTCATCGCCTATGCCCGGGCTGCCTATCGCATGGCCCAGGAAGGCCAGACTGGCTGCCGCACCGTACTTGACGTTCCACCTGCTTACTTATCAGCCAAAAGCGGTGAAGAACTTCGTCACAGCCTGCTGTAAGAGACGTTACCTATTTCTTAAATAATATTGGGGTAAGACAGACATTTCATCTGCCTTACCCCATTTTTGTATTTATTGAACAATGTGAAACAGCGTTGGCATATTTCATTGATTTATGGCTTAATTTAGTATATAATATAGCCACAAAGAGAGGAGATGGGCTTATGCAAATCATTCCCATGCGCGATTTAAAGAATACGGTTGAAGTGGAACGCCGTTGTGCTGAAGAAAACGGTCCAGTCTATGTAACAAAAAATGGATACGGCCGCTTAGTGGTCATGGACATAGAGTATTATGAGCGTACCATGCAGAAGATATATGAAGCCAAGGCCATCATAGAGGGACTGGCAGATGTAAAAGCTGGACGAACGGTAGATGGCGAAACAGCAATCCATGATATAAGGAGCAAATATGGAATCTAAGTTTGGCTATCAACTGACGCAAAAAGCGAATGCCGATATAGATGATATTGTCTCTTATCTCGCCATGACGTTGTCAAATCCAAAATCGGCATCTGATTTTGTAGATAAATTGCAGGCAGCTATCGAGGAAATACGGATGTTTCCTGCAAGCAGCCCCCAAGTAAGCAATGAATATATGCCGAACCTGGATGTGAGAAAAAAACTTATAGGCAGCTACATTATGTATTATCTTCCTGATTACACAAAGAAATTAATCTTCATCCTGCGAATCATCTATGGAAGGCGTAATATGGATGAAATTTTGAGGCAGTTGGATACTTGATAAGTTGACTACTCCTGCAGTATCTACTGGCAATGAAGACTGCACACTTTGTTATACTGATATCAAAACGAACTAGACCGGTCAGATGCAACGAAGCGGTCTAGCTCGTTTTCTGGATTGACGAATTCTACCAGCGGCAGGACAAAAATCCCTGGCTATTATCTTTAGTCGCCATCATCATTTATAGGCTTTTTCATAGATTTCCAGATAATCCTGATCTGATAGTGGCAGCGGATCTGCTGTAATATCACCACCGAGTACTTGATGGACCATCGCCGGATATTTCTTCAGTTCTTCCGTGGTAATGCCTGCTTCACTCATTTTGAGAGTATCACAATTAACGGCTGCAATCAGATTATCCAGTGCTTTGATGAAATCCTTTCCCGATGTCGGATTTTCTACGCCCATTGCCTTGGCCATCTTGATCATCGGTACTTCTGCTGCTTTTCTTTCAGCAAAGAAATCGAAATAGGCATGAGAAAGCATTATGAGACCTGCTCCATGGACAAGATTATCATGGAAGCTCCCCATGACGTGTTCCATCGTATGCTGCGATGTGCAGAGCATATAATATCCGGCAAGGGAATTTGCCAAGGCCATGTTGGCACGAGCTTCTGTATTGTTCCCATCTTGATAAGCTAGTGGCAAGTTGGCAGCGACCAATTCAATCGCTTTTAATGCAAACATCTCCCCTACGGGATGCTCCTTCGTATTGATGACGCTTTCTGCAGCATGATAAAACGCATCCATCCCCTGAAAAGCCGTAAATTTCGGTGGCACACTCATCATGAGGTTTGCATCTACGATTGACAGTGTAGGAAACATAGACGGGAAGAAAATGCCTGTTTTTTCATGGACAGCATCATATGAAATGACAGACGCCATATCTACTTCACTGCCAGTCCCTGCCGATGTGGTAATGCATACAATAGGTGCTGCCGCGTTGGGTGCGCTCTTTTTACCGCCTTTGGCACTCAAAGAATAGTCCCAAATATCGCCGGGATTAGTCATCATGAGTGCAATACATTTGGAACCATCCATGACAGAGCCACCGCCCAGCGCTACAACAAAATCACAACCGGCTGCCTTTCCTTTTGCCGCTCCGTCCATGACATTATCTCTGGTTGGATTGGGGCGGATTTCGTCAAACAATTCATGACTGACACCAGCCAGATCCAGTTCCTTTTCTACGCGAGCCAGGTAACCATATTTTTTTGTGGACTGTCCATTAGACGTAACGATAAGCGCTTTTTTCCCTGGAAGCTGTTCATTTCTGAGATTTTGTAACTGGCCGACGCCAAAAAGAACTTTTGTCGGCATGTAAAATGTAAAATTATTATACATAATAATCCTCCTCTAAAATAATAGTCACCAACTTCTTGATGTTGCCTTTATTATAGCGGAGGATTATTTGGTTGACAGTGGTGAATCTTATAATGAATAGTGGTAAATCTTTACATCGACTTTTACAACGTTTGTATGAACTGACGTGGTGATGTTCCAAAATGCTCCCGAAATGCCTTATGGAAATTACTTTTATCATTATATCCAATAAGAGGTGCAAATTCTTCAATGGAAAGATTGGTGTGCCGCATCAGGAAAACAGCCCGTTCCATACGCTGTGAAAGTAGGATCTGGGAGAATGTCTGGCCAGTTTTTTCTGATAACTGTGATGATATATATGCCGGATGATAGCCAAATTGAGCTGCGAGCATGGGCAGTGTGACGTGATCCAGATGCTCGTCCATAAAACTAATCATGCGTTCTATTACGTCTCCACCATTTTTTTCTTTCGGTGTAAGCTTGAACCGCCTCGCCAACATCATGAGAAGTGTCAGCGTCATAGACTTTAAAATATCCTGCGTATGATAGGTCTTATTCGCATATTCCAGCACCATCAACTCAATTTGCGTGCGAATGGAACTATCCCTTAAATTTTTGAGATGGATGAATTCATCGGAAAAGCTGTCTACTTTCGGGTCAAGAAAAAAATGCAGCAATGTGCAATCCGTGGATATGGCCTGAAGATAATTACGATAAAAAACTTCTTTCTTGATGAGGACTCCTATGATGACGATATCCTGTTCACCAGCACCAAACAGCGCATAACCAGAAAAGGGCTGGCCGATATAACAATCATTTTCCCTGATGATGACCTGGTTATCAAAGCTGAAACTTTGCGCTCCATAATCGCCTGTATAAGCATAATTAATGAAGAAAAAATTCTGGCGATGAAATGGCTCATGAATTTCCTGCCCCTTGAAAACGCAGACCATGATATCTTCGTCTGGTTCACCAAGCCATTGCGATACCAATTCCTTTGTTTTCCCGATTGTATGTTCCTGAAAGTCCCAATGCAACCGAGGAAAATCATCTCCAAGCTTTACAATTGATTCTGCAAGCGATAAATGGCCCATGTAAATACCCCGCCTTTTCAATTCGTAAGTCCGATATCCTCTCTATTTGTCGCAGGTACTATTATAATACTAATTCATACATCAAAAAATCAGTCAGCCCCGTGTCTTCATAAAAAAGCTGCAATGTTTCTTTATATTGGAATCCTATTTTTTCATACAGCCGTTGTGCCGGGATGTTGCCGCCTAACACGTCCAGCCGGATTACTTTTTGGTCATGCTCCCTGACAATGCGCACCGCTTCTTTTACGAGAAATGAAGCATATCCCCGATCTTGAACTGAAGGAAGCACACCTAGGGCATGGATTACTGTGACTTCCTCTTTGGCGACCTGAACAGCCCAGGCAACCTTTTCATATCCATCGGTCGCTTCATGGTTTAGGACCATACACCCCACTGGGACTGCCTGGTCTTCGAGGATGTAGAGCTGTTGATTCTGGAGGGATTGGCGGATGAAATCATCTGCAGGATAGACACCTTTTTCCCAACCGGGATGAAATTCTGAATTTTGCATATTGTCAATAATATTCCAGTACAATGATCGTACCAGCTCGTAATCCTGAATTGCTGCTATTCTTGTATTCATAAAACGCCCCCATACCTCAGCTCAATAGTTGCAGAACTATCACTTCTTATTCTGAAGTAATGTCTCTTTAAATCGAACTCTTTTTAGCTATTTCAGCGGCCAATGTACGATAAAACAAGTCTGGTGATAATGGTTTTGTCACATATGCATCCATACCTGCCCGCTTAGCTTCTTGCACTGTTTCCTCAAACGCATCTGCCGTCATAGCGATGATAGGTACCGCTTTGGCATCGGCCCTGTCCAGATTACGTATAGCCTCCGTAGCTTGAAGCCCATCCAAAACAGGCATGCGGATATCCATCAGAACAGCATCATAACATCCCGGTGCCGAGTGGACAAACTTTTTTATGCCTTCCTGCCCGTTTACAGCCAAATCTAATGCCACTTTTTTATTCTTGAGCAACAATTTCGTGATTTCAGCATTGAGGGGATTATCCTCGCATAAAAGGACCCGGCACCCCTCTAAAGTGCCATCTATTTTTTGTCTTTGTGTAGCGAATTGCAATGCCATTTCATCCTTAGAGTCTTTGTCATATGCTTCAATAGGCAGGTCCACCGTAAACTTTGTTCCTTTGTGCAGAATACTTTCTACGGAAATAGTTCCTCCCATAAATTCAACGATTCTTTTAACGATGGCTAAACCTAATCCCGTTCCCATGACATTAGTAGATTCTGAACGTTGTTCCTGGGCAAATGGCTCAAACATCCGTTCCATGAATTCCTTGCTCATGCCGATACCCGTATCCGCCACAATAATACGCCTGGTACAGCCGTGTACTGGTGGCGTCAGAGCTTCCACATCCACCACAATGGTTCCCCCATTTGGTGTATATTTAATGGCATTGGAAAGGAGGTTGATAAGAATTTTTTTGACCTGTACCTGGTCCACCATAATCATCTGGCAAGGATATTTAGAAAAATCAGCATGTATCTTAACATTTTTTACATCAGCTACCGGTAACATAGCTGTTACTATATTTTCCCAATATTTTAAACCATCCACTGCTTCCTTTTTTAGTACCAGCTTACCACTTTCGATACGCGATAAGTCTAACGTATCATTGACCATATCTAAAAGCAACTGTCCGGAAGAGCTTATCTTCTGTAAATAATCCTGTTTGACCGTACCATCTTCTTCCTGCAAAGCCAGTTCCGTATAGCCGATAATACCATTTAGCGGTGTCCGCAGGTCATGGCTCATATTGGAGAGAAATGACGATTTTGCTTCATTGGCTTGCTCTGCCCTTAGTTTGGCTATGCTCAAAGCCTGTATCTGTTTCCGCGCTTTCTCCCATGACGTCGTTATATCCCTGCGGAGAATCAAGATATAATTCTTATCATACTCCAGATAACTGATTCGCCATTCATTGATATGATTATCCTTGGAAATGAAAGAAACTCGATAAACTTTATTCTCTACTAATTTCGCTTTGATAGTATCAATACTGTGAGCTGTAATAGCCTCTTCCACTAAATCGGGACGAATGAAATTCTTAATAGCAGCAATCATAGCAGGTGTGTAGTCCACGTCTTCTAATGTGTAATCCGCATAATAATTCCGCCCCTTACTTGTATACTCTTTTACTTTATTCGTTTTTAAATTCAATAAAGACACGAAATCAAAATCTTTATTTACCAGTTCCTGAACGATGAATTCTTTTTGCTTACGTTCATCGATATCCAGGGCATAGGTCCGGCCCTCCACATCACCCGTGAAAGGATTTTCAAACATATATAAGCAGGCCAGGCGCCAGTGCGTCCCATCTTCATATTTGATAGGGTATTCCATTTTTATCTCAGTCTGTCCCGTGTAAAAGGCTTGTAGCAGCTTTTCCCTTTCAAAGGTAGCAACAAAATTCTCTTTGATAGACTCATCAGCTATGAGTTTAAAAAATTCCTGGAAATAGCCATCCACTGTACCTGACTCTTGTTGCTTCAGTACGAATTCAAACGGGCTTCTTCCTCCGCCACACCAATTGCTAGTCAAGTTGAGATGAAAGGAACCCAGCACTTTGGAATGGAGTTTTTCTAGCTGGCTGACCATTCGCATATAATGTTCCTCACGCAGTTTACGTTCGGTAATGTCACGCACATACATAATAAATGCGTCATGCCCGCCAAAGGTCATGGGAGCTACGTTGACATTCACCCATTTATTACTCTGTTCCATATAATATTCCCGTTGCCGCGGTTCAAGGCTTAATCCTAATAGAACGCACTGAGGACAAGGTGTATCCAATCCAAACAATATTTTATGGCAGGTTCCATATTGATCAATGTCAACACCATCTTGAACAACACTTAACGCCATTTTATTGGCATATAAAAGTTCGAATGTATGCCTGTCGCAAATATAGATACTACAATCCATATTATCCAAAATTCTATCTAAATTATTTATATGATCTAATTCAGCAGTAAAAAACAGGAGCAGAATAGGTACCCCATCCATTAGACCACATATATGTCCATAGGCTTTGATCCATAATAATTTTCTGTTCTCAATAATAATTCTGAACTTCGTATTAATAGCCGTACCAGTCGTTAAACAATGTCTAATGTCAGCTAATACTTGCTTCTTATCCGATGGTACAATTAATGCAGTCGCATCATTTCTATGTAAATCTACATACTCTTCTTTAGTCATACCACAAGTGAGAGGAATTCTATCTGTGATGTACAATAGATTAGGTTTGCCATTTTTTATTGTATAAATACCAAACTCTCCCATCATCGATTCTTTTATAAGATCCAAATCATCCTTGCTTAAATTACGCATAAGTATCCTCCAATGAAATGAAAGAAAGTTTTACACAATATATTATAATTTATTATATCTAAAATATCTGTCTATTGGCAAGGGATACCAGAAAAATGATTAAAATAATTAATCAGAAATATAAAATAAGACAATGTCTAAATCAAAGCGAGATATAAGTAGAGCCACTACCTCCTGTTTATGAAGAGGTAATGGCTCTATTTGAAGATACGTCAAGTTTTATAATCTATCTGTTTAAAACACCTTGCCCACGAGGAACCACATGCGGCCCCGGCTTTGAGCATCATTGCTCATATTCTTGTCATCACCGATGCGACGGGCGTAGTCGAAACGGGCGAACCAGTCATCCGGTTTCGTATAGCTGATAGCAAAACCGCAACCCTTCAGTGTCTCGTTCCCAGATGCCCCGTCCTTGCTCAGTTGTACATGGCCTGCATCCAAGTAGGTGCTCAGCACCAGTCCGGGTATATCTGTCTGATAGCGCAGTTCAGCCGTAGCTACATACCCTTGGTCGCCGCTGGCCTCGCCTTGGGGATAGGCTCGGATAGCATTCGGCCCACCCAGATAGATGTCTTCTGAGCTGTCCAGATTGCGGCTGGCCAGTTGGCCCTGCCCCTTCACCAGTACGTCCCAGCGGTTATTGATGCCTTGTACGTATTTTACGTTGAAGACTCCCTTCGTATACGGTCCTTCCGTATGGCTGAACAGATTCTGCAGGCGCGCATAGTTCGAATCCAATCCCAGCGTACCGTGATAACCTGTCAGATCATACTGCACGAGCGCTTTGCCACCCCGTACATGTCCACTTACGCCGGCAAAGACGGAATGGGAATGCTTCTTCGCCGACACGCCGAACGTATCCAAATCATCCTTCAACTTGCGATAGTTATAGCCATAATTCACATACAAGCTGCGATCCGTCGTGATGTAAATCGGCGTCTTGCCGTACAAGCTGTACGTATCGGCTTTGCCGTTGGCACCCAGGTTGCTGAACTGACCACCCAGGTCGTAGTTCATATGGCTAAAGCCGATGCCCATGACAGTGCCGCTGTGGCCCGTAGGTACTTCATAATTCACGGCATAATTGCGCAAGTCCTCATTAGAAATAAGAGCCCCCAGACTAAGCCTGTCACCGACACCGCTCACGTTGTTCACTGTGTCCTGCAAGCCATAACGGTAGCGGCCCGATGAGGTGCTACCGTAGTTTTCGGCATAGACGATGAGCGTATTTTTCTTGCCTGACCGTACCTTTACAGTCACATCACTCGAGCCGATATCACTGCCGGGGCTCAAAACACCTGCAGCCTGGACACCGCCCAGGGCACTGATGTTGTACAACGCCGTTTCCAGCGCTTTCGTTGTGATGATGTCACCACGCTTCAGGCCGTGCACATAGCCGTCTACGGTGGAACCGTTCACACTGCTCTGGTTATCCACGTTAATCTGGCCGTAGCGGCCCGGCAGGATCCGCATGATAAGCCGGCCGTCCGCCGTGGACTGGCTCGGCAGATAAGCTGCCGCAGCCGGATAGCCATGGCGTCGGCAATACTGGGTCAGCTCTACCACAGCTTTATTCAAATCCGCCATGGTAATAGATTTCTTCGTATAATTGGCTGCAATAGCTTGCAAATCACCAGCATTCAATTTCAAGCCCGTGTTATCCACTTCAATCTGCTGCAGTGTAAAAGCCTGACCCGACGACTGCTGGAGAGAACTGTCCGGCAATTGGCTTTCCACTGTAGCCTTAGCTTGAGGTAGCTGGTCTTTCACAGCGCCCCGTGTATCAGGGATAGCCGACGCAGCCCAGGATAGCGCCGGTACAGTCGTCAGCAAAAGTGCTGCAAGTAATGCGTTCTTTGATATATTCACGATATTTCCTCCCTAATTTTAGTAGCAACTTTGCTTAGCCTATCTTCCCGCCATCACTTACGATGACTGTCCGGCTGTCATAAGTGCTGCCCAAGAGAATATCTTTCGGCATTTGTATGCCCCCATTGATGATGGTCAATAGCGTCGGTCCCTGATACCAGGGCAATTGTGGCACAAAGAACCCGTCATTACCATTCGGTGCCCCGTCTAAATTTCCCTGCTGGCCCGTAAGGCTGGCGAGGGTATCAAAGTAAGGATGCTCTGGAATTGCCGGTGTAATCTGACCTACATTGCCACTCAAAACAGAATCAATCGTATAATTACCGGCATCGGTACCTGTAAGCATAATACTGCTAAATTCGATGGGCTTCAAATTGCCAACCTCTTTCGCATCGCCTGCATTCTGATCCAAATATACGCCACTCGTATTCGCCGCAATGCGTACATCATCACCATTTGCCACATTGCCAGCACCAAAGGTGTAATTGCTCCCCAACGGCTGGTCTACAGTTATAGTATTATTGTACACTTTTGTGAAAACATATGTACCTGCCGGATCATTTAACGTAGCAGAAATATGCTTTGGCGTCACTTGGCCAACAGCACCGCTGAGCGTATCGGCAATAGCGTAATTTTTCGCTTCATCGCCAATCAGCTTAATGTTGCTGAACGTAATAACCTTGTCGTCGCCAGCAGTCTTGTCACTGTAAAGGCCGCTCGTATTGGCCGCAATGCTAACTTTATTTTCATCACCGCTGATGAAATCGCCGCTATCAAAGGCATAATGATTCCCCAACGCTTGTTGCACCGTCTGCGTTCCATCGTACACCTTGGTGAAATAGTAGGTTCCGTTCGGATCGGCAAGGGTAGCCTTAAGGGTTTTCGGCGTGATTTGGCCTGCTGCCCCGCTCAGTGTTCCTTCAATGCTGTAGTTCTGTCTTTCGTCACCGGTCAGCGTGATGCCACCGAAGGTAATAGTCTTGCCATCACCGACATTTTTGTCGCTATACTCGCCATTTTCACTGGTTGCAATACCGATCTTACTTTCCTCACCTTCTACTACATTACTCAATGTGTAGTTCGTTCCCAACGACTGATTGACTGTCTTCGTGCCGTCATAAATCTTAGTAAAGATATCTGCACCATCGCCATTTTTTACCACAAACGCTGCCGTCACCTTGCGCGGCGTAATCCGGCCTACAGTGCCACTCAAGCTATTGCCAATAAGATAGTTGCCCGCATCGGAACCGGTCAGCTTCACACCGGTGAACTGGATATTCTTCGAGTCACCTACATTCTTGCCGGCAGTATAAATACCACTGGTATTAGCATCTATGCTGACTTCGTCATTTGCAATAATGTCGGTAGCACCAAAGGCATAGTTGTTTCCCAGTGCCTCAGTAACTCTATTATTGCCATCATAGACTTTCGTGAAGACATACGTACCGTTAGGATCGTTCAACGTGGCTGTAATGCCCTTCTTTTCAATCGTACCTACATTGCCGCTCAGGCTCGTAGCAATGCTGTAGTTGCCTGCTTCGTCACCCGTCAGGCCGATACCCGTAAACGTAACCTGTTTGTCCGTAGCTGCGTCCTTATTGTCGTACTGGCCACTCTGGTTCGCAGCACTATTATTGATGCTAACTTTATTCGTATCTGCTTCTACCAGGTCATTCAATGTATAGTGGGTATCCAAAGCCTGCTTCACTGTCTTGGTGCCATCGTACGTCTTCGTAAAGACGCCGGTAGCCAGCGTCGCCGTAATAAGCTTCTTGTTAATCGTACCTACATTGCCGCTCAGGCTGGCATCAATGCTGTAGTTGCCTGCTTCCGTACCGTCAAGTGCGATGCCCGTAAAAGTAATACTCTTGCCCGTACCTACGTTCTTAGCATCACCAGTAACGGCGCCATCATTGTAGACCCCACTTGTATTCGTAGCCCCGTCCTTGAAACGACATTACCGCCATCAATAGTTTCTACACCATTGAGGTTGTAGTGGTCTGCCAGGGCCTGGCTCACCGTC
>Ga0163159_1003364_pt1 | contig 12153 bp, 8 predicted proteins | sample BioMet9_FD_108702 | JGI IMG/M metagenome (GOLD analysis project Ga0163159, IMG submission 108702) | Microbial communities from bioreactor (seeded with sewage sludge) at Lawrence Berkeley National Lab, California, USA - Biofuel... | ecosystem: Engineered > Bioreactor > Anaerobic > Unclassified ... | reverse complement strand
GTTGCTAAGGATTGAAATGCCTTTACTTATTTATTTTGCAATGAAACGGAAATACTATTATTATATTGGGGGAGCACTGCTCGTCTTGATAACTGTTTTTATTTTTACCGGCAAATCCGATAAAAAGGTAGAGCAAAAGGTAAGGGTGAAAAAGGGATCTTTTGAAATTCTCGTAACCACTACGGGCGAATTGCAGGCCCAAAACTTCGAAAACATTGAAGGACCAAGCGAACTTCGAAATAGAAGTTTTCGGGTAAATGATATTAAAATCGTTGACTTGGTGCCTGAAGGAACGGTTGTTGATTCTGGCGATTATGTTGCTACGCTTGATCGGAATGCAGTCTCGTCGAGGTTGAAAGATCTCGATGACGAGGTGGAGAAAAATCAGAGTCAGTATACCAAAACCGAACTCGACACTTCATTGACCTTGCGTAGCCTGAGGGATGAACTCATCAATTTAAAATTCGATACAGAGGAGAAGCGGATTACCGTGGATCAGAGTAAGTATGAACCACCAGCCACACAGCGACAGGCAGAAATAAGTCTCGAAAAGGCAAATCGCGATTTGGCTCAAGCAAAAATGAATTACATACTCAAGGTTGAACAGGCAAAGGCTTCCATGAAGGAGGTGCAGGTAAACCTCTCCAAGTCGAAGCGTGAACGCGATGAGCTGATTGGTGTGCTCAATAAGTTTGTAATTTATGCACCTAAGCCGGGTATGGTTATTTACTACAAGGAGTGGGGTGGTGACAAGCGGAAGGTGGGCTCGTCCATTTCGGCATGGGATCTTACCGTGGCTACCCTGCCCGATCTTTCTGCCATGAATTCCAAATGCTACGTAAACGAAATTGATATCAGCAAGGTTAAAGCGGGGCAAAAGGTTAGGATTAGCGTGGATGCCTTTCCCGAAAAGAAATATACTGGAGTGGTAACCTATGTGGCTAATATTGGTGAACAGCTGCCCAATGCCGATGCCAAAGTGTTTGAGGTAACCATAAAGGTTAACGAGTATGATCCAATCCTGCGTCCGGCTATGACTACCGGTAACCTCATCGAAATAGCTAAATACAAGGATAAACTCTTCCTTCCTCTCGAAGCGGTGCATGGAGGGGCCGATAGCACAACTTTTGTATATACTACTGAGGGAAAGAAAAAGATAGTGATGGTTGGCTCAAAGAACGATACTCACATTATTATCGATAAGGGGCTGGAGGACGGTGAGGAGGTTTATCTCTCCATTCCTGATGGTGCCGACAAATTTAAAGTCGAAAATGCTGAATTGATCCCTCTGATAAAGGCACGCATCAAAAAGGAGCGGGAGGATGAGGCTGTTCGTCAATTCGACCTGCAGAAAAAGATGGAGGAGAAGGACAAGGCCCGCAATACCACAAAAGGTGGAGTAAAGGATGCAAGCAAGGTGGTAACTAGTAAACATTAGGGCAATGTTTAGAAAGGTTTATAAGCGATATATACACGACTTTCAAATAGCTGTCGATTCCATTCTGACAAACAAACTTCGCTCTTTCCTAACTGGTTTGGGAATTATTTTTGGAGTTGCAGCCGTAATATCCATGTTGGCCATTGGTAACGGTGCTCGGCAGGAAATTTTGGAACAAATTAAGATGGTTGGGGTAAATAACATTGTGGTTACCCCTGTTCTGAAGGACGACGATAGTCAGCAGCAGAATGTTTCTTCCTCCGGTAAATCCGACTCTCAAAAGTATTCTCCAGGGTTAACTCTTGCCGATGCCAATGCCATCAGCGAGGTTCTTCCTTCGGTAAAGATTATTAGCCCCGAGATTATTGAAAATACTTTTGTAATTCAAAATGGTGTTCGTATCAATGCCAAAATTATTGGGGTGGCCACTTCATACTTTAATATCTACAATCTTCCTGTTGAACGTGGTGATTATTTTACAAATTATCAGAATTCCTATGGTCTACCAGTTTGTGTAATCGGTTCTAACGTGGCTTCCAAACTTTTTAATACGGTGGATCCTGTTGGACAGTGGCTCAAGTTTGGAAGTGTTTGGCTTAAGGTGGTAGGCGTACTTAAAAAGTCGGATGTGAGCGTTACGGCTTTTGCTAACGTAGGGGTAAACGTATATAACGATAATGTTTTTATCCCAGTTAAGACCATGCTTAACCGCTATAAAAATCGTGCTTTGGTTAACATGAAAAAATCCAACACTGTTCTTTTTTTTGGCTCTGGTACAGTTTCTGGATCGAGCAATAATGCCAACAAATCGGCAAATTACAATCAACTCGATAAGTTGGTGATTCAGGTGGATAAGACCGAAGATTTAACCTCAACAGTTGAAGTCCTTTCGCGAATGCTTCTCCGAAGACACCAAAATGTCAATGATTTTGAAATTACGGTTCCAGAAATGTTGTTAAAGCAACAGCAGAGAACAAAAGATGTGTTTAACATTGTGCTAGGTGCCATTGCTTCCATATCGCTAATTGTGGGTGGTATTGGAATTATGAACATTATGTTTGCCTCTGTAATGGAGCGTATTAAGGAGATTGGAACTCGTTTGGCAATAGGTGCCAAGAAACGTGATATTGTAGTGCAATTTTTGTCAGAGGCAGTGCTTATTAGCGTTACTGGTGGGTTTATTGGAGTGGTGCTTGGCGTTATTCTCTCCTTGCTCATTACCCATTTCGCCGATATTAAAACCATTGTTTCTCCACTTTCTATCATTTTGGCTTTTGGCGTTTCCGCCGCTGTTGGCATTATTTTTGGCTATACCCCGGCAAAAAGAGCGGCAGAAAAAGACCCAATTGAATCGTTGAGGTATGAATAGTAATTTTATGTTGAATAAAGATAACGTGATGAGCCGATATACGCTTCTATTTTTCATGGCTGTATCATTCCCCTTTTCTGCTATCGCGCAGCAACCAACAGCATTGGAGAACTACTCGTTGGCTGATGTTATTAAATTAGCCAAAGATCAGTCGCCCGATGCGTATAGGGCCAAGAACTCTTTTCGAGCAAGTTACTGGGGGTTTAGAACTTATAAGGCAGCATTCCTTCCTTCGTTAAGTTTAAATGCAACGGTTCCAAATTTTAACCGAAGCATCATTAAATACCAATTATCTGATGGAACTTATAGTTACATTGAAGAGAACTCCAACAGTGCCTATGCTAACATGAGCCTGAATCAGAACATTGGGCTTACCGGTGGTAATCTCTACGTATCTTCCGACCTAATGCGCACTGACCAATTGGGAAGCGACCGATCCACATCCTACCTCACCACTCCGGTGATGCTTGGCTTTAAGCAGCCCATCTCGGGATACAACTCCCTCCGTTGGCAGCGGAAAATTGAGCCACTTAAGTATGAGGAGGCCAAGCGGCGATATTTACAGGACATGGAAAATGTGTCGATAAAGGCAGTGAATCTCTTTTTTAGTCTACTCATTGCTCAACAGGAGTTGGAGGTGGCGCAGATAAACTATGCCAACACCGATACGCTCTATAAAATTGCCAAGGGACGTTTCAACATTGGAACCATTGCCGAAAACGACCTATTGCAGATGGAACTCAGTTTCCTAAATGCCGATAAGGCTCTTAATGAGGCAAAAATCGACCTTGAGGTTCAGAAGTATAAACTCCGCTCTTTCTTGGGATTTAACGACAATGTAAATATTCAACTTTCCCTTCCCGATCCGCCAACGGTTAAGGAGTTAGGGTTCATTGATGTAAAGGAGAAGGTAGGTGTAAACAATCCCGACTTGTTGCTCTACCAGCGGCAGCTGTTAGAGTCACAGGAGAAGGTTGCTCAAGCTCGTTCACAGCGAGGATTTCAGGCAAACATAAGCGCTAGCTATGGTTTAACCCAGCAGGCACCAGAATGGTCGAATGCCTACGATCGACCGCAAAATCAGCAGCAGGTAACACTTGGATTACAGGTTCCCATTCTCGACTGGGGTCTTGGCAAGGGAAAGGTTAAAATGGCGCAATCGAATATGGAGCTTGTTCGTGTTAATGTGCAGCAATCCATAGTCGATTTCGATCAGCAACTTCTTTTGCAAGTAATGAAGTACAATATAGAAGATGAGCAGCTCTACATTGCAACCAAAGCCGATACTATTGCCCAAAAGCGTTATGAGGTTACCAAGCAGCGCTTTCTTATTGGTAAGATAACTGTGCTTGATCTTAATGTTGCTCAGAATGAGAAGGATGCTGCTAAAATTAGCTACCTAAATGCATTGGAATCCTATTGGAGTTCATACTACAATCTTCAGGCGGTGGCCCTTTACGATTTTTCTAAAAACAAACCGCTCGATACCGATTTCGATTTAGTGATAAAATAGTTGTAATAATATAAAATAGAAATGGCGTGCAAAAAGCACGCCATTTCTGTTGATGTGTATTGAAATATATTAAAGAGCGCCTTCATCATAGGCAACTTCCCCATGGAGGGAGCTGTCTAACCCCTTTAATTCTTCTGCCTCCGATACTCTTACAGGCGTTATCTTGTTGATAATGGCCAACATTAGGTAGGTGAATACAAAGCCATAGGCCGCAGCAATCACCACGGCAACTACCTCCTTACCAAAAAACGATGTATTTCCATAGAGCAATCCATCAGCACCATTGGCATTAACTGTTTTGGATGCAAAAACACCCAACAGAATTGTACCAAGGAAACCTCCAACTCCGTGAACACCCCATACGTCAAGTGCATCATCCCAATGCATCCTGTTTTTTAGCTGCACCGCCATATAGCAAACAATTCCGGCAATAGTTCCAATTAGTGCGGCCGCCCAAAGTGGAACATAGCCAGCACAAGGAGTTATGGTTGCTAACCCAGCAATACCACCGGTGAGTAATCCAATAAGTTTTGGTTTCTTTTCTCGCGACCACTCAATAATAACCCATGAAATGGTAGCAAAAGATGCGGCTACGTCGGTGTTAAGAAAGGCAATGGCGGTTGTTTTGTCTACGCAAACTTCGCTACCGGCATTAAAACCATACCAACCAAACCAAAGTAAACCACTTCCTATGGCAACAAGAGGAATGGAGTTAGGCTCAGAGTTCTTGTCAACGCGGGCTCCTATATAGAATACACTCGCAAGAGCTGCAAAACCTGCAGTGGCATGAACAACAATACCGCCAGCAAAGTCGAGAACGCCCCATTCTGCAAGTAGTCCACCACCCCAAACCATGTGCACAAACGGGTAGTAAACCAGTATTTGCCAGAAGGTTAGAAAGATAAGGTAGGATTTAAAGGTAACGCGGTTAACAAATGCACCGGTAATAAGGGCAGGAGTAATGATGGCAAACATCATCTGGTAGGCAATAAATACGATCTCTGGAATTTTGCCATTGCCATACATGCTGTCTACGGTAACACCGCTTAGAAAAGCCTTGTCGAGGTTTCCTATAATACCACCAGCACCACCACTAAAGCAGAGCGAATAACCAAATATAAACCAAAGAACAGTTGTCCATCCTAAGGACACAAAACTTTGGATCATAATGCCGAGGATATTCCTCTTGGTGGCTAAACCACCGTAGAAAAACGCTAATCCGGGGGTCATCAGCATGACCAAGCTGCAGGCTAGCAACATAAAACCCGTAGAACCAGTTTCGAGCATAGTTAATTATTTGTTAGTTGATTGAGTAAAATTGTGTCTGCTATAATGTCAATCCAAAAACGAGAAAAACATTTCCGGTTTGTGGATTGGTGATGAAGCTGGCCGAGATGGGGAGCTTAAAGGTCTCCGTAATCTTTACTTCCTTGGTTGTTTTAACGCCAAGATTTACAACACCAGCTTCGGTTCCGTATATCCCCTTGTCGGTTGTACCTCCACAGAATACGGAGAGGGGAACTCCATTGAGTGTGGCATTGTATAAAAGTTCAAGGTAAACGGAGTTATTCTTGTCGGAACCGTAAAAGTTGTAGCCGGCCAAAAGACCTATGGGAAGTTTTGCAGATGGGTTTAGGCTAATGGAGCCCTCCATAATATGCCCTGTCTCGTTTTTGTTGTAGTTGAAGTAGTGGTTTTTAGCCACCGCTTCATTGGGGAAGAAGTAATCAGTTGTGGCGAAAGTCAACAGGTTGTTTGGTGTAGTGTAGGAGAGGTAAAGATCTGTTTCTTGTGCTGGAGTGGTGTTTGACGTGGTAAATGCACCCCAGGCACCAAGGGTAAATCCTTTGGCACTCACCTTTAGTGTGGGTTGAATACTTGGCGATTGCCCAAAATCTGATCCTCTCCAAATATAGCGGCTCATAAAATCGGCACCGAGTGATATTTCAAACGGGGAGGTCGGTTGTTGTGGTTCTCCTGCAGGCTGGGTCTGTGCTTTAGTGATGGTTCCGGTGGTTACAAGAACCATAAGAATCAGCAGTTTTTTCATGTAGGAAGAGTTTATAGGTTCCCTGCAAAACTGCTGTACTTATATCATTTGGACAATTCAGGAATTCCTTAATTTGGTGTAGGGGAATCCCTTATTTATTTCTGTCGGTGCTCGAAGAAAGATGAATGGCTAACTTAATAAGATCGATGTGGGAACTGTATCCCATCTTTTGCATAATGTGAGCTTTGTGTGCTTCCACTGTTTTTACACTTATAAACAGCATTTCGGCAATACGGCTATTGGTCTTTCCTGCTGCCACTAGCGTTAAAATTTCAAGTTCACGTTTGGATAGTTTATCTTCTGGATGATTGGGCTGTTCGGTTTTGGCTTTTCGTACCAAGTTCGACAGAAGTATGTCGGCAACCTCCTTGCCATAATATTCTTCACCTTGGTGTACTTTAGTAATGGCTGCGGTTAACTCTTGCTTCGATGTATTCTTTGGTAGATAGCCCTTCGCTCCAGCTGCAATGGCTTTCTGAATAAATTCTTCCGAAGTAAACATTGAAAGGATTATGACTTTGACGGTAGGGTATTGTTCCGTAATAATTTTGGTGGCTTCAATGCCCGACATTCCAGGCATGGAGATGTCCATAAGAACTACTTCAGGTAGAGTTTGCTCTAATTCTGTAAAAAATAGTTCAGGTGAAGATACCTCAACTACAACCTGCATAAATCCTGTTGAATGGATTAGCGACTTTATTCCATCTCTCACTAGCTGGTGGTCATCGATCAGGGCAATACGAATCGGTTTCATACCTTAATATTTATTCTTTTTCTAGAATTATTGGAATATTGACGTAGATGTCAGCTCCTTTTCCAGGTATCGAGTGGAGGTAAAAATTACCACCTAGCAATTCGGCTCGCTCACGAATGTTAATTATACCATTGCCGGGATGACATATTTGAGTAGGATCAAATCCCTTCCCATTATCGGTAATATGCATATTCAATATATCATTTTCGACAGTGGCCTTGAGCTCAATTAATTTGGCATCTGAGTGTTTCAATGCGTTGGTTATGGCTTCTTGAACAATTCTGAAAATGTAGTTCTTTTGTCTTTTGCTTAACTTCTCAGGTAAGTTTTCAATATGACAAGTAACCCGTCCAGGTTGGCCTTGATTAAGTCCTTTGCACAAATTTACAAGGGCTGAACTTAAGTCTAGTTCGGAGAGAATGCTGGGGGTAAGGTTGTTCGATATGCGTCGAACGTCGTCTATGAGACGATTTATCTCCACTTTTACCCCTTCTACCAGTTCTTCTTTATGAACATCAGCAGGATCGTATAGTTCCAGCATTAGCTTAGCTGCAATGAGTTGCTGACCAATGCCATCGTGAAGTTCACGTGACAGGCGGTGTCGTTCTTGTTCTTGACCATCAATCACATATCGAAGATGCCGCGACCTTTCCTCTTTTTGCAATGCTTCTGCTTTTTTGCGTTCCGAAAGGTCTCTGATTACGGTCACTTTTACGGCAATTCCTGCCATGCTAATGGTTCCACTTTGAACTTCAACGGGAAGACAACTTCCATCTTTTTTTACCAGATTAGCTTCTCGTGGAAGGAATGGGGTATTGACTTGGTCGTTTACTTCTCCAGTATTTTGAAGCAGATTGGAAACCTTCAATTTTTTGGTTTCATTATAGGAGTAGCCAGAAATGGAGGTAAAGCTGTGGTTAACCTCTAGTGGCATATCTTGATTATGAAGAATTATACCTTCTTGGGTGGCGTCATAAAAGTATTTCAGGCGTGCTTCTCTCTCCTTGAGGTTGGCTTGTTGCTCTGCAAGTTTATGAGCCATCGTGTTAAACGACTGGGTTAATAAACCAATCTCATCCTCCGATTCCACGGGAAGGTTTAGGTTAAAATTTCCTTCGCCAACCTTTCCTATTGCACTTTTCAGTTGAACAAGCGGGTAAGTTATCCTATGTGCAAGAATAATGACAGTCCCAAGAATTAACACTGAAATAGATAGACCCATTAACAATATATCGTTACGGAGCAGCATTATTTGCTTCATTACCTCTTCTTGATCAATCTCTGCGAAAATAGTCCAATTCAGACCGGGAACGTCAATGTGACCATAAGAACTCATCACTGGGATGTTTCGATAGTCGGGAGCGATAGTGGTTCCACTTTTTCCACTTTGACCCAGCAAGGAAGTTTTTGTTGTTACTACTGTTTTCAAAAAGCTGTTTGCGATAAATCGCGATGTGGAACGCATTAGCGAATCGCGACCAACAATATAAGCCTCTCCTGTATACCCTAAACCTCTATTAAAATTGTCTTCCATCATAATGTTGTTAATGCTTTCTGGGCTTAGCAACATTGCGGCATATATTCCCCCTGCGGGTCGAAGTGGCTTGAGTAAGGTTAAGAAATGGCTGCCACCGTACCTCATATAGTCAAGAACATGGGTGGAGTCATTGTTAGCAAATGAGTTGCATCTCTGAACAAGTTGAGCCTGAATATGAGTGCTGTTGAACAAATTGGCAGAGAGACCTGTTTTAAACAGAACGTTTACAGAGTCTTTTCCGGAAATGCTGAAAACTACGAATGCATTGGTGCTCTTTTCCTTTTGGAAAAGCGATTGAAGTATATCGTTTAGGTCTGTATTTTTTGCCTTAAGATTTTTTGTCTTGATAAATATCTGGCAGGTTAAGTTAAAGTCGCTGATACGTTCGTGGAAGTATTGACCTATTTGGCTCTGCTTTTCAATACGAACAGAGGTTAGCTGTTGATAGGTTCTATTTACAAGCGCACTTTTGGCGCTATGGTAGGAGTAGAAGCCAACAATGGCTATTGATATAAGGCAGAGTGAAATAAAGTTGAGTGATAATTTTTCGCTGAGGGTGAAGGTTCGCATGTTGTGCTTTATGTTGCTTCGTTAATACAACAAATATATACTAAACACTACCAAATATTGTAAATTATGAAAATTACTGTTATTGGAGCAGGAAACGTAGGAGCAACATGTGCAAATGTTCTTGCGCAAAAGGGACTTGCTAACCAAGTTGTTTTGCTTGACATTGCTGAAGGCGTAGCCGAGGGCAAGGCGCTTGATATGTGGCAAACATCGTCGGTTACCAATTTCGACACCAGAATTGTTGGCGTTACCAATGACTATTTGGCAACGAAAGGTTCTAGCGTAGTTGTGATTACCTCAGGCGTACCACGTAAACCTGGTATGTCGCGTGGTGATCTAATTTCAACCAACGCTAAAATTGTTAAGGATGTTACCGAAAAGGTGGTTAAGTATTCGCCAACTGCAATAATTGTTGTAGTATCGAACCCTCTTGATGTAATGACCTATGTGGCCTATTTAGCGGCACATAAAAAGCCATGCGAGGTATTTGGTATGGCTGGTATTCTAGATTCTGCTCGATATAAAGCTTTTATTGCAGATGCACTCGATGTGTCTCCCCGCGATGTGAGTGCTCTGCTTCTCGGTGGTCATGGAAATTCCATGGTGCCACTTGTGCGGTATACTTCTGTTGGGGGGATTCCCGTTACGCAGCTGCTCGATAAAGTGGTGTTGGATAAAATTGTGGATCGAACCCGGAATGGTGGGGGAGAGCTTGTTAAACTGATGGGAACTTCTGCATGGTATGCACCTGGAGCGGCTGCTGCTACTATGGTGGAGGCAATTGTACGTGACCAACGTCGTATTTTACCAGTATGTGCTTACCTCAATGGCCAATATGGACTTTCCGATATGTATATGGGGGTTCCTGTAAAGCTGGGGAAGCGAGGAATTGTTGATATCATTGAGATTGATCTCAATGACGAGGAGCGAGGTATGCTGAATGAGTCTGCTAAGGAGGTTACCGAATTGATGAAGGAACTTGATACCATGAAACTATTTTAAGCTTTTCTGTTCCATAATAGAGCGAGACACGAATGCGTGTCTCGCTTTTTTTTGGAATGTAACCTGCGACAAATTTTTCACTCGTTTGCGATAATAAATAAAGTTAAAACCTCCCTTTTTTTATTGCTAGATGAAATTATTGTTATTTCTTTAACAATTGAATAACCTTTTTCAATAGATCTCGTTTACAGGGTAGTTTTTTACTAATCAGATGGAAACATTACATTCTCAAATTGATTGATTAGCAGGCCGATAAATTGCTTAATCATTGTATTAACAATGATAAACAATATTGGATAATGCTTTTGGATTAATCAAGTAGATGAGCGTTTTTTCTTAAACTAAATAATTTTAATGATGAAAGTTACAGTTGTAGGTGCAGGAAACGTCGGAGCTACATGTGCTCATGAAATTGCGCGAAAGGAACTTGCCCGGGAGTTAGTTTTACTTGATGTGAAAGAAGGTCTTACTCTTGGTAAGGCGTTGGATATGTGGCAAACGTCATCAGTTCAAGGATTTAATACTCGGATTACGGGTGTTACCAGTGATTTCGCCAAAACAGCCAACTCCGAGGTAGTGGTTATTACTTCAGGTATTCCTCGCCGTCCTGGAATGAGTCGTGATGATTTGATCGATATCAATGCCCGCATAGTTAAAGAGGTAACCGAAGGGATTGTTGCCTATTCTCCTAATGCGAAGATCATTGTTGTTACCAACCCATTAGACGTAATGACCTATGCCGCCTTCCTAGCAGCAAAGCTCCCATCAAACAGGGTATTTGGCATGGCCGGTATTTTGGATGCTGCTCGATATAAGGCATTTTTGGCAGAAGCATTAAATGTATCTCCTCAAAGTATCCATGCCATACTGATGGGTGGTCATGGAGATAGCATGGTGCCACTACCACGCTATACCACGGTATCAGGAATTCCTATTACTGAACTTATCGACCATGATACGTTAGAAAAGATTATTGACCGTACGCGAAAAGGTGGAGGCGAATTAGTTGAGCTTATGGGTACTTCAGCATGGTATGCTCCGGGAGCGGCTGTTGCACAAATGGTTGAAGCTATAGTTCGTGATCAACGACGTGTATTCCCTGTATGTGCTGCCCTCAATGGAGAATATGGCATGAATGACCTACACATTGGTGTACCGGTTATTCTTGGGAAGAATGGTGTTGAGAAGGTTATTGAACTCAAGCTTAATGATGACGAGATGACACTGCTGCGAAAGAGTGCCCTCGAAGTAAAAAAAATAATGAAGGCGCTTGATAACTTAAACATCTTTGAGGAGCGCTACGGTTCCGATACTTTATAGCTATAAATTTCAATATTCTGAGCTCGGTGTATAGGACTACACCGAGCTTTTGCATTTTATCAGCAAGGCTAGTAACTAGGTTTATTCAAAAAAAATCATAAATTTGCGCCTTACTTTAGAAATCTCGAGTTTCGGAAATCTATAAATTCTAAATCAAATGCAGAATAAAGGCGCCTTTAAGCTACTAGCTATTGTTCTCGCTCTTGTTTGCGTCTACCAGCTCTCTTTTACCTACAAGGCAAAGAGAGTGGAAAGCAAAGCCAAGGTTTACCCCAAGGGCGAAAAATTTTATCTCGATTCAATATCCACCAAGGGTGTTTACAACTTCCTGTGGTTGAAAGACTTCACCTATAAAGAGTGTAAGGAAAGGGAGTTGAATCTTGGCCTTGACCTCAAGGGTGGTATCAATGTTACGTTGGAGGTTTCAGAGCCCGACATTGTTCGATCGCTTTCCAATTTTAGCACCGATTCAGTCTTCAATAATGTCATGAAATTGGCAGAGGACAAAGCTGCGCATAGTCAAAAAGACTTTATTTCACTCTTTATAAGTACATGGGAGGAGGTTGCTTCCAACGATAGGCTTGCACGAATATTTGCAAC
>Ga0163159_1003363_pt1 | contig 12155 bp, 17 predicted proteins | sample BioMet9_FD_108702 | JGI IMG/M metagenome (GOLD analysis project Ga0163159, IMG submission 108702) | Microbial communities from bioreactor (seeded with sewage sludge) at Lawrence Berkeley National Lab, California, USA - Biofuel... | ecosystem: Engineered > Bioreactor > Anaerobic > Unclassified ... | reverse complement strand
TGGCTTCATTTTACCAGCTTTGCGGAGGCTGCGCAGTCTTGGCTAAAAACTGTGCACTTTATGTGGCGAAAAACTGTGCAGTTCTATTGGCTGAAAAGTGTGTACTCTATCTTACCATTTACATGGAGCCAGCAGCAGAATATCTGTCAGATTTTCCGCTCCAAATACGCCGCAGATGCTCCTAAGCAAGGTGGTCTTACCGCTGCCGGGGCCTCCCGTGATGATGGACAGGCGGTGTGACAGACTCCCAACCACTGCGGCCCGCTGAGACTCCGACAGGGTCATCTTCTGGTTCTCCTCGACCGTCGGCAGTCTCTCCGCCACATCGATTGCTTCGAGAGGCCGATTGCTGGTTAAGCAGTTGGCGCAATATTTCGCCAGTTCGTTTTCAGCACGTACTGTGCCTGCTAGGGCATAACGTCCATCTTTTTCCGTTAGGCTCTTTTCCTTAATCAGCACCGTGGCTCCCCGCATAATCCCCGCTGAAGTCATATAGGGGTACTTTGCAAGAGCTTTGCTGATAAGGTCTTCTTTGCTCAGATAGATATGACCATCCATCTCTACATCTTCCATGGTCGCATACACAACATTCCGTTCGTCCTTTTGTCTCAACTTCTTCAACCCTTTCGTTTTGGACGCAAAAAGCACCGTGCAGGACGGTACCCGCACGGTGCTCTTACTCCGCTGCAAAAGGATGATAGTTGCAAAATCAAGTACAAATGGGTATAATCATCCCTGTAGTGTAGCAATTGCTATTGTGCCGGTGCCCTAATCACCTGTGCAGGCACACGGGGGTTGCCGCCCCCGTGTGCTGCTACTTTACTTTTTGCTATAGCTGTATTATACCATACATGACCCCATTCTTCAAGTACTAATTACTCATCAAGGAGAATTTTTATGCCGGGAGAAAACCATATATCAGAGTCACGCCTAAAAGCAAATAAAAAATACCTGTCAAAGTTTGCGGATTTTAAGGTACGGGTTTTACCGGAAGAACGTGATGCCATTCAGGCACATGCCAAGACTATGGGTGAAAGTACGTCCACATTCGTCAAGAGGGCGATTTGGGAGGCTATTGAGCGCGACAAAGGCAAAAATATAGATTGATTATATATTCATGAACCAGTGAGTTGCAGAACAGGGGTTATGTTTTATGAGTACATCCTATTCCATCTTTACAGAAGGACTGAACCATGGACACTGGGTCTGTCTGAATAGCTATTTGCTCAGCGGCGCTCAGTATGTGTTGACAGAAACTTATCATAATAAATCCAGAACCTATTTCTCTACTGCGTTTGATAAGCTGTGTGAGATTGGATTCTCTGCTAAAGTTTCTGAATTGTCTCCGGCCTTGCAGCAAAAAGCAGCGCATGAGAACTGGCAGAATATTTGGGCCATCGATGTAGCTGCCATGCAAAAGCTTCTTTCAAAGATGCAACGCTATGAGTGTCATGGCTATGTTTTGAAGTCGGAAATACTTTTGTTAGAAGCTGGAGATATTGATGAAATTGACGGATGGCTCACATACCAGGATTACACTGCGCTGAGCGCCGAAGAGCAGGACTGCTACCAGTACCATGAATGGAATGATAATTTCGGCTGGTACAAATATTTTCTTTTGCTATTAGAACGTACAGAATGGCAGTGTGGCGACTGGAAAAGGTTTAATCAGGGTTGTGAAAATGAGATACATCATTTGCGTCTAGTGCTCGCTGTATCCTAAAATGAAAAGTAGCACATTATATGGGAGCTGCCAATGTTTCAGAATTTGAAGCATTTTACAAACTATGCCGAACTCTGTGTCTGTGCTACTGAAAAAGTTCTCAATTATGAATTAAAAACTTGGAAGCACGTAAAATTGCTTCCAAGTTTTTTTAAACCTTTATAAAAGCCATAATATAAATATCGCTACAGCAAAACACAAAGCAGGCACAAACCAAAGTAACTTAACAAAATTTTTCTGTTGCAAATACGAAGAAATCAAATTTCCTAACAAGCTAATACTTCCTATCGTGCAAAGGTTAAAGAGGAGGAATGACCTCCAATCTAAATTAGTATTACTTGAAAACGAAACATTTATATTAAGTATTGTAAAAATAGTGATGAAAATTGTCAAAATCGCAATGACATTTCCATATATTGTTTTTTCGTGTGCCTTCAGAGCTTCTATTTTCTCATCAAATCTATTTATTTCTTTATCATATTCAGAAGAGTAATCGCCTAAATGTGTATAATCTAACTCATGTTGGAAAGTTCCGTTATAAGGGTTCTCGGGCTCCCTATCTAGTTTCTCAAACATTACACAAGCATAACTTTTGCCACTACGCAGTTGAATTGCGGAGTTAGATACATTTGTAATACGGAAATAGATTTTTGTGTAGTTACCCGGCTGGTATATTGGCGCATCTATTCGCAACCCCTCCCGTATACGCGAGTTACGGCAAGAAATATGACCAATCATATTGAAATCAAACTTAATAATTTCTCGGGTCGCCACAAAGATAGATCGTTTCGGAGGTAAGCAAAAATTTTCATAGCTTTCCTGCCTATTTTCAACAGTTTCAATAAATTTATCTGCAATAAGGTCATAACAAACACTTTGAATACTGTCTTCACAAAAATTCTCTATAAGCCCATTTTCTATTTCTTCTCGAATTTGACTGTCTACTAAAATCATACTACCAACTCCTCAAATGGTAATAGAATTATCACTTTTGATTATTTCAGACAATATTAATGCAAAATTATTTTGTACGAATTCCTTGCAGAAAGAATAGTTTTCATCACTAGATAATCGGCATATCTTATTATCCGGCAGCAATTCCCAATACGTGGAATATGTATCATTATTTCTCCCTAATACTTTAGTACTGCTAGTACCTTCAAAATCTTGATAAGCCATACTCAAAAAGTGCTGATATTCAGAATTATCAGCAGAATATAAATCGTATTCACGCTTTTTATTAAGTGGGTGCGGCTGAATAATACACCATTCAAGTGGCAAAAGTTCTTTAATTTTCTGAATCATTGCACTAGCAGCATGTCTATCGCAAATCTGCTTATTAACAACTGTATTAATTCTGATATTATTGCAACCATTATCCAATAAAGACTTATTAAGGCACTCAAAAGCCGCAAATGTGCCTGGATAGCTGCTATAATTGTCCACTTGTTCAGGTGTGCTTCCATCCAAAGATAAAATCACCCTGGAAAATAAACTCCAATGACGTATAATCCAATTTTTATTATCTTCTAGTCCTACTCCCCGAGTCGTAATTGTTAGATAAACACCTTTTTCAGTTGCCTTATTGCATAAATAACTTAAATTTTCTAACAGCAAAGGTTCGCCGCCTGAAATATCAATTTTCTGAACTCCAAGCTGAGATAAAATATCAAGGCTACTATCTACACTGCTTTTGTCTAAACAACCAACCTTCCCGAAATTCTGCGAGAAACAGGTTTTACACCTCAACCTGCACAAATCAGTAACATGCCACATAATTTGTGGTAGAATGCTGGAATATGTATTATCCTCTATAAAAGTATTTGTGCTCGGACAATACCTGCAATTCATTTTATGACCACGTCCTATAAAATTACAATATCCATTGATTTGCTAAAAAGGTTAGCAATCCTCCGTAGCATGATATAACCACAATTTCTTGTATGTTTTTTTGATTATACCCCAATTTATAGTGAAAAGTCAAGTTTTGTAAAAAGTGTTCAAGAAACAGTTTCACAATGGCCGGAGAGGTCATTTCAAGCTCCTATCTCCGAGGTCCAGCCATGGCTCGCGCAGAGTGGTAAAAATCCAGTATTAAGCAGAAACGAACCGGTCAGTATGCTATTTTCACATAATTATATGGGGCCTGCTTGCAATTGCAATTGGTGGTATGATATCATATATAATATAAAGAAATTAATGTATCGAGGAGGTTGCGGGATGAAAAAAACAGATTTTATTGGCTCATCTGAGCCTTTTTTAAAAAACAGCGGAGATACGGATGCCGCCATCACGGATTCTTTTCGAAGCGCTGTCCGGCACACGGTCGACTTCTCAAAGGCTCGCGGCTGTCCAATTGCACGGTATGATGCAAAGCGAAAGGTAGCTTATCTAGAGTACCCTGACGGAAGTAAGGTGTACCATGAAAAAGCCTGAGTTAATTGTTTTTGCAGGCCCAAACGGCTCCGGGAAAAGCACGCTTTCCACGCCGGAATGGATACTGGAGCCATATATTAATGCGGACAATATTAAGAAGGCCACGTACTGCTCGGATTTGGATGCCGCTGAACTTGCAGATAAGCTGCGGAGCGAGGCATTACATGACCGGAGTAGTTTTTCATTTGAGACCGTGCTTTCCACCCCCCGCAAGCTTGATTTAATGCGACAGGTAAAAGAGGCTGGTTACTTTATCCGTGGATATTTCATTTTGACCTGCGACCCCCTGCTGAATGTGGCACGCGTCCAGGCGCGAGCCTCTGGCGGCGGGCATGGCGTCCCCGAAGAAAAAATCATCAGCCGGTATCATAAGGCTCTGGCTAACATTCCTGCATTTATTGGCCTCTGCGATATTTGTCACATCTACGACAACACTGTAGAGCCGTTCCGAATTTTCCGCAAGCATAAAGAGACGGAAGCAATTTTCCCAAGTGAATTCTGGTCAGTGGAGGCCATCCTCCAGTTGACCGGGCGGCAAGGCAGCATTTAGGGACAACCAATCTTATCAAGAAAAGTAACGGGCCAACCGCGCTACGGCTGGCCCGTTACTTTTGTGGCTTGGTTCAATTTGATGCACAGTTCAATATGGTGTAGGTACATTTGTCTAGGTAAAACTCACGTCTAAGGTGCGATAAAATTTGTCATCTTCTCCATTAGACCCACAGAGAAATAAAATAACAGCAGGCTCGACAAATTCGTCGATACCTGCTGTGTGATACTTTGGCGCAGTATAAAATTTTTCCCTTATTTTTTCCCTTAATAGGTTAAAACGTGATAATTTTACATGATACGGCTTAACACGACGATGTGCATCAAAGCATTGAAAGCAGGCACTTTTTAACACAAGTCGAGATTACCTGAAATCATATTTTGGACAATTCGAATCCTTCACCCGCTGCCAAATAGAAAGCCTTGTATCCTAAGGGTTATCACCCACAGGGACAGTAATTGAACCTAGGGGTAACCGGTACGGGGCAAACAACAAAAGCGGATAATGATCATGGATTTACTTTTTAGTCCATGGTCTTTATTCGCTTTTTCCACAATCCTTCTATCTGGAGCAAGTGCCGGGGGTCGACGGTTCTATTCCGTTCAGATCCACCCAAACAGCATAATCCGAACCTTTTTCCAATTGGGGAAGGGTTCGGATTTGTTGTTTATTTGGACATCATCGCATTGAACAGTTACTTATCATCTGTGTTTTCGTCCTCTTTCTTCTGGATAATATTCCAAAATAATCGGATACAGCGCCCTTCTAGGCGCTCGATTTGCTCTTGACATAGCTTTAACTCGGGCATTAGCTCAGATGGGACAAACATCATATTTTCGCAATTCATAAGAGATATTTCCACCAAAGGATATTTTATAAGATATTGCTATAACTGGCTTCTGATTGTGAAATGTGGTTTGTAATTCCCTGTGTGTGAGGCTAAGTCGGTCTCCGGCTGATAGACGTTTGTTTCTTCGGTTATGCAGTAAGATTCAAACTGCTGCAAACGGGAATATCGCACCGCTATACAAAAAATATGCAATATTTCATTAAGAGATATGAAATTTATGAAACTCGCCATAAAAGCAAGTACGTCGGTCCAATAAATGGAACCGGCGTACTTGTTGACATACTATTTTACTTCTACTTCAATGAACCTCTCCAGGATGGCAGTACCCATGAGCCCCTGATCACGCAGGAGCTGTGGGACATTGTTCAGGAGGTTCGCCAGCACAAAAAGCGAACGCCGAAGCATATGGACGAGCCAAATCTTTTCTCTGGATTGGTGTACTGCGCCGACTGCGGCAAGCCGCTGGTGCTCCATCGGGCACACACGATGAAAGCGACGCAGAATAATTTTAAGTGCTACACCTATGGCAAGCGCGGAAAAACGGAATGCTCACCCCATCATATCCGAGAACAGGATCTGATCACCATCGTCCTTGACGATCTGCGCCGGGTAACGCACTTCGCACGGCAGAAGGAAAAACTGTTTGCCGAGTACATCAACCAGAAAAACAGCGTAGAGCTTCGCCGGGAGATCAATACCGTACAGAAGAAGCTGGATGCCATGCGCGGCGAAACACGGAATTGACGGCATTATTTAAGAGGCTTTACGAGGATAACGTGCTGGGACGCATCACCAGCGAGCAGTTCCGTATCCTTTCCGGCGATTACAACGCCGAGCAAAAGGAGCTGGCCGTTACCATCCCCGAGAAGGAAGCGCGGCTTCAGAAGCTGCGGGACTCCGCCGCCAACGTGGAGGCATTTATTGAGAAAGCCAGGCGGTACACGGAGATTCCGGAGCTGACACCAGAAATTTTACGGCTGTTCATCCAGCGAATTGAGGTCGGAGAGCGCAGTGAAAAATACTCCCGCACTGCCGAACAGGAGATTCGCATCATTTACCGCGACGTGGGCGTCATGGACAGCGTGGAACAGGTAGCGGAAGCTGCGGAAAATATGGAGCAAGCAAATATCGCATAGAAAACGCACGAGGCGGACGGCTTCCGCCGACCGTCTCATACATAGGCTGGTTCATAATGTATCCCTGTGAACGCTAACAGAATGGTTCCAACGCTTTTTTCTGATAGGCGATACAGGACTCGACCCGTGACTCCCTGCACGTCAAGCGTAACAAATAAAGCGAGAGGCCTTGGAAATGCTGTATTTTCAAGGCCTCCAAATTTTTCTGTTCATGTGAGCACAGTTAAATTCTGCATACTGTCGTATTTTTGTCGTACAATACGCCAACTACTGAGCAGAGACGATTTAAGCAATGATGCTGCACAATAACTCCTCAAGATAGAGCGAAATATGTCCAGGGGTATGGCCTGGTGTTGCAAGTACCTGACATCCTCCGCAAAAAGGCAACACCTCGTCCTCGTGAAGTAACTGATCAATTTGGACTGGCTCAACAGATCGGAGAAGACTGCAAAACGCCTCTCCAAATTCTTGTTGTTCTACCGGCAGTTCATTTTCCAATTGTTCCGCCTGCTTAAGCTTTATATGGTCTGAATATGTGTTGAGCAAAGCAACATAAGAATCATTGAAACATCTGCCCTTTTTTTATTTTTTTGAAAAGCCTAAAGAAATTGGAAAAAAATCCGATATAATAAATGAACTATGAATTTACAAAGAAAGGTCTGAACCAAATGCTCTGGAAGGACAAGTACAAGTTGGGCGTCCCGCTGATCGACACACAACATAAAGAACTGTTTCAACGGGTAGACACGTTTTTGCAGACGCTGCGCGAATCTTCCTCCTGGGAAGAAAAGGTACAGCGCGTAAATGAAACGCTTGAATTTATGAATGGATATGTGGTGGAACACTTCCGCGACGAAGAGGCATACCAGAAAAAAATTGGTTATCCCGACTACGAAGCGCATCGAAAAATCCATGCGGAAATGATGCGTTATGTTCTGCAGATTACAGCCGAATACAAGCAGAAAGGCTTTGACCAGCAGCTGATGCAGCAGTTTGCGGGCAAGCTGCTGGCGTGGCTGATCAACCACGTTGCAGCGGAGGATCAGCGGATCGCCACCTATGCAATTGAGCGGGGGGTGGAAGCAGATGACTGATAATCTCTACACACCTTTTTTAGAAGCAACCCGAAACGTATTTCAGCTGATGTTGGATCTGTCCGATATTTCCGACAGACCCGTAGAAGCGTTTGAGTGCGATGATGAGGTGGACATTTCCATTGGCGTGACCGGGGATCTTGTCGGAGAGGTGATCTACCGGTTCCCCCGTGAGACCTCCTTAAATATGGTGAAAATTATGAGTGGAATGGAAATCGAATCCATTGATGATTTCGTTACCTCCGCTATTTCTGAAATTGCAAATATCATCAGCGGAAACGTTCTGACGATGCTTGCGGGAGAGGATATGAAATGCGACATATTGCCGCCGGCACTGAAAAAGTCGGATAACAGCAAAGAATACGCCATACGCACTGGCTGCTGCATCTCCACCTCTGCCGGCGACGTGTGTCTGGACATCCGGTTAAATCACGCAAGAGAAGCGTCCATTTAAAAAGCCATCTCAATGGTTTCTTTTCATTTTTCGTTATTACTTCCGAGAGATTCGGAATAATAAAAAATTAATTCAGGAGGGATTTACCATGCCGTGGACACCTAATTTGTCAGTTGGCGTAAAAATGATTGATGATCAGCATAAAATGTGGTTTGAAAAGGCGGAAACGCTTTTTGATGCCGGAAAGAACCATCAGGCCAAGGAATTCATAGGGGAATTGCTGACATTTCTGGACGACTACACCAAAAAGCATTTTGCCGACGAAGAAAAATACATGCTCAGCATTCATTATCCCGAGTATGAAGCACAAAAAAAAGCTCATACGGCGTTTATTGCAGAGCTGGCAAAGCTGCGTAATGACTTTGATACTTCCGGGGGAAGTCTGATGGTCATTCTCAATGCCAATCAGATGGTTATTGACTGGCTGACAAAGCATATTTCAAATATGGATAAAAAAATCGGTGAATTTGCCAGAACCAATCACTGACAACTGATACGGTGCTGAATGCCGCTGTATCAAATCGAACGAGCAATACAACAGGAAGCCGTCAATCAAAGAGTTAAGCTTTGACTGATGGCTTCCTGTTCATATTCAGTACCGGCTGATCCATTTGCCTCCTACTCAAACCGCAATTGAGCTTCTGCATAGGGTCTAATCCAGCTTCTCCGGAAAAGCCGAGGTTTAACTAGGTCACACCCTCCTCGTTGTGTAGAAATTCATTCAGAAACAGAGAAACAATTTTGGGATCAAATTGTGTTCCTGCATTTTGTTCTAATTCTGCGGCTGCTTTTTCGATTGGAAGTGCTTTCCGATATACCCGATCGTTTGTCATGGCATCGTAGGAGTCTGCCACCGCCAGGATGCGACAGAGCATAGGAATCTCCTCTCCTTTGAGTTTTCGCGGATAGCCCGTACCATCCCAACGTTCATGGTGAGAAAGGATCAATTCCGCAACCATGGACAATTCAGGAGTACTTTGTGCAATTCGATATCCGATCTCAGAATGACGTTTCATGTCTTCCCATTCGATGGCGGTCAGAGCACCCGGCTTCTGCAAAATATGCTGAGGAACTCCAACCTTTCCAATGTCATGTAAAATTGCAAGCAATGCAAGTTCGTTCAACTCATCTGCATTCAGATTCAGTCTCTTGCCTACTGCCTGACAATAATCCTTGAGCCGCTCCGCATGTGCCTCCGTTTCCATGCTTTTCTCATAAAGCGTTGCCAGCAAGGTATTAATGATTGAATTTCGGTAGCTGGAGCCTTCCAGCAGTTTTTGATGATACATCCACTCTTCTGCCTGCCGCATAATGAGTTCCAGACTTTGCGCAGGCTCCGTCTTCGTGGCACAGCCAAGAGACACGCTGAGCTGCAGTGACTCTTCGTAGTTTTCTTCGAAAGCCTGTCTGGCCTGCTCAATCTTTTTTTCTGCCGTTTCCTGCAATGTGCGGGGCAGGATGATCAGGAATTCGTCTCCGCCCCATCTTGCAACGATATCTCCTTCGCGGCAGATACCTTTAAGCACATTTGCAACCCTTTTGAGAAGCCGATCTCCCGCACTGTGCCCAAACACGTCATTTGTAATTTTGAGGCCGTTGACATCTCCCATAATGACTGATAAGGGCAGCTGACTTTGCGTATCCATCAGTTGAATCTGCTCTTCCAGGAATCTTCGGTTGTATAGACCGGTTAACGGATCGTGGTAACTTAAATATAAGATCTGTTTTTGCTGCTCTTTATCATGGCGGACATCCCGGAACACCATCACTACGCCAAAAGTCTGGCCGCTATCATCCCGAATGGGCGCTGCACTATCCGCAATCGGTACAGGGCGTCCGTCTTTTCGAATCAGCACGGTGTGGTTTGCTAAACCCACGATTTTTCCGGATTTTAATACAATTTGAATAGGATTGTCAACTTCGTACCCAGTTTCCTCACTCCGAAGACGGATAATATCCGCAAAGGACTTGCCTTGAGCTTCTGTTTCCTTCCAGCCGGTGATTTCAACGGCCGCCTGATTCAAAGAGGTTACATATCCATTGTTATTCGTGGTGATTACTCCATCTCCAATCGAATATAAGGTTATTTTCAATCTCTCTTTTTCCATGTTGAGTGCTTGCCGGTAATGCTCGCGGTCAGTTGCATCAAAAATAATGGAGAGCAGTTCTGTTTGATCACCATAGTTTACCGGGCATGAATATACGTCTACGAAGCGGATTTCTCCGCTGTGCAATTTGTGCGGAAACAAAAAATATTTCTGATTTGCAGAATAGGCCAGCATGCGTCGGCGGAGTACTTCCTCTTCCGGCAGTTGGTTAATGTCTTGAATTTTCATGGATAGGAGTTCATCATGCGTATACCCATAAAAAGTACATGCAGCGGGATTTGCGTCCATAATTTGGCCTGTCTTTGGATGAATAACCAACATAACAGCATCATGCTCGTTGAACATGGATTGAAGGTGCTGCAAAAGTTCTTCTTTATCTTTTCTAAGGCGCTTTATCTCTGTAATGTCGGTACGAGAACCGACGAGATAACTTGGTTTTCCTTCCTTAAAAACCGGAGTGAGCTTGGTTAGCCAATCCCGGGTTCCGCTTCCAAAGTCTTGCGTAAGTTCAAATGAAATATCAGTTCCGCTGTCAATGCATTGTTGATAACTTTTCTGAATTTTCCCCCCAAGTTCTTTCCCCAATACTTCTTCCGGCGTTTTCCCAATAATATCATTTAAACCGGTCGATTGGCGATGTACTCGGTTGTTTCTGAGATATTGAAACGTTCCATTGCTATATTCGGCAAGAAACATAGCGTCATGAGTACTGTTAAAAATCAGCTCCAAATCTTCAAAAGCTGTGCGAGTTTCTCTATCCTGTCGCACTTGCTTCGGGGCTAAGAGCTGTTCATTTGTCACATCTTGAAGAATCATGATCAGATGACTCGCATCGAAATAACGAATGCTGATGGTCACCAGCCTATTCTTGAGCTCAATTTTCCATCTTTTTTCATCTTGCGCAGATTCACGAATCATCTCAGCATAAAAAGCGGCCCAGTTGAACGCATCTGAAGCATTTTGATCTGAGTCACTAAGCATACTTTTCCCATAGAGCTTGCTCATCTCAAGCCCCGTAAACACATTAAATGTACTGCTCGCTTCCAGTAAAATAAGATCAATTGGCCGGCCATTGTCATCAAAAATCAGCTGGTAATAAGCGTAGGCTATGAGTAGTTGTTCAAATAGGCTTTTTAAAACTTTTCCGGTCATTTTCGATCCTCCTAAACTGATGTGGTTTGTTTCGAAAAGTGGGCTGAAAATTACATAGGTCTGCATATTGCCTGCGCATTGCCTGGTCTGAATTAATTCGTACCCATATTTGACATTTCAGTTATGGGAAGCGATTCCGCACTGCTTTATCCGAATAATGTAAATTTATCTGTTATTATAGGACAAATGGTCAGAGGGGTCAACGTTAAAGAAGGTAAAATCAGGTAATTATTAGTAAAATGTGCCCGACGCTCATCCTACTGCCACCAGCGGCAAAATCGGCTCTGAGTGCATCAGCGTCAAGCTCTACTACTGTTCTTGAGCAGCTGGGTGAGCCCGGCTGGAACGTCATGGCCAGTGCCATGAAGAGATGGCCGTGGATGGTGCACAGCGTACTCACAGGACAGCTGCGCGGTACGGTCGTCCCTTTGACGAGCAAATCGTGTTCGATTCCTGCCTCTGACCCTTGACCGGGACTAGACACTGCAGTGGGCTGGCTATTCTGCCAACGAGGCAGTGGAACGCTTTGAAAAGACGTTCGTCACCACAATGCGCAGGAAATTGGCAAAAGTATTAGTAAAAAGAAGCCTATTATTGGAATGGTTGTTGGGTCGTTCCTCAAGCTGGTGCCCGGAGATCAAATGATTAATAC
>Ga0163159_1003360_pt1 | contig 12171 bp, 8 predicted proteins | sample BioMet9_FD_108702 | JGI IMG/M metagenome (GOLD analysis project Ga0163159, IMG submission 108702) | Microbial communities from bioreactor (seeded with sewage sludge) at Lawrence Berkeley National Lab, California, USA - Biofuel... | ecosystem: Engineered > Bioreactor > Anaerobic > Unclassified ... | reverse complement strand
TCATGGAAGAACTGACTTGCTCAGCGTTGGAACTTTCTTTTTCCGCCAGTTCCTTAATTGCCTGAATTGCCCCGACAACTTCGTTTGTAGACTTCATTGTCTCTTCCGCATTAGTCCGCTGTTTTTCCATAGCGCTTGATATAGTGCGAACAAGTTCACCATTTTCCTTGACTTTCTGCGCAATGCCGCTGAACGATGTTCCTGCCTGAGTGATTGCTTCCACACCACCATCTATCTTTGCAATCATTTCCTTTATGTGCGTCTGGATGTCTTTTGTACTCTTTGCGGAAGAATTTGCAAGCGTGCGCACTTCATTTGCAACCACGGCAAAACCGGTGCCATACGTACCTGCATGAGCCGCTTCTATTGCCGCGTTCATTGCAAGCAAATTTGTTTGCGATGCAAGTCGTTGTATGACACGAACCATATCCTGCACTTCCGCAGAAGATATCTGGATTTCTTTCATACTGTCTACGGCCAAGGCAACAGCTTCCTTGCCCTGCGCGCTCGTCACCGTCAAATTTTCTGAAACACTGGCAGCTTTACGCGCCGTCTCTGCAACAGATGAAATGTTCGCTGACATTTCCGATATGGAGGCCGATGTCTGCTGAATTGAAGACGCTTGTTCAAGCACATGTTTTTTTACCGTGTCTGAATCTGTGGCAAGGCTCATCAGACTTTCTTCCGTCGTACTGATAAGTTGCAGCTGTCTGCCGCTTGTTTCGCTTATATGAGTGAACGCGCTAGTCATCTTTTCAAGTTCCGTAGAAGCATCATGCACGGTGGAAGATATGCTGTCTGCAGAACCGGACACCGCAGAAGCCCCGTTCTTTATTTCAGTGATGATTGATGAAAATTGATTCATCAACTTGTTCATGGATGTGGTAAGCATCCCAAAGTCATCAAGAATAGTGATGTTTATCCGTGAGCGCAAATCGCCCTTTTCTGCAATATCATCGACAAGACGTTTTGTTTCCTTCATGCGACCATTGAGTCCGCGCAGAACAAAAAATGCCGGCGGTATGCAGAACAATATTGAAAGGAAGAAGCAGAGCACTCCCTTTTTCAAATACGCTCCAAGAGGATCCGCAGGAAGCGGCATATCGTGATGTATTTCATAGAACAGACCATATGGAACCGAATACATGTTTGCCGCAATAAAAATAACAATTCCGGCAATGACAATGGCAATAGTGACAGCGATGCTTGCGCTTGACTGTTTTTTATATCCGTCAAGAGAACGCACTTTGAGCAAGCCACGCAACGGAGCAAGTTTTATGTTAAGACCGTAAATGATTGATGTAGCGCAGATGATGCTGTATCCCACAGCCTGAGCCATAATCATCATGACACGTGACAGCTGATATTCGTTTGTACCGTTTGCAATGCCAATGATAATCATTGCAATCTGCCCGATGACAAATCCAAAAAGCGTTGTGATGATGGTGACAATATTGAGCTTTCTGTAGCACTTAAGACATTCATCAACTTCTGCAGGCGTTGGCTCAAGATGCTGCTTTTTTATTTTAGTGATTACTTTGTCAAACGGTCGGGTTATACGATACACTACCACAATGATAACAAGCGCCATGACTGTAGTAATAAGTATTGTCTGGTCAAGCCGCGACCACATTGTTGCCGTATCATCATATACAAATTCCAGCGAAAATGCCCGCAAAAAAAACACGCATAAATAAACAAACGGAATAAAAAGCGACAAATACCCCAGAAACACAGTCATACTAACCTCGCCAGTTGTAAAAAATAGTGACATCAGTATATCACGTAATGAAGCGGCAATGTGTTTTTATTCTGGAATTTTTATTTTTTAACGCAGACAAAACACTTCATTGATACAAAAACAGTATTGCGGTATGCTTTGCAACATGAACTGCATAGAATTTGACGATGTTTCGTTTACCTATCCCGCTGTGGAAGGCGATGTTGATTCCCAGGGAAAGCAAATTGTTCCGCGGCCGGTATTTGACCACTTTACCGGCTCAATTCCAGCCGGCTTTACCAGTCTTGTTGGCGCTAACGGTTCCGGCAAAACAACGTTCATGATGCTTGCAAGCGGGCGCCTTGTTCCGCAGTCAGGGAAATGCCTGCTCTTTGGACAGGACATTGCAAAACTTTCTGAACAAGATAAAAACCTTGTCGCTTCCGTCATTTATCAGAATATGGAATTTGAATCTACGCAGAAAGTGTCGGAACTGCTTATGTTCGTCTACAAATCAGGTACCCTCAAAGGCAATGCAAACGGCATACGTGGAAAAGATTTGCTTGCAGAAGTAATTCAAGTGTTTGAACTGGACACCGTGCTTAATCATAGTCTGACACAATTAAGCAAAGGTGAAATTCAGCGGGTACTGCTCGCATTCAGCCTGCTGTATGGCAGCGCAAGTATTTTTATGGACGAGCCTCTGTTTGCAATGGAAAACCGTCAGAAAGAAACAGCTCTTGCCTATTTAAAGGAATTCTCCGTAAAGAAGGACACGGCAATTTTCATTTCGATGCACGAACTTGATTTGACAAAAAGATATGCCGATAAAGTTATTTTGTTTTATCCAAACCGCAACATGGACTACGGAACGCCGGAAGAAGTAATGACTGACCAAGACCTTGAAAAAGCGTACGGAGTTCCCGTTACAATGCTCAAGAATGGAGAAGACATGACTCGTGCAGAACTGCAGCAAACTTCCGATGCAATTTTGCAAATACAACGGCAGACAAAGAAATAATACAATTTCCCGTCTGCCGTAAATCATCTACTTCTGCTTCTCATACTCAATGACAGTGAACAATTTTTTTGACTCATCAGTCAGAAAACCACGCAGAACGACATGAACACCGTCCATTTCAGCAAGTTCATCCATAGTGATCTTCTTTGGCGGCTCATGATTTTCATTTGTCACCACCGGAGTAATTTTACTTGCAGAAGGAATAATTCCTGTGCTGTTGAACGGAACAGGACGCGTGTCAGGATCCGGACTGATGCCTTCAGGACGGTCAGGTCGCTGCCCTTCATCCATGACGCTGAGTGAATATCTGCTGCCGGTTGAACAAATCAAATCAACCGTACGCTTGCTGCCTTTTCCGGTGACACGGATATATCCGGCAAGCGAAGTAATTCTTGGACCACGCATTCCATTTTTATCGTCGCCCGACGAACCAATGTTACCAGAAGAATCTGCCGGCTCAATGCCACGAATTCCTGGAACAGGAAGATTGCCGGCTCCAGCACCGCCGCCTTCACCGTAACCAGGCGCACCGTTTGAACCTGCAGCGCCACTTTTCCCTGTCTTGCCATTCATGCCAGAAGTGCCACTCGTACCGGAATACTCTTTTGTATACGGACGCAGCTTGCCTCCGCCGATTAGTCGATATGTTCTTCCGCGCAAAGATGGATTGGCGCTTTTTTCATAATAAACAGTGTGCCCGTTGGAATTGATGTTCTTATATCTTGCATCTTCATCAAAGAACGTTTCCACGTAGCTGTCTGCCGTCACATTCCATTTGCCATATAGTTTCAAAGATACCGAGCCAGCGTTTTCCTTATCAATTGCACCGGTAAAGCTGCCGCTCCCTAAAGAAAAGTCTACAGAACTTATTTCATCGCAACAGATGTCGCCGTTTATCTTTGTACCTTTGCTTACAATCGCAACCGTCGCGCCGTTTTCGCCAGGCATACCCCAGCCACGTTCACTGTTATTGCCGAACGCAGTAAGGAACACGTCGCTTTTTGCATTAATTTCATCATCACTCAAAGATATAGAAGCGTCTGTGTTTGTAACATAAATAAACGAGCCGTTGCCTGTCGTTGTATATTTAGCATTCAAACTGGACAACATTGCAGTGCCATCTTCTGCATCACCGCTTGTGCTCTGATACAACATGAATCCATTTGCACCGCCGCAAGTATATGAACCTCCTGCAATTGAAAGTTTGTTCTTGCCTTCAATCACTCCAATTTCACTCTGCCCTGAAAAACCAGTTGTATACTCTGCTTCAATTTCACCAGTGGAATAAAAGATAGGACTTCCTTCGCCAGAAGTTTTTGCGTCATTCGACTTTATATAAATCGTTCCGCCTCCACGGTCTGTTGCAAAAGTCGCACTGTGCGCGCCATACGTCGTTATTTCGTTGCCACGTGAATCAACGCTGCCTCCATCCGTTGCATCACATCCGCGGGAAGAATCTTGCTTTGTAACAATCTTTGATTTTTTTACAAGAATGTATGACTTGTTATAAAAAGCAAAAACCGCATTAGCACCTATTGCATCCGTTGCAATTGACATTCCGGTTGCATCAATTTTGCCAGCCGTAGATGCATAGAGCGCCGCATTTATTCCTCTAAAATTACTTTGATCTTCATTGCTGCTGTCACCTGTTTTTTCTATGGCAACATTCTGTATATGCAAATCTGCACCGTTGTACGAAGCAATGCCGTTTTCATCCTGCTCGGTAGAAATGACACGCTTATTGGTGAAATACTGCGTTGTGCCGCCATTGTCATTGCCATTTAAAAGATACACCGCAGCTGGTACGTTTTTTTTATTACTTACATTCTTTTTACCAAATTTACTTTGTGAAGAAGACAGCGTAGAATCATCGTCTGCAACAGCCGCTTCCACTGCATCAACCGCAGTTATTTGTTGTGCCGTCTGAGCATTTGCCACAGCCGCGAGCGCAAAAATAAAAGCCGAACAGGCAGCGGAACTTACAGAAAGTTTCATTGAATTCATTAATTCCTCCATACTTGCATTCTTGTAAATGCATTCTGTTCACGTATATATAATGATTTTAAATGGCCATTGTAACAGCAAAAAAAAATAATATTCTGTAATAAAAGATAAAGACTCACTTTAGAAAAAAAACCGACCGTTCATCACAGCCGGTTTTTTTGTTTCACACCTTCAGCTCGCCATTTTCAAGAACAGTAAACTGGCTGCCGTCATTGTATGTAATGACAATCGTTGGATTACGTACAACACCGTCAAAATGAATAAGCGCCGGTGCGTCTGAATCAAAGTTCATGCCTATTGCAAAGTGACACGTGCGGAACGCCTTTTCATCTTCAAGCATGTTGCCCGTAATGTTTGCCGCAGGATTCAAACCTATGCCAAGCTCGCCAATGTTGCGCGCATTCCGGCTGTACACCGCTCCCTGCCCCGCAGGAAGTTTGCCGTTCTTTTCCATAACGAGTGCTTCTTTTTCTGCGGCAGAAACATCTTTTAAAAGACGCTTTGCTTCTTCCCGCCAGAAATATCTTTTACATAACCGTCCACTACTGTTGCGCAAATAGGCGTACCAAGCAACGCATCTCCATCGCTGAATGTCATGCTGCCGTCAAACACAATCTTGCCATTTGTAGCGCCAACAACCGGGCTGATAAAAACTTCTCCAGCAGGAATATTACCGCCACTTCCTGGAGTGCTAAAGTCGCCATTATCGCACAGCCCCTTCCGTCCTTTTACCGAAATGACAACGTCTGTGCCGTTTGGGGAAGTGACATGCACATTGTCTGCATTTTCATATTTTTTGCAGAGTTTTACACACCGTTCTGCAAGCAATTTATAATCAATGTTTACCGTGCGGTTGAACATATCTTCCGTCAAGCCGGGAGTCCACACGGAGCGCATTGTTTTTTTGCCGTGAAGCAAGTAGTCAAATATGTGGTCGTATTTTTCGCCGTTACTTGCAATGTACGGATGAGCAATTGCCTCTTTGTCCTTGCCGAGTTTAATTTGCGAAATAGAAAAGAAAACGTCAGGCTCAGACTTAAGCGCGCCGATTACCGCAGGTTCCGCAGCTTCCATTGATGGTTTTTTCTGCTGGAACATAAGCACCGGCTTTGCGCCAACTTCAAGTGCAGCAGTGAACAGTTCCTGGGCAATCGCCGTAGTTTCCGGGTTTGCAACAATAAGCAGCGACTCGCCTTTCTTCACACGGCACACTTCCTGCACAACCGTCTGTGCCGGAGTGCGTTCTTGCTTAGCAAATAAATTCATAGTACCTTTTCCCTCTTTTTAATTATAATTTGTTTGAAAACTTATCTTGCACATAAATGTAAATAACTTCGTTTGCATTTCTGCGTGGAGGAAACACCAAGTCAACGGAATTATCTGTTGTGCTGCCAAGAGCATGAAACAAGAATCCGTGCGGGCGCAACTCAATCTGATCTGTTTTGCTGGCAAGAATCGGGCCAATGAAATACGTTGTTTCATCGCTTGTCCATTTATAGCTGTTGCTGAACAAATCTATAGCGGTCATTTGGCTTGTCTGTCCATTATATGTAATTGCGTCAGATGCATCCTGATGGAATGTAGGCAGACTATTTGTAAATGAAAAGTCGGTGCGGAAGACACACGCCTGCATATACTTATTCATAAGTTCCTTGACGGTAACTGTTTCATCCTTTTGCTTTTTAATTGCCGCAATGATGGAATCAAAATTCACTTTCTTATTTTTACTAATCTCGCTAATAAGTTTCGGACCGCCGTATGTACGTGCAAGCCATGCGCCAAACGCATATGCAGTTGAATATGAAATTATTGCATAGCTGTCTGAAAGATAATCTGTAATTCCAGAATAATAGTAATATTGATTGAACATCGGAAGACGCGCACCCCGCGGAGCCTCAGCGTCTGTCGTACCCAATGTTGTCTGCATCATATCTTCTGCCATCATCGAAAGCATTTCATTGTACCAAGTGTCAGGTGCAACTTTATTACTAATGTTTTTCTGATTGAAGTCAATCATATGCTGGAATTCATGCACCAGTGTTGAAATAACAGTGTCGCTTGCCTTTGTGCCGTTGCCGTTATACAAATAACCGGTACTATCACTTCCGCTTAAATTGCAGAAAGCTGCATCAACATAAAAATACTTTCCCACATTTGAATACTTCCGCGCATCTTTGTATCCGGAAGCTTTTTCTTTGTAGTAGTCTTTTGCATAGAAGTAGCCGACTACGCCGCACTGCTCTTTTGATGATTTTCCATAATCAGAACCAATATCGTACACAACAATATTGACATATGTACTTGTAGGACTATAAGAAGTCATATCATAGTCAGCAGTATCTGTTGCCGGATTAATCAATTTGTCACATTCATTTCCAAACACATATCTTTCGTGGTAATACTGCTTTGCAAATGTGTCTGCCAAGTTCTGTGCAACGGCGGTATTAATCTTTTTGCCTGAGCTGGTACTGCTTGTGTAGCAATCATCATCTACCCAAAGAAGACATTTCTCCGTAAAACCTTCTTTTGTATCGGTTGCCGTACCAATTGCGCGCAACGTCACATTCTTCGGCTCATAGCTGTTCAGTTCTTTATTGTTATCAACAAACACGGAACGATACTGCCCCACCTCAGGATTTGTAACATCAAATGCTCCTGCTGTTGAAGCACCCCGCGCTGCAGCACGCGCCGTCTTGCTAAGCCTTGATTCGCACGCAAAGGACGCCGGCGGTATGAAGTGGCGGATTTTTCCTGCAGAAAGCTCTTTTATTTCTTCCTGCTCACTTGCAGTTTTGAGCGCCGAATTTGTAAGAGCGCTTCTGCCTATTACGCTTGTTGCAATAGTCACGTCGGAAGATTCAATAGCCTTTTCTCCAATATTTGCGTTTGCAAAAACAATTGATTTGTCTGAAACACCCGTAAGCGTAACAAAGCTACCTGTCACTTCAGTGCATGGGTTTGTAGAATCATATGCAACTGTTTGCACGCTATCTGTAGAAGGAGTGCCCGTATCTTGTGCAGATGAATATACATTGCCGTCATCATCAAAATTTTCAACCGTAAACGTATATGTTGTTCCGTTTGACAAACCTTCAACAAGCAAATAATCAGTGCCGGAAGAAACAGCTTTTGGATATTCCCCCGAAGAAGGAGACGGACTTACAGCAACGTATATTGTTGACTCATTGAGCGATACAGAAGTCTTCCAGCCTACCATGGCCTTTGTGTTTCCGACATTCACGGTACACGATGTAACTTTTTCCTGAGAAAAAATATCTGTCAAACAACTTGTTGATGAAGCGCAAATAAAAAGCGCAGCAAGCACGGCAATCACATTTCTACATAAAACTTTTCTCTTCATGCATTGTCTTCTTTCTTTCATCTGTATCTACAAATGTCATTTCTTTTCAGCAGCGGAATAGACAACAAATGTGCCGTCCTTAAGTTCATTAAATGAAGGAACAGCTCCGTTCTTACCTTGTCGCAGGCGGCCCGTAAGTTCAACATGCATCCCCTGCATTGACTGCAAACCTTCAAGCGTCACTTCACTTTTGTCATCAACTTCAAGCGAATACATTTTTCCATCGTCAGCAACAAAGCCTGGATACACATGTGGCGCGCTGCCATACATATGAACAAGCCCCGTTATTTTCATCTTGGAAGAAAATGCAAAAAGCGGAATCGATGCCGCCGCAATGCATATGCATAAAACAAACAATGTCTTTTTCATAACAAATCCTTAGATTTTAAACAGCGGATTTTGCAAAAAAGTACACCTCTTTGCAAATAATTGAATAAATTTTTAAGGTCTGTTTATACTGTACCACTCGATTGTATTTGTCGCAACATTTAAATCAAAAAAAACGCATCACGAACGACACAAAGCCGCTGCATGACACGTTTTTCAGGGATATTTTTATTTCATTCAACCATAATCAGCAGTTCTTCATTTGATGAATCTGGTTCTGTAATGGAAAGCGTCACGGTATCTGAAGAAGCAGTGCCAATACTGTGCACGGTAAATCCGCACGGCCGCAGTGTCTTACTGCCGCTTGATGAAGATGACAAGAGCGCAGGCCCCGTTTGTCCTGTACCAGAAGTTGCCGTCCACCCGTACGCACTGTCCCACAAATTGATTGCATTCATGGGATACGCATATCCATTGCCAGTGTACGTAAGTGACACGTATCAAGAACTGTCGCTTGCTGCCTGATTAAAGGTTGGCTGTTGAAGCGCTGTATCTTGAAACACAAGAGAGCGCACATATGATTCAAGTATGTCTGCGAACGTCACCGTTGTTCCCGTCACTTCACTTACCGCAGTTGCAATGCTGTCTTTATCTACATAACTGTTTGTCATTATTTTGCTTACAAGATTTGCACCGCCATACCATCGGCAAAGCCACGCACCAAAAGCGTATGCCGTTGAATACGATCTAAGAATAGCTGAAGTGCTTGAGGTAAGATAATCTGTAACTCCGCTCACGTAGTAGTATTGGTTGAATGTAGAAAGTCTAGACTTTGGAGAATCATCATCGTCTATGCCAAGCTGGCTCTGCATCATATCTTCGCAAACCATTGAAAGCATTTCGTTGTACCACGTGCTGGGACTTACATTATGTGCAATTTCCTTCATGCCAAAATTAATCATGTGCTGGAATTCATGAGCAAGTGTTGAATACGTCACGTCGAGATACGCATTTGCAAAATATGAATCAACATAGAAATATTTTCCCTTGTTCGAATAATTGATTGCACTATTTTTGCTTGAGCTTGAAGTCACCGCGTAGTAATCCTTGCTATAAAAATAGCCGACAATTCCAGACGTAGAGCCACTTGATGCGCTGTAGTCTTTTGCAATGTCGTAAATGACAATGTTCACCATAGTGCCGGTGTCATACGATGACATGCTGTCTTTTGAAAGAGTTGAACCGTTGTATTTTAAAATTAAATCAGACTCGTAGCCAAAAACATTTGTTATCATCGGGTACAGTTCATCAAATTTATTTGCATACGCTTCTGCAACAGTGGCATTTACTTTGTCACCGGAAGCAGTTGCATTGTAGTAATCATCTACAATCCACACATAACAGTGAGTTCCCTTTGCATAGAGCGTTGCTTGCTTTTCCGCAAATGTTGAAATGTCAGAATCCTGATCCACATACAATGACTTTGTAGCGCCGACAGTGTATTCTGAACTGTCTGTAGTAGTTGCCACCGTTGTTGTGCTCGCACAGGCGGAACGGCTGGCAGAAGTGTTTCCGTTTGAAACAATATCACGCGAACCCGTCAAAGACTCTGCAACGTCAGCAGGATTTAAATCTTCCGGAGGAATAAAATTCACAATCTGACCAGATGAAGCGCTGCTTAAAGTTTCTAAAGCGGCGGCAGACCTTACGTTTGTTGAAGAAGATGAAATTCCTGTTGTGCTGTAGATGCACCCCGTGCTTGCTGCAGAAATTGCTGTTGAACCGGTATTGAGCTTCACCAGATATAGATTGCTCACTCCGGAAGTAAGTCCCGAAATGGTAAGGGAAGCAACAGAAGACCCAACTTTGTACATAGGCGATGACGAACTGTATGTCCATGCCGCGTTCACGTCAGCTTCATTACCGTCATTATTTGCACATGAAACAATCAAAACTACCGCAAACAAAATTGCGAAAAGGAATAAATTTTTCCTCATAAAAGGTACCTCCGGTACATTCATCAGAAACACATGGGATTTTATTTATTCACTATAAGTATGATATAGTTTTCTTAAATATCACTGTACATAACAAAATATTTATTTCAATTTTGTTTTAAGAGAACGTCTCTTTTTATTGCCCATTGTTTTCTTTTCTTCTATAATAAAGACGTACCATGAACATTTGTTTATTCACTACAGATGAAATTAAAAAACCACTTGATATACGCGATGAACGCGCACAACATATCATAAAAATTCTTCATAAAAAAGAAGGCGATTCTTTTGCCGCAGGAATAATCGGCGGCATGGCAGGAACCGCGACAATCACTTCCATTGAAAAACACGCAGTTACCAAAGGAAATAGGAAAGAATTTGACGAAGGAACGCTTACTTTTTCGTTTACACCTCAAAGCGACGGTAAACGCTTGCATCCGCTCATCATGCTCATTGGATTTCCACGCCCCATTCAGCTTAAACGACTCTTACGCGACATGGCAGGCCTTGGAGTTCAGGCTGTATACCTTACCGGTACCGAGCTTGGAGAAAAGTCGTATCTTGATTCAGACCTTGCAACGACGGACAGCGGCTATCAAATGCTTCTTGAAGGAACCGAACAGGCGGCAAGCACACATGTTCCGTTGCTGATTAAAACAAATTCCCTTTCAGAATGCATTAACCAAATTGAGCTAACGTATATCAAGTCTGTAAACAAACACACGCTCGTTGCGCTCGACAATATTGACGCTTCACAAAGCATTACAACATTTTTGCAACAAAATCCATTGTTTGACGAAACAGCAAACGCTCCCATTGTCACTGTCGCAGCAATTGGCAGTGAACGTGGCTGGACAAGAAATGAACGCCAGCTCCTTGAATCACACGGATACACAAGGATAAGCATGGGCAGCAGAGTGCTCCGTACTGAAACAGCAGCAACAGTTGCAGCAAGTCTTCTTCTTTCTTCAATGCAGGCTCTTTTGTAAAACAAGAATTCGTACCGCTGTTTGATTGAATATCAAAAGCAAATCGTATATGATTTGAACACTAAGGAAAGTAATAATGGACAATGACAAAATAAAACAGATGCTGCTCGACATTCAGGAATCAAAACTTGAATTCAGCGTCATTATGACTGGCAAAGAAAGCAAACGCGTAAACGGTTTATACAAACCTGAAACACGGGAAATCCTGCTTCACAATAAAAATTTCAAAACAGACAACGAACTTATATACACCGCAATACATGAATACGCTCACCATCTCATCAACGAAGAAGACATTGCAGCCAACGGCGGCCGCGAACCTCCTCACCAGGCAAAAAGCCACACAAATGCGTTCTGGGCAAAATTCCATGACTTGCTTGAAGTTGCAGAAAAAAAAGGCTACTACAAAATAGATTTATCTGCTTCGCCTGAACTTGAAAAACTCACCAATGAATTACGGTCAAAATATATCGAACCAAACGGAAAACTTATGCAGGAATTTGGCAAGGCGCTCATAAAAGCACATGCGCTCTGCGAACAGGCGAATATTCGCTACGAAGATTATCTTGACCGCGTACTACAGCTTCCTCGCACCACCGCAGCATCTGTAACGCAAGTCGGAATGCTTCCTGCAGAAGATGCATCGCTCGGTTTTGACAACATGAAGATTGTTGCTTCAATAAAAAAACCTGATGAACGTGCAAAAGCACAAGATGCACTCAAACAGGGCAAGAGTCCTGACAGCGTCATTG
>Ga0163159_1003355_pt1 | contig 12179 bp, 7 predicted proteins | sample BioMet9_FD_108702 | JGI IMG/M metagenome (GOLD analysis project Ga0163159, IMG submission 108702) | Microbial communities from bioreactor (seeded with sewage sludge) at Lawrence Berkeley National Lab, California, USA - Biofuel... | ecosystem: Engineered > Bioreactor > Anaerobic > Unclassified ... | reverse complement strand
GGCGGAAGTACCGTAACGCCGCCGACATTCCTGTCCAGATCCCACGGAATGCCGATGCCGATATGGGTATTCAGCCTCAGCGGCCGATACTGAGTCAGTACACCGACGGTATCGATTCCTGAATTGATGCAGTTGCTTAAAGGGAAATCAATGATTCTGTACTTTCCGCCAAAGGAGACTGCAGGTTTTGCTACATTATCTGTCAGAACTCCGAGTCGGCTGCCCTGGCCCCCCGCCAGAAGCATGGCAATCATTTCTTTCTTAATCATAAGCTCACCTCACTCACGCCGAAAATCAGGATAAAATCAGTAACAGTAACCCTCTTGAAAATTATAGCACATCAATTTTCAAGTGTGAACAGATATTACAAATCTGGATTGATAAAAAAGCTTTTTTTGTATATTTTGACGATATTTGCAAAAAACATGATTCGGCGTATAATCGAATGCGAACTGTGCAAAAAGGAGAGAAAAATGTATCAGATTGATTTTAAAAAACCGCTTCACCTGCATTTTATCGGCATTGGCGGCATCAGCATGAGCGGTCTCGCCGAAATCCTGATGCAGGAGGGCTTTCATATCAGCGGGTCGGACTCCAAGGAATCGGAGCTGACCGACCATCTCGTCAAGCTCGGCGCAAAGATCGTTTATGTGCAGCAGGCGGAAAATATTGCCGACGGCATCGACGCCGTCGTCTATACGGCAGCCATTCATCCGGACAATCCGGAATTTGCCGCCGCCAGGGCAAAGGGAATCCCGATGCTCAGCCGCGCGGAACTGCTCGGGCAGATCATGAAGAACTATAAGACCCCGATCGCGGTCGCCGGCACGCATGGCAAGACGACCACGACTTCGATGGCCTCTTACATTCTCATGACCGCAGGCTTTGACCCGACAATCACCGTCGGCGGAATCATTCCCGCCATCAAGGGAAATATTCGTGTCGGACACTCCCAGACGTTCATCGCGGAAGCCTGCGAATACACGAACAGTTTTCTTTCTTTTTACCCGAAGATTGCCGTCATTCTCAATGTCGACGCGGATCATCTCGATTTCTTCAAAGATCTTGATGACATCGCTTCTTCCTTCCACCGGTTTGCGCAGAATGTCCCGGATGACGGAACCGTCATCATCTGCCGCGACTTCGCGAAATATCCGGAAGTCATCAAAGACCTGAAAAGCGAGGTCATTACCTACAGCATGACGGATGCGGAAGCCGACTATACTCCGTCTGACATTTCCTATGACGAAAGAGGCTGCGGCACCTTTACCTGCCTGGAGAAGGGTCATCCGATCCTGACCGTTACGTTAAATGTACCCGGTGTCCACAACATCAGCAACGCTCTTGCTTCCATCGCCCTCGGGCGGAAAATGGGCATTTCCGGCGAAGACATCCGCGAAGGCCTGCAGAGTTTCTACGGAACCGAGCGCCGCTTCGAGCTGAAGGGGAAAATCGGCGGCGTCACGATCATCGATGACTATGCACATCATCCCACGGAAATCCGGGCAACCCTGACAGCAGCGAAGAATTATCCGCACCGTGAGCTCTGGGTCATTTTCCAGCCGCACACCTATACGAGGACGAAGGCCCTCTTCTCAGAATTTGCGGATGCCCTGTCTCTTGCGGATCATGTCATTCTGGCGGATATCTATGCCGCACGGGAGAAGAACACGATCGGCATTTCCTCGGACGATCTCCGGAAGGAACTTGAAAAGCGCGGCGCAGATGCCGTCTACTTCCCGTCCTTCGGCGAAATTGAGGATTACGTCCTGACGCACTGTGTGGACGGCGACCTGTTAATAACCATGGGCGCCGGGGATATCGTAACCGTCGGCGATGAGCTTCTCGGAAAGCAGATGTCCACCTAATCCACATCTTTCACAGCATGAATGCTTTCTTCATCCACACGCCTCCATCCGGCGTGTGGATTACTTTGTGGATGCACAAATCCTCCGATATGCTATACTCTTTCCTGTATTGATTCTGAGGGGCGGACAGCTTATGAACAATTTGAAAATCCAGACGTGCTTCCCCCGGGAAGCCACGATTGTGTCCAATGAGTTCCTGGACAATTTTATGCCGCGTGCCAACGGCGAATTCGTAAAAATCTATCTTTATCTTCTCCGGGCAACAGCCCGTACGGAAGACGGACTGACCCTGTCTGCAATTGCAGACCGCATGAACTGCACGGAAAAGGACGTGCTTCGCGCGCTCCGCTACTGGGCAGGCGAAAATGTCCTGCGTCTGGAAACGGACGCCTCCGGCGAAAATCTGACCGGCATCATTTTCCTGAATTTCTGCAACAGCGACCTCTCTCCTAAGCAGGTCGTTCAGTCGGAACAGGTTCCTCTCCTGTCAAATGAAGAGGACGGCGGCAAAGTCACGATGGACCGCGCAGCCCAGCTCAAGGGAAATGAAGATATCAAGGAACTTCTGTTCATTACCGAAAAATATCTCGGAAAACCGCTGACGAAGACAGAGATGCAGAAGCTGCTCTATTTCTACGACGGTCTCCATTTCTCGACGGACCTGATCGACTACCTGATCGAATACTGCGTCAGCAACGGCCACAAGGTCTTCCGCTACATCGAGAAGGTTGCCTACAACTGGCATGCGGAGGGCATTTCCACCGTGCGGGAAGCACGGGCTTCCGTCAACAATTACCACCGGGATTACTATGAGATCCTCAAGGCGCTCGGCATCACGAACCGGAGTCCGGTCGAGGCGGAAATCACTTTCATGCGGAAATGGATCGAGGATTTCGGTTTTCCGATGGACGTGATCCGCGAGGCCTGTTCCCGGACGGTCATGAAATCCGGCAAGGCTTCTTTCTCCTATGCGGACGGAATTCTCTCCCGCTGGAAAAAGGAAGGCGTTACGGGCATTCCGGATATCCGCGTGCTCGATGAAGAACATGAAAAGAAAGCCGCTGCGTCAGGGCAGGAAAAGACCGCGGCCGAAAAGCCGGCACGTCCGAATTCCTTCAACAATTTCGAGCAGCGCCGCTATGACTATGATTCCCTCGAGGAAAAAATACTGAAAGGCACTGACTGATGGCTCTTTTGAATTCCCAGTATGATGAGATCATGCGGAGCTACGACCACATCCGCATGCGCCACGCGCAGGAACTTGCGGAACGCACCCGCGAAGTCTATGAAAAGATACCGGAAATGAAGCAGCTCAGCGACCGTATCGGCACTCTCGCGTCGCAGAGCGCGAAGGCCCAGATTCTCGGCGGCAGCGCCGACCTGGCTTCATTTGACCGGGAAATCGAAAAAATCGCAGAAGAAAAGAAATCGCTTCTGAAGGCCGGCGGCTATCCGGAGGATTATCTGGAAATGCAGTACGACTGCCCCATCTGCCGCGACACCGGCTTTGCCGGCGGTAAAAAATGCGTCTGTTTCCGGAAGGCGGAAATCCGCATCCTCTATGACCGGTATGAACTCGGGGATATCTTAAAAGAAGAAAACTTTGCGCACTTTTCATTTGACTGCTATTCTGATAGTATAATAAATGAAAAGACCGGTAAATCACCGCGTGAAACAGCGCATGAAGCGTATGCCGCAGGCCGGAAATTCGTGACGGGAATCGGAAACCCGGACAACAATCTTCTGCTGTACGGCAATACCGGAGTGGGCAAGACCTTCCTCTCTCACTGCATTGCAAAGGAAGCTCTGGACCGCTCTTTTTCCACGCTGTATTTTTCAGCACATGACTTCTTCCGGATCATGGCGGACGCTGAATTCAGCCGTCACCCGGAGGACGGGACTTACGGTCAGATGATCGAGGGATGCGATCTTCTCATTCTCGACGACCTGGGGACGGAGCTTACCAATTCGCTCGTTTCCGTCCAGCTTTTCCGCGTCGTGAACGAAAGGATCCTGAAGAATCTTTCAACGATCATCTCCACGAACCTTGGCCTCAATGAATTCGCAGACCATTATTCGGAAAGGGTCTTTTCCAGAATTACCAGCCACTATGAGATCATAAAGCTGACGGGCGAAGATATCCGCCTGCAGAAAAAGTTCCAGGGAGGCAGACAATGAACACCGCAACAACCGACACTCAGGTCACTCCTGTATTATCTTCGGCGCCGGACGGCCGCCTGGCGATCATCCCGCTGGAAAGCATTTCGGGAATCGGGAAAAAGGTCAATGACTATCTCGTCGAATGGCGCAGCAACCGCGTCCGGACCGGAATCGTCAAGAACGAGAACGGCTATGCCCGCGACACGTATATCATCGGCAGCGTCGTACCGCGTTTCGGTTCAGGCGAAGCCAAGGGAATGGTGACCGAATCGGTCCGCGGCGACGACATCTATGTCATGGTCGACGTCTGCAACTATTCCATGACCTACAAGCTCGGGGGCTTCGAAAATGCCATGTCTCCGGACGATCATTTCCAGGACCTGAAGAGGATCATCGCCGCCGTCAGCGGCAAGGCCAAACGGATTTCCGTCATCATGCCCTATCTCTACGAAGGCCGCCAGCAGAGGCGTTCAGGACGTGAGTCTCTGGACTGCGCGGATGCCCTGCAGGAAATCACCGCCATGGGTGTGGAAAACATCATTACCTTCGATGCCCACGATCCCCGCGTCATGAACGCGATTCCGCTCCACGGCTTTGAGACGGTTTCGCCGACTTATCAGTTCATCAAGAACATCCTCCGCTACGCTCCCGACCTCCAGGTCGACAGCAGCCACCTGATGGCGATCAGCCCGGATGAGGGCGGCATGAGCCGCGCGATCTATCTGGCCAATGTCCTCGGAATCGACATGGGCATGTTCTATAAGCGCCGCGACTACTCGACTCTCATTTCCGGAACGAACCCCGTCGTCGCCCATGAATTCCTGGGTGCCGAGGTCAGGGGCAAGGACATGATCATTATCGACGATATGATTTCGTCCGGCGACACGGTCCTGGAAACGGCACAGCTGCTGAAGAAAATGAAGGCAAACCGCATCTTCATCTGCTCGACTTTCGGAATCTTCACGAACGGGCTGACACGTTTCGATGAGGCTTACAAGAAGGGGCTCTTTACAAAGCTCATCACGACGAACCTGGTCTATCAGACGGATGACCTGCTCTCCAAGGAATATTACGTCAGCTGCGACATGAGCAAGTTCATCGCGCTGATCATCGATACGCTGAACCACGACAGCTCGCTCAGCGGCCTTCTGAATCCTGTCGACCGCATCAACGGGGTCCTTGAGAAGCACAGAAAGCAGCAGAAAATCTAGCGCGAACCGATGAACCGCCGCGGAAACAGCAGCATTCTTCGGCAGCCGGACTCAGTCCTGAAGACCGATGTTTGAACGGTCCGCCGGGGGAGAAGGGTTCCGGAGTAAAACATGGATGTTCCTGCCCTGATTTTCGATTATCTGCGAACAGAATATCAGCCTCTCCGAGGACTGTCTGAGCTTGAAGACTTCCGTCTTAGAAAGCATTCAGACGAGTTCCGCAGGAGAGGCTGATCTTATATTCTGTGAACAGATGATCTGAAAATCGTGGCAGGGTTATCCGTTTTACGATGGTCCCTTCTTTCCCGGCGGACCGCCTGATGCAGTACTTCCGGACGGAGCCCGGCTGCTGCAGAACCGTATCTTCTCCGCGGCGGCCATCGGCCGGCCGCGGATTCTTCATGCTTTCAGTGCATCGATTTCGTCCAGCCAGATGCGGGCGCAGGCATCCGAAGGCATCCTGAGATCGCCGCGCGGGGAGACTGCGACCGAGCCGACCTTCGGTCCGTCCGGCAGGCAGCTCCTCTTAAACTGCTGTGAGAAAAATCTCCGGTAGAAATTCCTGAGCCATTTCAGGATGACTGCTTTCGTATACACGCCCTTAAAGGACAGGCAGGCGATCCGGTAGATCTTCGCCGGCGGGAATCCGAACCGAAGCATATAGTACAGGAAGAAATCATGCAGTTCATACGGCCCGATCAGATCCTCCGTCTTCTGCGAAATCTTCCCCGACGGATCCGGGGGAAGCAGCTCCGGTGAGACCGGCGTGTCAAGCACGTCCAGAAGAATCTTCTGAAGTTTTTCCTCACCGCAGGTGTCCGCATAGTAGCGCACCAGGTGCCGCACCAGCGTCTTCGGAACCGAACTGTTCACGGCGTACATCGACATATGGTCGCCGTTGTAGGTCGCCCATCCCAGCGCCAGCTCGGAGAGGTCTCCCGTCCCGATGACCAGCCCGCCTGCCTGATTGGCAATGTCCATCAGGATCATCGTGCGTTCCCTGGCCTGTGAATTTTCAAATGTCACATCGTGCACGCCGGCGTCATGTCCGATATCTTCGAAATGCTGAAGCACGGCTTTTTCGATATTGACCTCGCGGAAATCCGCACCGGTGCAGCGGATCAGCGTGCAGGCATTCTGATAAGTGCGGTCCGTCGTTCCGAAGCACGGCATCGTCACCGCGATGATTCCTTTTCTCGGAAGCTTCAGCATGTCAAATGCACGCACCGTCACCAGCAGCGCCAGCGTTGAATCCAGCCCGCCGGAAATGCCGATGACCGCGCATCCGCAGCCTGTATGCTCCAGACGCTTCTTCAGTCCGATCGACTGGATATTCAGGATTTCATCGCATCTCATATCCCGGTCGCTCTTGCCCGACGGCACGAAGGGATGCGGGTCAAAGGTTCTGGTCAGCTTCGTTTCCGTGACCTTCAGCCTGAACGGCACCGTTCTGTACCCCGCCGGTTCCTGTACCGGGAAGGTCGTCATCCTTCTTCTTTCGGAAATGATGCGGTCCGTGTCCAGATCTCCGTAAACCGTCTCATTCGTAAAGCGCACGGCCTCCGCCAGCACCGTACCGTTTTCGGCGATCATGTTCTGGGCTCCGAAAACCATGTCCGTCGAAGATTCGCCTTCTCCTGCCGCCGCGTAAATATACCCGCAGATGCAGGAAGCCGAATGGCTTTTCACCAGCTGCCTCCGGTAGGAATCCTTGCCGACAAGTTCGTCCGAAGCAGTCAGGTTCACGACGACTGTCGCTCCTGCCAGCACGTGACGGACGGACGGCGGTGAAATGACCCACAGGTCCTCGCAGATCTCGGCAGCCACTTTCAGATGCGGCATGGTCCCGCAGGAAAACAGGAGATTCGTTCCGAACGGAACCTCTTCATTTCCCAGGATGACCGGCGGCAGCTCCGCCGTCCCTGCCGTGAAATGACGTGCTTCGTAGTACTCGTTGTATGTCGGAAGGTTGCTCTTGGGCACGAGCCCCAGGATTTTCCCGCCGCTGACGGCTGCGGCTGCATTGTACAGCTTCCCGCCGTTCTCGATGGGAAGTCCCACGAAAATGAGGGCATCGACATCTGCCGTGTCTTTCGCCAGCCGGACCAGTTCTTCTTTCGCGGAATCGAGAAGCTCCTGCTGCCAGAAAAGATCCCTGCATTCATAGCCGGTCAGGCACAGTTCCGGAAAGACCATCAGCCTGGCCTTCTGCTTCTCCATTTCCCGGATTTTCTCTTCGATCGCCTGACGGTTGAAGACCGGATCCGCAACCCTGATTTTCGGCGTTCCCGCCGCTGCCTTTACAAATCCCTGGCGCATATGTCTCTCCTTTTATTCGTTTCTCATCATGCTGACGATCCAGCGGCCCGAATCGCTCAGCTCTGCATCGCTCCACCCGGAGGTTTTGGAGCAGGACTGGGAAATCATGGCCGATGTCTCATTTTTATTTGACAGATTCCAGGCGCAGAAACTGATGCCGTAAGTGTTGAGCATGCTGATCCATGTCTGGGCGGAACCTGTGTCGATGCCGCCGGAACCCGAAGCATCGCAGATGCCGTACTCCGTCACGAAGACCGGAAGGCCCTTGCCGACGGCATACGTCAGCTTCTGCTGCAGCCATTCCTTATGCGTGGCCGCATAGAAATGAAGCGTGTACACAATGTTCGAATAGCCCGTGAGAGGACTGTCCGCCGCCTGGTCCACGTACTGAGACCAGTTCGGCGTTCCGACGATAATGACGGAGTCCGGTGAATTGGCCCGGATTGCCGGGATGACCGCATTCGCATACGACTTGATCTGGTCCCAGCTCGTTCCGCCGTTCGGCTCATTGCAGATTTCATAGATCACATTTCCGTAAGAGGCATATTTCGCAGACATTTCCCGGAAGAAGGAAACCGCCTCGCTCTGATGATCCTGCGGATTGGAATCGCTTAAGATGTGCCAGTCGATGATCACATACATGCCAAGATCCGTCGCTGCCTGCACGCCCCGGTCGATCAGGTTCTTCAGACTGTTCTGATCGCCGCCGCTGCAGTAGCCGCCGTACTCGGCTGTATACATCGCAAGCCGCACGACGTCTCCGTTCCAGCTGTCCCGGACGGAGGCAAAAGAATCTTCACTGACGTAGCCCGGATACCAGGCAATTCCGTGCGTGCTGATTCCTCTCAGCTGATAAGGGCTGCCGGAACTGTCGCACAGGCTTGCACCCTTCACCTGAAGCTTTCCGTGCGTATCGTACGGAGTCTCGCTGTTCTTTGACGTTTCCGCAAAAGAAAACGCCTGGGCTTTCGTGCCGTTTCCGGACCAGAGCTGCACGTTTCTTCCTTCTGATGCAATACCGCCGTCGACGTCCATATAAAGTCCGCTCCCCTTTGCCATGATCGTATAGGTACCGTCTCCCTTTGCCCGGATCTGCCACTGCTGGGCATTCGTCCCGTTCCATTCATACTGCTGCACATTGGTTCCGGCCGAAGTTCCCCCGCCCGCCGCATCCAGGACCTTTTCCGTCTTCACGCAGGCGGCCTGGTAATAGGTATTCCCGAGATAGGTCAGGCGGAATTTCTGCGCATTCGTGCCGTTCGCGCTCCAGAGCTGCAGGTTGATTCCGTTCGCCCTCTTCGCGCCGGCAATGTCCAGGACATAGCTTCCGTTCAGGGCGGATGTCACGGTATACAGACCGTCCGGAAGCGGCCGGAGACTGTCTTCTTTTTCAAAGATGAATTTCTGGGCTTTGGTTCCGTTCGGGGTCCAGCAGCGGAGGTTCGTCCCGTCAGCCGTCCTGCCTTCCGCCGCATCCATGACAAGTCCGCTGCAGGAAGCCTTCAGCGTATAGGTTCCGTCTCCGTTTCCGGAAATGACCCAGGACTGGGCAGCCGTTCCGTTTGCCGCATACTGCTGGATATTGGCTCCTTTGGCTGAAGAAGCACCGGCCACGTCCAGTACCTTCCCTGATTTTTTCACAAGAATCCGGTACGTTCCGTCGTCCTGTTTCCGGACGTCATATTTCTGCGCATCCGTTCCGTTGCTTCCGTAAAGCCGGAGGTTGGCCATGTCGGCCATGCTTCCTCCCTCGATATCCAGCACCGCGCTTTCATTTGCCGAAGAAGCAATCGTGTAGACGCCGTCTTCCGGACCGCTGTCTTCCGCAGATGCTGCCGAAACAGGAACATCTGACAATGAAAAGGAAAGAACCATCGCGGGTACAAGCAGGCATGCCAGAATCCGGACCGAATTATTCTTCATCTTCATTTCCCCCATAGATGTCTCTATTATAACAAAAACCTGCCTGTTTGCCACAGGCAGGTTTGAAAACCATGATCTTTTTATCCGTTTGACGGCACCGTCTCGACCGGTCCCTGGACATAGGCATCCAGCTTTCCGTCCTTTGCATCCACGATGATCTTTGAACCTTCGTGGACATTTCCGCCGAGGATCAACCTTGCGGCCAGGGTTTCGATGTTTTTCTGCAGATATCTCTTCAGCGGCCTTGCACCGAATGCAGGATCGTATCCTTCGTCGATCACCCGCTGCTTTGCATCATCCGTAAGACTGATGGAAAGTTCCTGGCCTCCCAGACGCTTGTTGAGATCCGCCATCAGAAGATCGACGATCGATCCGATGTTTTCCTTGGTCAGAGGCTTGAACAGGATGATTTCATCCAGACGGTTGAGGAACTCCGGACGGAAATGGGCACGCAGATCGTTCTGCACCATTTTCCGCGTCTTCTCGTCAATCTCACCCTTGTCGTTGATTCCGTCCAGCAGGTACTGTGAACCGAGGTTGGACGTCAGGATGATGATCGTGTTCTTGAAGTCGACCGTGCGTCCCTGACTGTCCGTAATGCGGCCGTCGTCGAGGACCTGCAGCAGCACGTTGAAAACGTCGGGGTGGGCTTTTTCGATTTCATCGAAAAGCACGACCGAGAACGGCTTTCTCCGGACGGCTTCCGTCAGCTGACCGCCTTCGTCGTAGCCGACATATCCCGGAGGCGCACCGATCAGACGCGATACGGAATACTTCTCCATGTACTCGCTCATGTCGATACGCACCATATTGTTTTCGTCATCGAAAAGATAGGCGGCCAGCGTTTTTGCAAGTTCCGTTTTCCCGACGCCGGTCGGACCCAGAAACAGGAACGAACCAATCGGCCTCTTCGGATCCTTGATGCCTGCCTTTGAACGCAGGATGGCATCCGCGACCTTCGATACAGCCTCCTCCTGGCCGACGACGCGTTTATGCAGTTCGCCTTCCAGTCCGAGGACTTTCGCCTTTTCTCCTTCCGTCAGCTTGCTGACCGGAATGCCGGTCCATTTCGAGACGATCCTGGCGATCTCATCCTCGGTAACCGCCTCATGCACCATGGACAGGTCCTTGCCCTGCACTTTTTCTTCCGCGTCTTTCAGTTCTTTCTGAAGCTTCGGCAGCTCGCCGTACTGCAGCTTGGCCGCCTCTTCCAGATTGTAGTCCCTCTTGGCGATTTCGATCTTCGAGTTCAGCTCGTCGATCTGCTCCCTGTATTTCCGAAGGCCCAGAAGCGCATTCTTTTCATTGTCCCACTGGGCTTTCTGGGTATTGAAGGCATCGCGCATTTCACCGAGCTCCCTGGAAAGATCTGCCAGACGCTCTTTGCTCAGGGTATCGGTCTCTTTCTTCAGGGCTGCCTCTTCGATTTCCATCTGCATGATTTTTCTCTGCTGCTCATCCAGCTCCGTCGGCAGGGAATCCAGTTCTGTCTTGATCAGGGCGCAGGCTTCATCCACGAGGTCGATTGCCTTGTCCGGCAGGAACCGGTCCGTAATGTACCGCTGGGAAAGAGTCGCCGCCGCCACAAGGGCTGAGTCCGTGATCTTGACGCCATGGTAGACTTCATAGCGTTCCTTCAGTCCCCGCAAAATGGAGATTGTCTCATCCACTGTCGGCTCGTCCACCATGACCGGCTGGAATCTTCTTTCCAGAGCCTTGTCTTTTTCAATGTATTCCCGGTATTCATCAAGCGTCGTCGCTCCGATGCAGTGCAGCTCGCCCCTGGCCAGCATGGGCTTCAGCATGTTGCCGGCATCCATGGCGCCTTCGGTCTTTCCTGCTCCGACGATCAGATGCAGTTCATCGATGAACAGGATAATCCGACCTTCGGATTTCTTCACGTCTTCCAGGACCGCCTTCAGACGTTCCTCGAATTCGCCGCGGTATTTCGCACCGGCTACCAGAGCTCCCATGTCGAGAGCCACGATCCGCTTATCTTTCAGATTGTCCGGAACGTCTCCGCGGACGATTCTCTGCGCCAGGCCTTCTACCGCTGCCGTCTTGCCGACGCCCGGTTCACCGATCAGCACAGGGTTGTTCTTCGTCTTTCTGGAAAGGATCAGGATTGCCTGACGGATCTCATCATCCCTGCCGATGACCGGATCCAGTTTCTGCATCTTTGCCTTTTCAACCAGGTCTTCGCCGTACTTATTGAGGGCGTCGTAGGTACCTTCCGGATTGTCCGTCGTAACCTTCTGGTTTCCGCGGACCGTGCTCAGTGCCTGCAGGAAGCCGTCCCTGGTAATGTTGTATTCCGAAAACAGCTTCTTCATCGACCTGCTCGGGTATCTCAGCATGGACAGGAAAAGATGCTCGACGGAGACATACTCGTCCCCCATTGCCTTTGCTTCATCATCTGCCTTGATCAGGGCTTTGTTCAGGTCCGCACCGATATACGGAGTGCCTCCCTGTACTTTGACCTGTGCTTCCAGGGCATCTGAAACGGATTTCTTAAATGCTTCCGTATCGATTCCCATCTTCTCCAGAAGCTTCAGGATCAGGCTGTCTTCCTGATTGATCAGATTATATAAGAGGTGTTCTTCTGTCACCTCCTGATTTCCGTAATCATAAGCGACCTCTTCCAGTTTCTGGACCGCTTCTACGGACTTCTGCGTAAATTTATTAATATTCATGATTT
>Ga0163159_1003347_pt1 | contig 12218 bp, 15 predicted proteins | sample BioMet9_FD_108702 | JGI IMG/M metagenome (GOLD analysis project Ga0163159, IMG submission 108702) | Microbial communities from bioreactor (seeded with sewage sludge) at Lawrence Berkeley National Lab, California, USA - Biofuel... | ecosystem: Engineered > Bioreactor > Anaerobic > Unclassified ... | reverse complement strand
GCCGAAGTGGCAGGTAAAAAGTATGAAGGAAATGAAACGGCTGGATCGATGGCTGGGGTATTTATCGAAGAAATTAAATGACGAAGAACGGGAGGTGCTGGCGATGGCAGAAAAATCAATCCGGGATGCCATGGAGGCAGAAAAGTTTTTCACGCAGGATGACATAAAACGTTGGGAATACGAGCACCGCGAAGATGCCTTGCGAGACTATCGTTCGGATATGAGAGCTAGCCGGGAAGAGGGTAGGGCAGAAGGCCTGGTGGAGGCAAAAACTGACGTGGCGTTGAAGATGCTGAAGAAAAATATGGACGCGGCAGTCATTGCGGAAGTGACCGGAATGTCGATTGCCGCTATTCAGGAGTTAGCAAAACAGATTTGATGATTGAAATACATCTGGCTGGATAAATCGTAAAAGGACTATGATATGAAGGAGAAGTTCATTTCATACCATAGTCCTTTTGATGTTTTATCGGTTCGTTGCTGTGTAGGGCTCCGTGATGGATACAGTCGCTGTGCCGTCTGGACAGGCTTGCAGGGTTGCCTGGACTCCCAGGGGTAGGAAGGCTTTATCGGAACCATGGCCGTCAGGGAAGTTTTTGATGGCGGGTTTGCCGCAGCGCTTGGCGTAGTATTCCAACACTTCGTCTGTCGTGAAGTCGCCGGCGTCGCTGGCGGAGTCGAGGAAGTCCCCGAATATGATGCCGTTTACTCGTTGAAACAGGCCGTTTTGCCGAAGCTGTTCGAGCATGCGGTCGATGCGGTAGGCTGGTTCGCTCACATCTTCCAGGAACAAGATGCAGCCCGTACCGTCCAATTCATAGGGCGTGCCAGCCATGGCGGCGATGAGGGAGAGATTACCGCCGACGATGGGACCTGTGGCGGTGCCGGCAATGATGGTGGTAAGTGACCTATTGGGTGGCAGCGCCATGGAACCGGGCGCTATCGTCGCAGTCAGTCCCGTGTCGAATTGCCGTGTCGTATAATCCGTCGTATAAGGAGAATAGAGCGTTGCCACGAGCGGTCCGTGGATAGTGACGATGTGGCTTTTTTCGCCCAGTGCCGTGTGCAGAGCCGTAATATCGCTGAAGCCGATGAACAGTTTCGGATGACGGGCAATCATGGCGTAATCCAGTTTATCGAGGATGCGGGTTGAGCCATAACCGCCATTGAGACAAAGGATGGCTTTGACCGTATCATCCCGGAAAAATGTGTTGATGTCATTAGCCCGCAATGTGTCTGTGCCAGAAAAGAAACCGTAGCGAGCCGTAGCCGATGGGGCCAGCTTTGTGGTATAGCCCCGCTGTTGCAGCTCGGTGACGACGTGCTGGAGAATAGCTGGATCATCGAGGGGCGAAGCAGGACCGAGTATGCCGATACAATCGCCGCGCTGCAGTGCCTGCGGCTTCGTGCGGGACGAGGCCGGCTTGTGCTGCGGCTGGGTAGCTGTGACGTATACCGGTGTCACTGGCATAGGCACAATAGGCTGTGGCACGGCGGCCATGGTCATGATGGGCAGCATACAGGTATATAGAATTGTCAGTAGTGATTTCATGGTTATCATCTCGGATGGGTTAGAATACGTTATAGTGTTATTGTAGCATTTTTTGTGGTGGCGGTGAATGACAGGAGTGTGCACATAAAGAGATAATGTAATATATTATAGAGAAACTCCTAAGCCATATCATGCAGAAAGGTAATATCAATAATGCTTGATTTTTATAATGGAAAGATGTATCATGTATTTGTATACAGATACAAATACAAACACATGAAAATGAGAACAGTGAAAACAGAGAAAATTACATTTTCGAAAGGAGGAAGCTATCTAAGCTGGCTTGTAATTCAAACTATATTGTTATTCGATAAAGGAGGCAAAGGTGATGGAGGAGAAAGTTAGTCGTATTACGAAAAATGGTTGGATATTAGTTCTTATTCCTTGGATTTCGTACATTATTTCTAGTGTAGCAAATTACGGTATAGGTATTATGTTGCCTGCCATGCGGGCAGAACTACACTTTGGTTTGGCTGAAGCAGGATATCTGAGTGCTATTGCATGGATTATTCGATTAGTAACAACGATACCTATTACATCTCTTGTAACCAAGATACGTCCTAAGACAATTTATACAGGTCTCTTTTTATGTATGGGCGTCGGTTTTGTGCTTCAAGGTATTGCTACTAATCTGCCAATGGTATTTGTAGGCCGAGCGTTGGCTATTGGTATTATGGCATGTATTTCTACGATACTTGTTCCAATCAAAATTAAATGGATTCCTGAAGACAAGATTACATTTATTAATGGCATTGAAAACATGTGTGGCACCGGCGGGCAAATGTTGGGTACTGTAACGGTTCCTATTTTGATCGTGGCCTTGTCTGGCTGGAGAAACATCATGTTGTTAATGGGTGTCCTCTCGTTCATTCTGGTCATTGTTTGGGCTGGTTTTGTAAGAGATACGAAACCGGATCATCCTAAGGTGAAAGAAACTCATGAAGGTGAAACGAAGAGCCCGTTATTAGAAGCATTGAAATTAAAACAACTTTGGTTATTGGCAATTGGCTGGCCGTTCTCCATTATTGCTTGGATTTCAATTTACACATTTTGGCCGACTTATGCTATTGAATCTTTAGGGTTAACCTTGGCACAGTCAGGTATGATTTTGGGACTCTTACCAATCTTTTCGATGATTTCATCATTCATCACACCTATTCTTGCAGAAAAGGTGGGCTATGAAAAACCTTTCATGTGGGTATGTGGTATTGCGCTTCCAATTTGTTATCTTTCGATGATCAACACGTCTAGTATTCCGTTGTTATGTATTGCATCGGCAGCAGCTGGATATTTTGTTTATACCTATGTTCCTATCGGATTTTCACTTTTATATAAGATTCCTGGTATAAAATCTGATGTCGTATCAATGGGATATAGCGTCGTATACACGATGTTAAGCATTGGTGGTGTGTTGGGCGGTATCGTAGCTGGCAAATTGAGCTCGATTTTTGGATTATATTTTGGTATGACTGTTTGCTGTTGTGCACCTCTGGTATTTGGGATTTGTACATTCATGCTTCCGGAATACGGCCGTAAATACAGAGAAAGATTGGCAAGAGAAAATAAGACAGCTTCAACAAGTGAACAGGCAAATGCCTAGATCATAGATTTAAATAGGAGGTATATATTATGCTTGAAATTCGTTGGTATGGAAGAGGCGGGCAAGGTGCTTTTACCGCTGCACGGTTATTAGGTATGGCGGCATCGGTTTATGGGAGCCATTATGCATTAGCATTTCCTTCATTTGGACCTGAAAGAAGAGGAGCGCCTGTTTGGAGCTTTACACGGATTGATGATAAGCCTATTATTGATAGGAGTCAGCCGTCAGAGTGCAATTATTTGATTATTTTAGATGGATCCTTAATCACGCCGGATACTTGTAATGTATTGCGCGATGATGGAATTGTAATCCTGAATACGGCAAGACCTGAAAAATACCAGTTCATCAAACAAAAGCTGGTCACTGTCGATGCGACTAAAATTGCATTGGATATATTGAAACGACCTTTGACCAATGTAGCTATGCTAGGTGCTTTTGCCGGCGCTACAGGTTCAGTTGACTTAGATACCATTGAAAAAACGTTGAAGGAATCGTTTTCTCCGGCCTTATTCGAAAAGAACAAGCAAGTGCTGCATGAAGCTTACAATCAAGTTAAAGGAGTTGACTAAATTGATTAGACCGCAAATCAGTAAATTTACAGGACCTAAAAATTTAAATGAAGTTCCGGTCCCGACTGCTCCGGGAGGAGTTCTGATAGATAAAAATGCCGGTTGGCGCAATGTACGGCCTGTATTTGACTATACAAAATGTGTAAATTGTCTTCAATGTTACCTTGTTTGTCCCGATGGTACCATTTATAAATCAGAAGATAAACTTGTAGTTGATTATGATTTTTGCAAAGGATGTGGTATCTGTGCGCATGAATGCAAGCTGCATGCAATAAATATGATACCTGAGGAGGAATAAATTATGACGAGTAATAAGCAGTTTATTTCCGGTGATGAAGCCGTAGCTCTTGGCGTAAAATTGTCAAAAGTTAAAGTAATCGCAGCATATCCGATTACTCCGCAAACTATTGTAGTAGAAAAATTGTCTGAATATGTTGCTAATGGGACTTTAGACAGTGAATATATTCATGTCGAATCTGAACATAGTGCTATTATGGCAACCTTGGGGGCCAGCTCGACAGGAGTACGAACATTTACGGCAACATCTTCTCAAGGTTTATTGTATATGGCCGAAGGTCTTCCTTTCGTTGGCGGCGGTAGATTTCCTGTCGTAATGATGAATGCTAACCGGTCTGTTGCCGTTCCCTGGAGTATTTTTGGTGACCAAAATGATTCATTATCGACGTTAAACTTTGGCTGGATTCAGGTTTATGTAGAAAATGCTCAGGAAGCTTTGGATATGATTATTCAATCGTATAAAGTAGCTGAAAATCCCGCAGTCATGACTCCGGTCATGGTAAATTTGGATGGATTTATTTTGACCCATACATATGAACTCGTAGATATTCCAGAACAGAGTTTGGTAGATTCGTTCCTGCCGCCGTATGTTGCTACCAATAAGATGTCTTTAGACAATCCACAAAGTGTTTGTATTGGTGTAGGACCGGATTGGCACACTGAATTCCGTTATAAACAGCATAAAGATATGACGAATGCAATTCAGGTTATCAATGATGTTGATGCTGAATTTGGAAAGAAATTTGGCAGAAAATATGGCGGTGTAGTAGAAACGTACCATTGTGATGATGCAGAAGCAGTGTTAGTAACAGTAGGCAGCGTTACCAGTACCGCCCGGGCCGTTGTAGATCAGATGCGTCAAGATGGATATAAAGTAGGCTTACTGAAACTACGGTTCTTGCGTCCTTTCCCAATAGAAGAATTCTTGTCTCTTAACGATTGCGTCAAGGCAGTAGGCGTCATCGACAAAGATTTTTCATATGGATATGAAGGTATCATATATACAAACGTCAATTCGGCAATCATTAGAAGAAGCAATGTCCCGGTAACGAAGAATTATATTGCTGGTCTTGCTGGTCGTGATATCACCAAAGAACAATTGACGGATATGTATATGGATTTGCTCCACAGTGATAAGAACAGCAATGAAGACAGAGTGAAATTTATTCAATGTAAGGTGGGATGATTATGAATAATACAATGGTAAATATAAAAGAACTACCTGAAGAAGAGTTGTTTTATGGACATAAGGCTTGTGCTGGTTGCGGGGGCGCCTTGGCTGTAAGACTAGCGCTAAAGATTTTGGGTCCGCGTACTTTTGTGGTATGTCCGGCAAACTGTATGAGTGCAGTTGGTTTCTTGTATCCGTCCATGCCGTTTTTTGTCAACGCTTTTGCATCGGCGTTCCCTTGTACTGGAGCAGTATTATCTGGTGTCGAAGCAGGAGCCAAGGCTCAGGGACTGAAAGATTTCTATGTCGTTGGAACAGCTGGTGATGGTGGTACGGCTGATATCGGATTACAGGCCTTGTCAGGTGCTATCGATAGAAATAGTAGAGTTATCTACATCTGTTATGACAATGAAGCATATATGAATACGGGGGTTCAGGAAAGTGGCTTGACTCCTTTTGGTGCTAAGACGACGACGTCGCCCGTAGGAACGGAAATCAAGGGAACGTTGACTCATAAAAAGAGTATGTTTGAAATCGTAGCCGCAAATAACATTAGTTATGCTGCCACAGCCAGCATTGGCTATCCTCAGGATTATATGAATAAGATTGCTAAGGCTAAAGCCAACCAAGGAACATCGTATATACATGTTATGGCACCCTGTCCTACGGGTTGGTCCATGGCGACAGATACGACTGTGTCCATAGCAAAAGAAGCAGTCAACTGCGGTTTATGGTATTTAGCAGAATATGAACATGGCCAGTTTAAGCTGAATAAAGATCCCAAACAATTTACTCCTGTAAAAAATTATTTATCACAACAAGGTAGGTTTAAACATTTGAGTGATGACCAAATTGCTGAAATTGAACATCATCGTGATGTAAAGTGGGAAAAAATCAGAGCAGATTGGAAATAATATCCTTGCTCCATTACCTTGATATGGGAGGAACACCATGGAAGAATGTAATAAAACTGGGGCTTTGGGAGGTCTAAAAGTTCTGGATTTTACTCGAGTCTTTGCCGGGCCGTATTGTACTATGATGCTTGCCGATTTAGGTGCAGATGTCATTAAAATTGAGCGGCCTGGTAGTGGGGATGATTCGCGGAATTTTATGCCCCTCAAAAATAAAGAAAGCGGTTACTTCATCTACCTAAATAGAAATAAGAAGAGTATAACTATAGACCTTCAGACGGAAGAAGGAAAATCTATTGCCCTAAAATTGGCACGTCATGTAGATGTAGTAGTTGAAAATTTTTCTCCAGGTACAATGAAGAAACTAGGACTAGGTTATGCAGATATACGGAAGGTGAATCCGGAAATCGTTTATGCTTCTATTTCAGGGTTTGGACAAACCGGACCGCTTAGTAAAAAAGTCGCCTATGATCCTGTAGCACAAGCAATGGGAGGATTAATGGGAGTGACAGGGTATCCTGATCGACCACCCGTTAAAGTCGGTTCATCCATTGCTGATGCCAATGCAGGGATCCATTGTGCTTTTGCAATCATGGCTGCCATGTATTATAAGCAGCAAACTGGTAAAGGGCAGTATATCGATATTTCTCTGTTGGATACGGTATTTTCTATTTTGGAAAATCACGTTGTTCAATATACGATGCTCGGCAATATTTCCCAGAGGTTAGGTAATGGCAGTATGACTTCCTATCCCTTTGATACATTCAAGACCAAAGATGATTATGTTGTCATAGCATCGTCTAATGATAAGATTTTCTGCCGGTTGGCCCATGCTATGAAATTGGATGAGTTAGTGACGGATATACGGTTTAAAACTAATGAAGCGCGAGTGGCCCATGAAACAGAATTAAAAACAATTATTGAAAAATGGTCAGGACAATACTTGACGAGTGAGATTGTTGAACTGCTTGATCGGGAAAAAGTCCCTGTTGCTCCCATTTTGACAATGAAAGAAGTCATAGAACAACCGCAGATTCGGGAGCGGGATATGTTGGTCGAAATAGACCATCCTGTTGCGGGGCGCTTCTGTATTCCTAATACACCGATTAAGCTATCTGTCACACCAGGAGGAATCCGGACTACTGCGCCTCTACTGGGGCAGGATACGGAAACCGTATTAAAAGAAATATTGGGTCTGACCTCTAGCGAAGTAGATAGCTTAAAGAGAATGCATGTCATTTAGGATATTATATTGTTATTCATACCAGTATAGAGTTCTATCAAAGACATAGGCATATTTAAATGAATTTGTGATAGAAATGGTTACAACAATATGGCCTAAAGCAATGAATAATGGGAGCATTTTGATGGACGAAATACTAGTAGTACCCATGGGAAAAGAGTGATCAGTAATGAATATTCAACAAGCTGTTTTTAAAAAACTTTTCACCAAATTATTGCCTCTTATTATGTTTATGTATTTCTTATCCTTCGTGGATCGGGCTAACATCGGCATTGCATCTCTGACCATGAATCAGGATTTGGGTATTAGTACGGCAGCATATGGACTGGGCGCCGGACTGTTCTTTATCGGGTATTTTATTTTTGGACTGCCAAGCAATATTATGTTGGCAAAATTAGGGGCAAGAAAATGGATTTCTTGTATCCTGTTGGTCTGGGGGCTGATTTCTACCTCGACGATGTTCGTCAGAAGTGCTGAACAACTATATGTTGTCAGATTTTTGTTAGGTGTGGCAGAAGCAGGATTCTATCCAGGGATTATCTTCTATTTAGGAAATTGGTTCCCTGCAGACGCTAAAGCAAGGGCTTTTACGTATTTCCATATGTCGCTTGCGATTTCCATGTGTGTCGGTAATGTCCTCAGTGGACTGATTTTACAGATGGATGGATTGGCAAATATGGCCGGGTGGCAATGGGTATTCTTATGTGAAGGTTTCCCTGCTGTAATTTGTTCTTTTGTAGCATATCGCGTCCTTCTGGATTCACCTAAAGATGCAAGCTGGTTAAATGAAGAAGAAAAGACTTGGTTGATTAATCAACTTGAAACTGAAAAAGGTGCGAAAGTACTGGGTAACGTTTCTACGATGGAAGTTTTGAAGAAATTACCAGTTTGGCATTTGTCTATCATCTATTTGACTTTGAATACGGGATTTTATGGGATAATTTTCTGGTTGCCGCAAATCGTGAAAGAAATGACCGGAGCGAATAATACAATTACGAGTTTGTTAAGTGCGATTCCTTGGTTAGTCGCCCTCGTAGTCATGTTCTTCGTTGCAGGGTATGCTGATCGGGCTAAAAAGAAGAAATTGTTTGTCGCTGTTCCCATTTTTATTGGTGGATTGGGATTAATACTAGGCACGTACCTGAAATCCTATCCTGTGTTAGCGTTGTCGGCACTGTCCATTTCGACTGCTGCCTGTGAATGCTGCGTAGGACCGTTTTGGACATTCCCATCCCGTATGTTCAATGGTGTAACCGGTGCTGTAGCTATTGCTATCGTTAATGCCATCGGCAATTTGAGTGGTTTTGTTGGACCATACGTCTTTGGTATTGTCACTAAGGGTGGTAACTTCCGCATGGGCTTAATTTTCTTGGCCGCGATGATGGTTGTATCTGGTATTTTGGCCATGTTCTTAAAAGAAGTAGATGAAGGAAAGTCGGCTTAAATGTGACGAGTTTACATTGCAGATAATATAATTTATTTCAATTCAAGGAGGACATTATGAAACAGTATAATCAATTGACTCAAAGTATCGTGGATGAATTAAAGAAAATTGTGGGTGAAAAGAATGTGTTCACTGATCCCGAAAAAATGCAGCCGTACAGTTATGATGAAGGCGTAGATAAAGCATATTACCATATGCCTGATGCTGTCGTATATGCCATGGACACCCAGCAAGTTGCAGAAATTTTAAAATTAGCCAACAAGGAATTGATTCCTGTCATCCCCCGTGGTGCGGGCACTGGCTTGGCTTTTGGTGCAGTCGCTAGTTATGGCGGAATTGTTCTCAGTACAGAAAAGATGAATAAAATACTCGAATTCAATGAAGAAAAAATGTATATGGTCGTAGAACCTGGCGTAGTAACGGAACATATCCAAAATGTAGCGAAGGAAAAAGGGTTACTATACGCAGGTGATCCCTGCAGTGGGGATAGCTGCTTTATCGGCGGGAATGCTGCAACCAATGCTGGTGGGAATCGCGCTATCAAGTACGGTACTACACGGGATCAGATTTATAGTATTGAAATGGTTACTCCTCTTGGGGACATTGTTACTCTGGGAAGTCGTTTAAAGAAAGTGACGACAGGATATCCTTTGGAAAAAATAGTCATTGGTTCAGAAGGCACATTAGGTGTTATTACAAAAGTTACCATTAAATTAGTTCCTTTGCCGCAGCATACTGTTAACTTACTTGCTATTTTCCCGAGCATTGATTCGGCTATGTCTATTGTCAATGCACTGCCTAAAGCTGGCATTCAACCTACTTGTTTGGAATTCATCGAAAATTCGACCATTAAATCCATAGAACGTTATTTGGAAGAAAAATTGCCTAACTCTGATGTTGGTAACTATATGATTATCCAGGTTGATGGCAAGAATGAAGATGATTTGGATGATATAAGCGTGAATGTCGATGAAGTTTGTACCAAGCTAGGTGCAATCACCGTTTTGGTAGCTGATGCGGAAAAAGTTTGGAAAGCCCGTAAGAATTTTTCGGAAGCTATTACAACAGAATCCCGTGAATTAGCCATGGAAGACTTAGTCGTCCCGTCTGACCTTATCCCCGAATTATTGAAAGCAATCGAAAAAATTAGTGCGGATCAGCATATCGTTACCCGTATGGCAGCTCATGCCGGTGATGGCAACCTTCATTTGGATGGTTTGAAAGAAGATACGCCTGATGAACAGTGGCCGGAAAAGAAACTGGCTTTTGAAAATGCAGTGTATGATTCAGTCTATTCGTTAGGTGGCAGGATTTCCGGAGAACATGGGATTGGTATTAAACGTAAAAAATTCATGGAACACTATACGGATCCTGTAGAACTCAGCTTGATGAAAGCTGTTAAGAAAGCCTTTGATCCTAATTTGATTTTGAATCCCGGGAAAATTTTTGATGTAGAATAGTATATTAAATTTAAAGTTTTAAGTGATGTGTTCATATCCCCCCTTGTCTGCTAAAAAACTCCAAGGGGGGATTTACTGAATTATGCTTAAAATAGATAGAGTAGTAAATAGTTATGGCTGAAGAACATAAAAAAATTCAGTTTAAGGTTTCTTTAAGTTATCAAAATTTGTTATAATGATATGGAATGAAGAAATAGTTATGAGGTGAGTGATATGTTACGGAATATAGGAAAAAAAATATCATTAGCAGAACACGCATATTTGGTAATAAAGGATTCCATATTGAATAATGAATTAAAACCTAGAGAAATCCTATCAGAAGAAGCTCTTGCCGAAAAATTGGGTATTAGTCGGACGCCGTTGCGGACCGCCCTAAAGCGACTTGAGTTTGAAAAATTAGTCTATGTTAATTCTGCAAAAAATACTATTGTTACCGATGTAGATATCAAAGACATAAAGGATGCTTTTATAGTGCGTTGTACAGTAGAGCCAGTATGTGCTAAAATTGCTTGTACTAAAATGTCTGAATCGGATTTTCTGGCGCTCGATAAAATTATTGCATTTCAGGAAACTGTTGTGCAGTCAAGTCAACTCGTGGACTTTATGGCAAGTGATCGGGAATTTCACATTTTAATAGCACAATTGACAGATAACGCGCTTTTAGAAGAGATTGTTGAACAGCTAAGCATTTATAGTCAGCGTTACGTTGCTGCAACGCATCAATTGGACGTATATGCTCCCTTAGCATTGGAAGAACATAAAGCGATTGTGGCCGCCTTTAAGGTTCGTGATGCTAAAGCGGCTAAAGACAAAATGTTATACCATATTCAACAGGTTGCCTATCGATTTTTCAAGAATTAATGATTGCATCTATAAAACAAAAAAGCTGAACGATGAAAATATTGTCATATCAAGAAAACCAGCAAGAAGCATTGGCATATCAGCCGGTACTCCTTTCTGGTTTTGTTTATAAGGTAGTGTGGTTTTCTGTACTTTATGATGTAGTGGTACTATTCTACCCAATCGCAGTCCTCAATCGATTTGGTATTGTGCGATATTAGAAAACATGATATATATTAAATAGAACTTGTGGGTCCAGAAATCGAGTGATGTCGGTCTATCTGCATCGTTATGTATTAAAGGGTTTCTTGTCATGCATATAGGACTGGTTCCAAAGTGGCAAGTAAAAAATATCAATGAGATGAAGAGGTTGTAACGGTGGAAAGCTAAATGACACTAAAGGGAGGTGCTGGCGATGGATAAAAAATTGGTTCGTAGTGCCGTGAGTGAAAAAAAGATTTTTACACCAGAAGAAATAAAACGTTGGGAAGAGCAACACCATGAAGATGCTATCAGGGACTATCGTTCTGATATGAGAGCTAGCTGGGAAGAAGGTTGGGAAGAAGGTTTGGCAGAAGGCATAGCGGAAAGAATAAAGGAAATAAAGACTGACGTAGCGTTGGAGATGCTTAGAAGAAATATGGATACGGCGATTATTGCGGAAGTGACAGAGCAGTCGATTGCTGATATTCAGGAGTTAAAAAAACGAATTTGATAGTTTGGAATACAACTGGCTAGATACATCATAAAGGACTATGGTATGAAAAAGCAATTAACTTCATACCATAGTTCTTTTTATGTTTTATCGGTTATTTGCTTTGCGGGATTCGGGGATTGATATAGTCGCTGTGATGCATACTAGTTCTACAGACAAAGGCGCAATGGGTTATGTCGTAGCGGCCATCGTCATGATGGGCAGCATAACGATACAGTGTAATTGTAGCTTTTTGATGGTGGGGTGAAATGGGATGCATCTTAGTGTAAAATAGTTCTCGGTAAGGGGTTGCAAAAAAAAAGAGAAGACCTAGATAATAGATATACTGCCTCGCACGCAAATATATCAGATAGGAAGGTCTCCTCATGGAATATATTGTAACAGAAATCATCAAAACAATAAAGGACTCCGAGAAT
>Ga0163159_1003343_pt1 | contig 12236 bp, 12 predicted proteins | sample BioMet9_FD_108702 | JGI IMG/M metagenome (GOLD analysis project Ga0163159, IMG submission 108702) | Microbial communities from bioreactor (seeded with sewage sludge) at Lawrence Berkeley National Lab, California, USA - Biofuel... | ecosystem: Engineered > Bioreactor > Anaerobic > Unclassified ... | reverse complement strand
ACTCATCTCCATCACCGCGGCGCTCGCGGCGGCAAGACTCTGCCCCGGCGCGCGCGCGTGCTTCTTCCCCTCGCACGCCTCCTACGAGGTGGGCTACAAGCTCGCGGCGGACGAGCTGGGACTTACGCCGTATCTCGCGCTCGGCATGCGACTGGGCGAGGGCAGCGGCTGCCCAATCGCGTTCCGCGTGCTCGAGGCGGCCTGCGCCGCCATGAACGACATGGCAACCTTCCCGGAGGCGGCCATCAACGACGACTATCTCGCGGAAATACGGGAAAAGGACAGCTTTACGGTATGATCTACTTTCTCTCCGGCGGCGCCAAGAACGGGAAGTCTTCGCTCGCCCAGGCGATCGCCAAGTCGATGGAGCGCTTCGGCCCCATCTATTATCTTGCCACGATGATTCCGCGCGACCGCGAGGACGAGACGCGCATTAAAAAGCACGTCGCCGACCGCGCCGGCTGGGGCTTTGAGACCGTCGAGTGCGGCACGCACATCCTCTCGGCGCTGGACAGGGCCGACCCGCGCGGCTTTTTCCTGGTCGACAGCGTAACGGCCCTGCTGTCCAACGAGATGTTCCGCCCGGACGGGACGATGGACGAGACCGCGCCCGCGCGGGTCGAGCGGGAGCTCGCCGAGTTCGCTGCCCGCGTCGGGGGCGCCGTGTTTGTAAGCGACTATCTCTATTCCGATGCGGCAGATTACGATGCCTGGACGGAGGCCTACCGCGCGGGACTTGCGCGCGCCGACCACCGGCTGGCGGCTCTCGCGGACGCCGCCGCCGAGGTCTGCGCGGGCACCGCGCTCTGGTACAAGGGGGGCTGGGACGGATGAAAAAACAGCTGACGGCGTTTATGATGGCCTGGGGCATGTTCTGCGCGATCCCCTGCCCGTACAAGAAGTGGGACGACGCGGCGCGCCCCTGGATGATCGTCTGGCTGCCCGTCGTGGGTCTGCTCGTGGGGGCGGTCTGGATGCTGGCGGCGCGGCTGTTCGCCCTCTGGGGCTTTACGAATCTGCTTGCGGCGGCGGTTTTGACCATGCTGCCGTATCTGCTCACGGGCTTTCTCCATCTGGACGGCTATCTCGACTGCTGCGACGCGATTTTGTCGCGGCGCGAGCTGGCTGAGCGGCAGAAAATCTTAAAGGACTCGCACGTTGGCTCGTTTGCCGTGATCGGCTTCGGGCTGCTGCTGCTGGCCGTGTTCGGCGCGTTCGGCTCCATGGATTTTTCCAAATGGCGGGCGCTGCTGCTCGTCCCCGCGGCCTCGCGCTGCGTGAGCGGGCTGGCCGTGACGGGCCTGCGGCCGATGGGCTCGAGCCAGTACGCGGGTTCGTTCCAGAAAAGCGACAAGCGTGCGCAGCGGACGATCCTCTGGCTGCTGCTCGCCGCGAGCCTCGCGGGTAGCTTCCTCTTCGCCGGGCGCGCGGGGCTTTCCGCCACGGTCACGGCGGCGGCGTGCGGCCTTTTTGTCTGGTACGGCACGCGCCAGCTGGGCGGCATGTCGGGCGACATCTCCGGCTTCGCCCTGACGCTGGGCGAGGCGGCGGGCGTGATCTCCCTTCTGTTTTTGTGAGGTAATGATATGGATTTTATCATCGGCGGCGCGTATCAGGGCAAGCGTGCCTGGGCAAAACAGACATATGCCCTTTCAGACAGCGACTTTTTCACCTGCGAGGGCAGGACGGTCGATTATTCCGCGCGCGCGATCTGCCATCTCGAGCGGTTCGCGCTCGCGTGCGTGCGGGCGGGGCTGGAGCCCGCCGACGAGTGGGACTACGCCGCCTCGCGCGGCCAGGTTCTGATCGCGGACGACATCTCCTGCGGCGTCGTGCCCATGAACCCCGAGACGCGCGCCTGGCGCGAGGCGACGGGCCGCTTTCTCACGCGGCTCGCCGGCGAAGCGGACACGGTCACGCGCCTGTTCTGCGGTCTGCCTCTGAGGCTCAGGGGATGAACCGGCTGGTGCTCATCCGGCACGGCCGGACGGACGGCTCCGACCGCCATCTCTATTACGGCTCGACCGACCTGCCCGTGAACGCGGCGGGTCTGCGCGAGCTGCGCCAGCGCGCGGGGCAGTATCCGTCCTGCGAGGGCTTCCGTGTCCTCACGACGGGCTATCTGCGCACCGAGCAGACGCTCAGGGCCATCTGCGGCGAGGTTCCGCACGACGTGCTGCCCGATTTCGGCGAGATCCATTTCGGCGTGTTTGAGATGAGAGGCTACGACGAGCTCAAGGACCGCGCCGACTATCAGGCGTGGCTCGCGGGCGACTGGATGGCGAACGTTCCGCCCGGAGGGGAGTCATTTGACGAGGCGCAGTCGCGCGTCCGCCGGGCGCTCGGCGAACTGCTCCGTCGCCCGGAGGACGTCTACGCCGTCGTGCACGGCGGGACGGTCATTACCGTGATGCAGTCGCTCTTTCCGGAATTTGTGCGTACACAGTACGAATGGCTTCCAAAACCGGGTTTCGGCTATGAGATAGACCTTAAAAATCATAAATTCCGGGATATTCCAGCCTGAGCGATTTGCCATTTCCCGAAAAATGTGCTATAATGCAAACCACTTGTACAAGGAGGTGCGCGACATGAAACGAGGTCTGTCCGTTCTTCTCATCGCGGCGCTGCTGTTAGGCGCCTGCGCCGTACCGGCTCTGGCCGCCGCACCGACTGTGAGAGCCGATGCCGCCGCCGCGGAAAACCCGACTGCACCGCAGGCAAATTCCGCCGTCAAGCCAGGCACGATCGTGGCCCCGAATGCCTCTTTCTCCGATATTTCCGGCCACGCGAATGAAACGGCCATCCTGTCCCTGGCCAGCTATGGAATTCTCAACGGCATGGGCGGCGGGCTGTTCCGGCCCGACGAGAATATGACCCGCGCTCAGTTTGCCAAGACGCTTGTATGCTCGCTTGGCCTCACGCCGGAGTATCACAGCACGTTTTCGGATGTCCCTGAGAGCGCGTGGTATGCCGCCTACGTCGACACGGCGGCGGCCTACGGTCTGGTGAACGGCGTCGGCGCGGGGAAGTTCAATCCTGAGGGCACCATCACCCGGCAGGACGCCGCCACGACGGTTGCCCGCGCGGCGAAGCTCTGCGGACTCGACACCACCGTGACAGCCGACGATGCCCATACGATCCTTTCTGCGTTCTCCGACGCCTCCTCGGTCGCGTCCTATGCGGCCCCGTCCATGGCGTTCTGCTGCCGGAGCAGCATCCTGGACAGCACGGTTTCCAAACTGCTGCCGCAGAAGGAGATCCTGCGCGGAGAGATCGCACAGCTGCTCTACAACCTGCTCATCCAGGCAAATCTGATCCAGTGACGGAGCCAAGTCCCAAACCGGAAAATGACGGCAAGGCGGCCGCTGCGAAAGGCAGCGGCCGCCTGTTTGCTTTTCTGGGCCGGGCCCTGAAGGACCGGCAAAGACGGCTAAAATCCGACCGGTCCGCCGACAAACAACTTTAATTCCGGGAAATTCCTTATTTTTTTCGCTTCGACGGCGTTCGACAGGTTTTCTGCGGCCTGCTGTGTAGAATGAGCATGTCAACAGGAGACCACACAATATTGTGCCCGTACAGAAAGGATGAACACAAAATGGAGGAATTGTCCCAAGAATACCTGGTCCTCTTCCGCGCCGTTGCGGAGGCGGAAGAAACACTCCGCGCTCTGCGCGAGCGCCTGATCGAGGCCGAACAGTTGGCGGAGGAGCTGTATATCGAACAGAAATAAAACGAGGGGCTGCCGCAGCTGAGCCTGCGGCAGCCCCGTGATTGTCTGTGCGCGGAAAGACGCTTCTACGGCCGGAAGGGCGGAACATCCAGGCAGACATCGCCCAGCGGGAACGTGCAGCACGGGTGAATGTAGCCGAATTCGCGGTCGGCTAGCCGCCGCCCGTCGACGGATTCGGGGATATACACCTCGCCGGAGATCAGGCGCGAATGGCACCAGCCGCACTGACCGCTGCGGCAGCGCGACGGAACGCTCAGCCCGTTCTTCTCCATCGAAACGAGCAGCGTCTCGTCCGCCGAGCACGGCATCTGCCGCGTCTCGCCGCAGACTGTGACCGTGAGCGTCCACGGGCCGCCCGCTGTGCCGGGCCACGCGGGGTCGCGCTCCGGATGGCGGTATTCGCCGAAGAGCTCGTGGCGGATGAACTTCCGCCGCAGGGAGAGCGCTCCGAGCTCCGCGTCCACAAAGCGGTACATGGCCTGCGGGCCGCAGAGGAAGAGCGAGTAATCCCCCTCCGGGGCGTATTTTCGGATGAGGACGGCGGTCAGAAAGCCCTGCTCGCAGCCCTCCTGCGGCTCGTCGCTCAGCACGTTTACCAGGCGGAAGCGCGGGCAGCGCGCCTCGAGCGCGCGGAATTCGTCCAGGAACAGCGCATCCCGGAGCGTCCGGCTGCCGTAGAGCAGAACGAGCGAGGCGTCCTCGTCGCCGTCCGCGATCGCGGACGCGAGAGAGCGGAACGGGGTGATGCCGCTGCCGCCCGCGAGGCCGACGATGGTTTTCGCGTCGCGCAGCGGCTCATAGGTGAACTCGCCCAGCGGCGCGGAGGCCGTGACCTCGGTGCCGGGCGCCCAGGTGTCGAGGATGAAATGCGAGGCGAGACCGCCCTCGGCGCCCTTGACGGTCAGCTCATACGTGCCCGCGAGCGATTCGCGCGGGGACGACGAGAGGGAATACGGCCGCGTGAGATGCGACTGGCCGATCGCGAGGCTGAGGGAGAGGTACTGTCCGGCCGAGAAGTACGCGAGGGCTTTCGTGCCCTTTGCCTCATCGGGGACGAGCGTGTAGCTGCGCACATCGGGTCCGCGCTCCGTGACGGCGGAGACCTTCAGATGCTGCACCGCCGGATGCAGCGCCGCAGCGAGCTGGTTGGGAAGGTAGCTCTGCATGGACGGCACCGGACTTGCAGGCGCGGCCTCGATCTTTGCCTGCCGCGCGGGCACGACCTTTGTGAAATCCATCTTGCTGAGCGAATGCAGATTCGGCTTTGCCATGGTCATACGCCTCCTTTGACGCGCTTTACGACGCGCTTGCCGACCGTGCTGCCCGTGATGTAGGCGCAGCTGTAACCGTCGCCGCGGACGGCATGGCCGCCGCAGAAGCTCAGACGCGGAATGGGATTGTCCTCTTTTTCACTGGAGATGCGCGCGAGCAGATTGTCCCAGCCGGAGAGCTTGTAGCCGTAGATGGTGCCCTCCGGCGTGCCGAGATAGCGCGCGAAGGTCACGGGCGTCGCGACCGAGATCTCCTCGATGTGCTCGCGGATGGAGAGGCCCAGTACCTTCTCCGCGTCGGTGATGTACTTTTCCGCGAGCGCGTTCTTGTATTTTTTGTAGTCCTCGGGTTTTAAATCCTTCGGCAGGTCGGAACCGAATACCGGGATCGTAAAGAACAGCGTGCAGGTACCCTCGGGCGACGAATCGGGAATGACGCGGTTCAGGCAGTTGACGATATAGAGGCCGTCCCGGGCGCGGTTTTCATACTGCCGGCGCGGATTCGCGTCGCCCATGATGAACACCGTGTAGTCCTGGAAGCCGAGCTCCTCGCGCGTGCAGTCGAGGCCCAGATAGACCGTGGCGACCGAGATGCCGAAGGTGCGGGCGTTGGCGAGCTTCAACGCGCGTTCCGGCACCTTTGCGGGGTCGGAGAGATTGTACACGCTGTTCGGAATCACGTTGGAGACGACCTCCTTCGCGCAGAGCGGACGGCCGTTCGCCACCACGCCGCGCACGCCGCCCGCGTCGTCGTAGAGGAACTGCGTGACGGGACTGTTGTACCAGATCTGCCCGCCGTTTTTGAGGACCACGTCCGCGAGTGCGAGCGAGAGCTCGTGCGAGCGCAGGTGCGGCATCGCCGCGCCGTCCACGACGTAACAGCTCAGCATGTTGAGAAAGTGCATCGCGTTGAGTTCGTCCGTCGGCACACCGAGGTAGCCCCAGTAGGTGCAGATGATGTTGCGCGCCTTCTCCGGCACGCCGAGCGCCGTCAGGACCTCCTCCGCCGAGTGGGAGGCCGCGCGCATGAAGTCGCCGTATCGATGCGCCATCACGAGCTTGTTGGGCTTTCCCTTCATCTTCGTGATGTAGGCGAGCGCCTCGTGGCAGTTGTCGATCACGTCGAAGATCGCGCGCACGCTCGCGCGGCAGCCGGGCACGGCCTGCTCCATCGAATCGCAGAAGGCCTCGACGCCCGCCCTGAGCGTCACGTCGTAACCGCCCTCGCCCTTTACGATCGCGCGGAAGATGTCGTGCTCGTACTGCCAGTCCACCTTCGCGCCCAGCTCGTCGAAGATCCGGTAGACCGCGTCCGGATGCTCCTTTGTACCGACGCTCGCCAGCTCGTGCAGCGACGGCTCGAACTCGAACCGCCCGCGCCGGAAGCTTGTGGCGCAGCCGCCGGGCAGATTGTGCTGCTCGAGCAGCAGCGTTTTGAGCCCGCTCTTCGCGCTCGTCGCCGCCGCAGCCAGACCCGCGTTGCCGGCGCCCACCACGATCACGTCAAACTGATTGTCCATAATCCTCCTCCTTTGTCTGGTAATACCAAATACTCCTGTATGAAGGATAGTCTTTTAATCGGAGAAGTGCAAGATTATTGTAATAAATTCGGCAGAATACCGCATTTATACCTTGACAATCGGGCAATTTCACAGTAATCTGAAAGAAAATGAAGCTGGTATGACCAGAAGCCGAAGGGGGTGCCCTGCATGGGCTTTACACGGATCCGCACGCTCTCTCTGCAGGAGCTGTTTGTGCAGCAGCTGGAGAATATGATCCTTTCGGGCGAACTTGCGGTGGGACAGCAGCTGCCGCCCGCGCGCGAGCTGTCTGCGCGCATGGGCGTGAGCCGCCCGGTCATCTCGGCGGGGCTTGTCGAACTCGAGAAGCTGGGCTTCGTCGAGATCCACCCGCGCCAGGGAGCCTATGTGAGCGATTACCGCCGCCGCGGCACGGTCGAGACACTCGTGGCCATCATGCGCTACAACGGCGGCGCGATGCGCAGAAACGAGGTGCGTTCGCTGCTCGAGACGCGCGGCGCGCTTGAGCAGCTGTGTGTGCGGCTGGTGGTGGAGCGGGCGACCGACGCGGAGCTCGAGTCGCTTCAGCCCATCCTCGATCGGATTGAGTCCGCGCCCGGCCCGGAGGAGGCCGCCGAGGCCGTGTTTTGCTTCCATCACGAGCTGGCCGTGCTGTCGGGCAACGTGCTGCTGCCGCTTTTATACCATTCCTTCCGGCCGGAGAGTCAGTATCTGTGGGCGCTTTCAGCACGGCTGCAGGGCGTGCGGCCGCTCTACGAGCTGAAGGTGTCCCTCTACCGCGCCCTTCTCAACCGCGATCCGGCCTCCGCCGAGGCCCAGACCCGCGCGGTGATGGAAGCGGCGCTCTCCAACCCAATTTTCTGCGGCGAGAGCTGAATCAAACATAAAACCAAATGAACGCAGGATAATATTTTCAGGAAAACAAGAAAAAACACAGAAAACAGGGCAGCTGTGTAAGATTTATAACATACCATCCCGCCTGGCGCCGTTATAATAAAATCGATAAAACCGAATCATCCGATTTCGGCAGATATAGGGAGGCTACTTACATGGAACAGTATGATGTCATCATTCTCGGCGGCGGCCCGGGCGGCTATCTGTGCGCGGAACGCGCGGCGCAGGGCGGTCTCAAGGTTGCACTGGTCGAAAAGCGCGCGCTGGGCGGCACCTGCCTGAACGAAGGCTGCGTCCCGACCAAGAGCCTTCTGTACTGCGCCAAGCAGTATGCGGGCGCGAAGCACGGCGAGAGCTACGGCGTGCACGCGGAAAACGTGACCTATAATCACGCCGCCGTGATTGACCGCAAGAACAAGGTCGTCAAGACACTGGTCTCCGGCGTCGGCTTTACGATGAAGTCCCACAAGGTCAAGGTCTACAAGGGCGAGGGCAAGGTGCTCGCCAAAACGGCCGGCGGCTTTGAAATCGACGCGGCCGGCGAGACCATCGGGGGCAAGCGCCTCGTGCTCGCCACCGGCTCCTGCACGACCGTGCCGCCCATTCCCGGTCTCAAAGAGGGACTGGCCTCCGGCTTCGTCATGACGAACCGCGAGATTCTCGATCTGCGCGAGCTGCCCAAGACGCTCGTCTGCATCGGCGGCGGCGTCATCGGGCTTGAGATGGCGTGCTATTTTGCGACCGTCGGCGTCAAGGTCGTCGTCGTCGAGATGATGCCGAAGATCGCCGGCCCCACGGATCCCGAGATCTGCGACATTCTCATGAAAACCTATAAAAAAGAGGGCATGGAATTCTGCCTGAACGCCAAGGTCGAGTCCGTTACGGCCAGCAGCGTCTGCTATTCCGACGCCGCCGGCAAGCATGAGATCCCCTGCGACCGCGTGCTGCTCTCCGCTGGCCGCCGCGCCGACACCGCGGGCTCCAACATCGAAGTGCTGGGCCTCGAAATGAACCGCGCCGCCATCGTCACGGACGAGCACCTGCTCACAAACGTGCCGGACTGCTACGCCATCGGAGACTGCAACGGCAAGCTCATGCTGGCGCACACCGCCTACCGCGAGGCCGAGGTCGCCGTCAACCACATGCTCGGCATCAAGGACAGAATGGACTACTCCATCGTCCCGTCCGTCATCTACACGACCCCCGAGGTCGCGGCGGTCGGCGAGTCCGTGCAGAGCGCCAAGGACAAGGGCCTGAACGTCAAGGTCGTCAAGGCCCCCATGATGTTCTCCGGCCGCTATGTCGCCGAGACGCTGAACGGCGACGGCTTCTGCAAGCTCATCTATGATCTCGATCATCACTGCCTCGTGGGCGCCGCCATCGTCGGCAACTACGCCTCCGAGATGATCTACGGCGTGGCCATGATGGTCAACTCCAAGCTGCCCATCCAGCACCTGACGAAGATCGTATTCCCGCATCCCACGGTCTGCGAGACGGTCCGCGAAGCGCTGTTCATGATCTGATCATCCCCGGTTCCCCGCGCGGGAGGCGTCAGCCTCCCGCGCTTTTTTCACCCCGAAATAAAACAGGGCCCGCAAAAATCCATGGATTTTTGCGGGCCCTGCCGGATCCGGGATGCGGCAGAAGCGATCAGCAGTTCTCCTCCAGCGCCATGACCTTGTCGATGCGGCGCTGATGACGCTCGGCGTGGGAGAACTCGGTGTCGAGCCAGGTGTCCACGATCTCGAGCGCAAGCATTTCAGCCGTCACGCCGGCGCCGAGCGCCATCATGTTCGTATCGTTGTGCTCGCGCGTCAGGCGCGCGGACATCACATTGGAGAGAAGCGCGCAGCGAATGCCCTTCACCTTGTTCGCGGCGATGGAGACGCCGATGCCGGTCGTGCAGGTGACGATGCCGCGATCGCATTCGCCCGAGGCGACGGCCCGCGCGGCGGCGCCGGCGAAGTCGGGATAGTCGCAGCTTTTCTTGTCATAGCAGCCGAAGTCCTTACAGGCCAGGCCGCGCTCCGCGAGATGCTTTTTGATGGCTTCCTTCAGGTCAAAGGCGCCGTGGTCACAGGCAAGAGCAATCATAATCATACCTCCAGCAGTATAGAATTACAGATACAGGGTCCAGGACAGGACACAGATGAATACCGACATGGCGAGCAGCACGCCGGAAGCGATGAGCACAGGATGTTTCCCTCCGCGCGGGAGCCAGCGGCCCCAGAGATAGGCGCAGGAGGGCATGCTGAAGGCAGCCAGCACGTCGCAGCCGGTGCAGAGCAGAAACGCCGCCCCGCCGAGGAAGAAAAGACAGGCGGCAGGACCGCGGAAATCCCGCTGACGCAGCCCGTCCGCAAGGCAGAATACCGCGGCGGGCAGGGCGTAGCACACCACGGCCAGCTGGGCCGGCGTGACGGACGGAAGCGTGGGCGCGAAGAGCGTGCCGCCGAGGGCGGAGAGAACGCGGGCGGAAAACCAGGGGAAAAACGCGCGGCCCAGCACACCGGCATACGCCGCGCCGGGAAGATTGGTCAGCAGACAGAACGCGGCGGTCAGCAGGGGGTATCCCGCTGCCGCAGCCGCCAGACGCGCGCCGCGCCGGGGCTCCTGCGTGCAGAGAAAGGCTGCGAGGGCGCCTGCCAGGACGAGCAGATACAAAACGAAACCGAAGTAGATGCAGGCCGCCCGGAAATAGGCGCCTGCGGCCAGCATGGCGGCGGAGGCGGCCAGATCCGGAATTCCGCAGGACTCCTCTGCGCGCGCGGCCAGACCGCGCACGGCAAAAAGCGCCGCGAGCAGCAAAAACGGCAGGGCATAGACATCGGCGGGATTGACCGAGGCGATGGCCGAGACCATGACCGGAACAAGCAGTCCGCCGGAAAAGCGGCGCGAGAGGAAATAGAGCGCCGCGGCCGAGAGCATGGGGGAGAGCGCGTAGCGCAGGACGAGCTGCGCGAGAGCGAGCGGCGTGACAAGGCCGAGAGAGAACGCCTTTTGATTGGCCAGACCCGCTCCGAAACCGCGGAAGCAGAGCGCGATGACCATGCACAGCAAAACCGGCAGCACGTCTTCACGCCCGGGCGCCGTGCTGCGCCAGAGAGAAAATGCGGGGCGGTCGACACGGGTGATCCATTCGAGCGTACCGGGGACAGGGCGCATCGCCCGCAGCAGGCCCAGAAAATGCCACACGAGCAGAGCGGCGCCCAGCGCCAGCAGAATCCCCAGACCCCAGCCGGAGCGCAGGAAGGCATAGACTGTATTCAACAAGCACACCTCCCGCACCCGCAAAGTTTTCTACATTATACATACGTTTCGGGGAAAATGCAATCCTGCGCGGGCTCCCGCCCGGCGATCCCCGGAAAACAGGATTGGGAGCTGTTGCAGGCTTTGCAGCAGCTCCCAATTTTTTTATTTCGCGTATTCGACGGCCTTCGTCTCGCGGATGACGTTGACCTTGATCTGGCCCGGATATTCGAGCTCGGACTCGATCTTCTTGGCGAGATCGTGCGCCAGCAGGATCATGCTGTCCTCCGAAACCTCGTCGGGCTTGACCATGATGCGCACCTCGCGGCCCGCCTGAATGGCATAGGCCTTCTCGACGCCGGGGAAAGAGCTCGTGAGCTCTTCCAGCTTTTCAAGACGGCGGATGTAGTTCTCGACGTTTTCGCGCCTGGCACCGGGGCGTGCGGCGGAGATGGCGTCGGCGGCCTGCACGAGGCAGGCGATGACGGTCTGAGGCTCCACGTCGCCGTGATGCGCTTCGATGGCGTTGATGACGACGGGGCTTTCCTTGTACTTTTTGGCGAGCTCGACGCCCAGCTGGACGTGGCTGCCCTCCATCTCATGATCGACCGATTTGCCGAGGTCGTGCAGCAGGCCTGCGCGCTTGGCAAGGGCCACGTCGACGCCCAGCTCGCTCGCGAGCAGGCCGGCGATGTTGGCGACTTCGATGGAGTGGTTGAGCACGTTCTGACCGTAGGACGTGCGGTACTTCTGACGGCCCAGGAGCTTGATGAGCTCGGGGTGCAGATTGTGGATGCCGGTCTCGAACGTCGCGCGCTCGCCCTCGGTTTTGATCGTGTGCTCGACCTCGCGGCGGGCTTTCTCGACCATGTCCTCGATGCGGGTGGGATGGATGCGGCCGTCGGCGATCAGCTTTTCGAGCGCCAGGCGCGCCACCTCGCGGCGTACGGGATCGAACGAGGAGACGGTGATGGCCTCGGGCGTGTCGTCGATGATGAGATCGACGCCCGTGATCGTCTCGAGCGTGCGGATGTTGCGGCCCTCGCGGCCGATGATGCGGCCCTTCATTTCATCGTTGGGCAGCGGGACGACGGAGACGGTCGCCTCGGCGGCGTGGTCGGCGGCGCAGCGCTGGATGGCGGTCGAGATGATCTCGCGCGCCTTCTGGTCCGCGTCCTCCTTGAGCTGGGCCTCGATCTCCTTGATCTTCATGGCCGACTCGTGGCGAACCTCGGACTCGACGTTGCTCAGCAGATAGTTCTTGGCCTCCTCCTGGGTAAAGCCGGAGATCTTTTCAAGCATGGCCGTCTGACTCTTCTTGATGGCGGCGATCTCCTCCTGCTGGGTCTGGATCGCGGCGACCTTGTTGGCCAGATCCTCTTCCTTTTTCTCGTGGAGGTCCAGCTTCTTGTCGAGGGATTCTTCCTTCTGCTGCAGCCGGCGTTCCTGCTTCTGCAGATCCGCGCGGCGGTCTTTTACTTCCCGTTCGTATTCGGTACGCGATTTATGGATCTCTTCCTTTGCCTCGAGCAGCATTTCGCGCTTCTTGTT